>OBCH01000038.1_pt1 | contig 37544 bp, 26 predicted proteins | sample 1495941 | NCBI WGS metagenome assembly OBCH01 (sample SAMN03418276, study PRJEB22391) | human gut metagenome | biome: human-gut; feature: organic feature; material: feces | host: Homo sapiens | place: Tanzania | collected 2013-01
AAAAAAGACAGCCAACATAGTGACTGTCTTTAATTGAATGGGATGAATTATCGTCCTCGATGGTAGTGTTGCTCTTCTTCCTGAGCCACAACCTCTTCTTTTTCCATTTGCTTGGCAACTTCCTTTACGTCGTCTGTTGCATCCTCTGGGAGACCGTAGCGGATGATGTTATCCTTGATTTCCTCTGCGCTTACATTGCGCATCACATCGTATATACCTCCAACTGTAGGATTATATACTACAGCATAATGCTCATCCTCTATAAGAAGGTCATCACCACGATATTTTGTCGCTGAGAGATTGAATTTGGACAAATCAGGAGCATCACCCTGGTCGTATTCCTTTGCCTCAGTGAGGAGTGCATCGTAGTTGCCGTCATTTTTGAACTTGTCGAGACGATCTGTAGCATCGGTAGTTTGGAGATACGCCACTTATGCGTAATACATCGTTGGAGCTTTCTCCTGCTTCTGCTCAGCTTCTTGACTTTGTTCCTGGTCTATTTTCAGCTGCATGGCATCGATATGCTGGTTGATCATGTGCGAAGCCTTCTTCACATCGGTAAGCGTAGTCTTGATAAATTCAGGCGATTCCTTCAAACTGTCCAACCAGTTTTTCAGATAATTGGCACAGTCTTCCTTCAAGTGCTTGGTCATACCGAAAACGCTGATTCCAAACGAGATAAACAGCTTACCTTCCTGCTGAAAATCATGCACAACGGCGTGGATTTGGCTGCTCATTACGAGAATGTGTTTTCCATGTTTCCTGAGGAAGTGACAGGTGTTGGCCATGACAATCGCTCAGGTAAGTATGTCACAGTCAGAACTGCTGGCTATACCACCAGCTATTGCCATCTTTCTTCTTTCTGGGTCTCAAAGGGGATGTTTGTCAATGCAGGAGAGGTGCTTGGGGTATCTGGAAGTTCTGGAATGTCAACTGGACTCCATTTGCACCTGACAACAAAACAGGATGGCAAGGTATTTGACCCTGTCATCCTTCTGAAGTATGTTCGTGAATTGTTCGAAAACTCCCTATAGTTTATTCAAACACAAGCAATTTGCCTGTTAATACTTTCTTGGTACCGTTCATATATGTCAGTATCACCTTGGTGATATTCATATTTGAAGCGTCTCCAGACACATAATAATAGGAAGTGTCCCATTCCCAACTTGCTGATTCAAATTCTCCAAGTGGTCCAGTGCCTTGGAAATGGCCGGTCTTCCTCAAATCGCCAACATCGTTGGTTACCTTGAAATATACATCGATGTACTTGATCGTATTTCTGTTGGTATTCATGTAGTTGAAATTGAATGATATACATGAATATTCTGAATCCCATCCCCAATCAGTAAAGAAGCCGTAAGGTGCTCTCTTTTTGAGACGTTTGACATACTCGTCAAGATAATGGTATGACAGCTCACTTGTAATCATATCATAATCCTCGGACTCATCTGTAAGGCTATCTTTGAATATTTCATAGTGATACCTGAAAGGACTGTATTCTTTCAGACTATGGCTTAGTTCACTTTTATGTCCTGTTATATATGTGTAGCCCAGTCTGCCATCAGTTTTTGTGAAGTAATAAATGGTATCATTTTTGATTCCAATAGTGAATAATGAATCCTCTGAAAATGATTTCTCGCATTCATCACAATACAGAGACTTATTTCCTGTTGGTACCATTCTCCAGTTGTGGGTTTCCATATAGTCAGAACATTCTTTTTTCAGTTTGGCCAATCTTTCAGCTTTAAGCTTCTCTATTTCAATGGAGTCAGCCTTTGCTTTAGCTATCGAGTCTTGAATATGCCTAGTTCGTGCCTCATTTTGTGCAGTATATTTATCATCCAGCTGCTTGGAGTATTTTTGAACAAGTTCATCAAGTTCATCCCCTGCTACTTGGGGGATGGACTTGTTCTTTTTGATAATCTTGGCGTAGTCCTTGGTTAGGGTGATCACAATATTGCTGTTTGGGGTCATGACATACAGATTTTGAGCTTTCTTGTCATAAGCATAGCTGCCCACAATATTGTCAACACGCTCAACCGACTTCTTGGTTACTCTTTTGTAATAACCATCGCTTCCAGGCTCATAAGCAACAATTACTCTTCGTTGAGTAGAATTGCTTATAGAAAATTGGGCATGTACACCGATGGTTGCCATCACCAGCATGAATAAAACGATTATCTTTTTCATTGTCTGTCTTTGATTAAACTTATTTCTTTTTGATAAACTCGGCAAATTCTTTGCCTGTATATGTTTTCTCTTTCATCAGTTCAAGAACTGTTTTGTCCGAGAAATCGAGCCTGAGATTGGCAGTCGTTGGATATTTGACATTTGAACTCCAGAATGTGAAGTTGTATTTCTCATTCGGATTCAGTGTTTTGCTGACTCTACCATCATCCTCTGCCATGAAATTCCCACTCCTGTCATAATATGTAACAAGATACTTGATACCGGAGATAGAGTAGGGAAGTGTATTCACTATGCGAGCATCTCCATTAGCGGTTCCATCATAACTTGTTTCCCATGACCAGTTGACTATCTTGACTTTAGTCCTCAGTTCAGCCCACGTGTCCCAGTACTTTGCACTTATCAAATCACTTAGTTTGCTCAATCTTTGGGCCAATGCTCTACATCATTGAGTTGCTTCATTCCAAGTGCTCCAGTCGCTCTGCCGAACCATTCCTGATCTTCATCCATTGTGACCAGCCCCTTTGAGTCATAGATATACCAGGAGGATTCTTTGTCTTTAGCGATAAACAAAGTTATACTGTCCTGCTTGAATGTGCCTGTTGCATCAGTATAATTGTTATAGCAGCGAACTGTTATCGTATCATTTTTCACAGTGATGCCAGACTCTTCTATGTCCACAGCATCTGATTTTACCTCTATATGCAAGCTGTCATATAGTGGATAGAAATCATTTGGCTTTCCATAAGTGGTATCTGATAACGATGTGAAGAAATTACGAGAAAGTTCCATCGCCTCGTTCTTATGGGAACAAGACGACAGAACCAATGCTGTTAATATGATTCCTACAGTGTATCTCATTTCTTCTTATTATTTTTTCTTTGCTGGCTTTTTTACCTCTTCCTTTCCGTCGCTGATTCTTTTGAAAACGAAGTTGACGACAGCAGTTCTTGTATTGTCTCTGATGCCCGTGACATACTCAGAGTTGCCGAAGTTTGGAAATGCGGTGCCTGTTTCTGTGTAAGCACTGACCAGTTCCCATCCTTCCTTACCCATTTTGTTCAACATTGCAGTCTGATCTGCAAACACCAGGGTGCCGAAATCTGCAGTAATTTCTGCATCGTGTCCTGCAACCTTTACTACTTTGTATTCCCATTGCTCATTCTTGCTACCACAAGAAGTGAGCATTGCAATAAAGCAGAAGCCTAAGATAAACTTCTTCATAACCTTTATTTTTTGTTCTTGATTACTCTTCACTTTTCTACACCGACATCACTAAAGCAAAACCTTTTCACCTTTATCGTTAATATAGTAGAAACAATTAGACTCATTCAAATCAACTACATATTTAGGTGAATATGAATGGTCTTCTTCGGCTAAATATAGATGGTTGTCAAAATATATATAATGCATTAAAGTCTGCTTAGAACTATTTTTTGAAGGTTCCTTATAATATATCTTTTCAAATACTTTATATGCAGTATAGTCGTTTGTGAACTTTACGTAATAATTGGCTTCTCCTGATGTATAGCCTATGCCACCCATAGTATATCCGCCATATTTTTGATTTCTGCCATTTAGTTTATTCTCTAGTGCATTTTCTTCAATACCTATTTTTTTTAATGCAATGCCTTCAAATCGAAGAGTTCCGTTTGTATCTATACTAAAAGGGTATTCCTTGGATGAACTTTCGACAAAGTTATCTTTGCAAGAAACTTTTCCATCGTTAACCAAATATCTTCCAGTACTGAAAAAATAACTATAGTCAGATTTCTTAAGGATAATTTTATAAGTGCCATCCTTTGCAAAAGAAACAACGTTTTCAGGTTCTTTGTCTGAATCTTGCCATAATGCAACAATACTTTCTTTGTTAGTATTGCCGTTTTCACCCTGTTCTACATCATCATTGCTATTGCTGCAAGAGGCCAGCATCATAAACAATGAAACAATCAATAAATATATTCTGTTCATAACTTATTTCCTTATAATAATATAAATCACACCTTATCTTTTATGAAAATATTGTAAAGTCAGCAGATGGTAAAGTAAGGATATCAATGTATTTACCTTGCATCCTTACCATTATTCAACGTAATGTACTTACCTTTTTTATTGCTTTTTACATTTTACCCAAATAGCTTCGTCACCTATAGACATTTTCATCTCTGAAACTGTAGATGTCGCAGTAATGATGGTATAAGAAGCAAATAGTTCACCCTCAACATATGTGTTTAGTGTGTTTCCTTTCAAAGACCATGTTCCACGACCAGTTCCGAAATATCCTGAGCCGTAATAAGAACCGTCAGCATTGAATGTGGCGTAAGTCTTTCTGAAAGGCCAGTCAACATAAGTGCCAGACTCAGATGTCTTTACTGCAGTCATCTCCCAGGTTCCTACAATCATAGACTTATCATAGTTTCCATTGTCTGAATCGTCATCACTGCTGCATGATATGAATGCAAAAGATGCTACCACGAGGGTAAGAAGGAAAAATAAATACTTTTTCATAATGTTCTTGTTATTTTGAATTTACCAATTGTCGTTTTCATTACCAGATAAGCCATTCTTGATGCACTCCTCAATCTTGTCCATTACAACATTAGAGTAGGCATGAGCCATGACAAGTGCTTTGCAGGAAGTCTTCTTGTGAGAGTCCTTCTTGGCAAAAGGATAACATTTATCAAGTGGCCAATTCTGATCAGAACGGGTAGGGATAGTGCCTCCCATTGCACCCATCCAACCGCCACCAACGGCAACATTGACAGAATAGAATGGTACTGTGTAGGTAACACGAACCTTATTGTCCTTTATATCACACTTGATAACAGGGCGTAAATTAACGTTGTAAGCGTTAGTACCACCTGCATGTTGTGCAATACTCTCTACAAAACCCTGTGCGATGATGGTTCCCAACTCCTTGTCATTCAATTTGATGACGGAGTTCGCATCATTGAAAGTTGCGGTGAACCAATAGTTAAGCAACACATAAAGCTGATCTTTGGTCTTGCCTTCAGCAGGGATTACCTGAGTATAGGTGATGGCATTGTTCTTATCCAATGTCAACTGGGTACCGAGATTAGTTGCTGCATCAACCCATTTCTCTCCATACTTTTCTTTTGCGTACTTTTCCAACTCTTCTGCTCGCAGAATTTGAGCATCTACCGCACTGCATACAAATAATGCAGCAAGTGCAACTAAAATAAACTTTTTCATTTTCTATATTGTTTTGATAGACATTATTCTTTTAAAAATCAAATCCAAGTTTAACGCTAACTGACTCTGTGTCATATGTCGCAGGCTTGCGAGTATAACTCATATCATATCTGCCATTGAAACGTTCAAATGTTTCAAATTCAAGTTTCTCAGCAGCATATCCTACAGATAAGCTAAGTCCCTGTTTGCTATTCAAAGCGTATCTTACACCTACTGATGCCACCACGTAAAGGCCACCGTTATTGGTAACAAACGTTCCACCTTTGATGTCAAAGAAAGGTGAAAGCTTACCTTTTGTGAAATTGCTGCGGAAGTTAGCGAAAACTGGAATATCAACTTTACTGTCTCTTACATCAAGTGGTATTTCCATATCACCTGTTTTGTAAGATGACATAAAATGCAAGCCAGTACCAGCACCAAGGAAGATATAGGGATTCACTTGATAGCCATGTGTTGTGTTGACTTCAAAACGACCAAAGTCATAGTCACCAATACCAACAGAATAACCTGCTTCAACATGGCCTTTATAGCCAGATTGCATACTTTGCGCATTGCTATTGATGGCGAAAGCCATAGTAGCAGCTAAAAGAATTGCTATTTTCTTCATAACTGTATAATATAATAATGTGAAAAATCCATTTTCAGAATGTAACTACCAACCGCAATTATCGTCATAGCACTCATCATTCTCGATGTCTTCATACTCATCACGATCGCAATAACCACTATCATGATAGTCATCGTAAGAACTATCATGGTCGCAGCAGCAATCGTCATAACCATCTTCATAGCCACGAGCATAGTTTTCATGGTCTGTGGTTGTATTATTACCAGCGTTGCGATGCACTTTTTTTGCCTGTTTGAAACGCCGCTTGAAAATAAAAAATCGAATAGTCCCATACCTTTTTCTATTAATGTTTAACTTCTGCTGCAAAGGTATGAATTGATTGTGCAGTCTATCTGCATTGATAAAAAAAAGTGGTTGCAAGAAGAAAAAAAGCAGGAAGTTTTTCTCTTCCTGCTTGATTTTAAGTGCTTAACTTGTATATTAAGATTTTTATTAACCTTTTGAATTCTAATTACTTATCTGTTAATTTGAATGTCTAACGCTTGATCGTCAACTCGAACCTCATATTTTGCTAACGGATCAGAATAAACATTTGTAGTCTGATGTGCCGTTACATATGTGTTATCTTCTATATAATGTATATTGCCAAAGATTATCTTTTCTATTTCGTCAGATGTGTAGAAATTATTGCATTTTGTAGAAACCATAATTTTCCCGAGTTTCTTTAATTCATGGAGCATAGGAAATAATTCGTATTCTTTTCCTGGCATTAATATGAATAAATAATCCTTAGCTCGACTTACAGCCACATTTAAAATATTGGGCTTATTGATGAACGTCAGTTCTGCATTCCTTTTTAAACCTGAAGCCGGAGGGTTCATTACTGCAATTACTATATCACATTGGTCACCTTGAAATCCATGCGAAGTACCAAAATCGACTGTTATATTTGAATAAGGCAGACAAGTTTGGTTGTACAATTTCTCTATCGATTGTATCTCAACTCCGTATGGACTAAGGACTCCTATTCTTATAGGTTTATTCGAACAATCCTTGCTAAGCTGCCCTGTTATATATTTTAAAAATTCAACAGTAAATAGTACTGAATATATATGAATATTTGAACCCATGAGCCTCTTTGTTTCAAAGATTGAGTCATTGTTTACTGGAAAGCTTATAATATTTAAAGGGCTTTCTTGAATACCCATATTTAGTACTCTATGAGAAGCAGCAGAACGATCATGACACAGTTTGCCTTGGTACATATATTGACTATAGAGTTCGCCAATGACTGGTATAGAACGATACTGTGTCATCAGTAATTCTACGTCAAATTGAACAGGGCTTGTCTTCGGATTTGCAAAATTTCGAAGTTCTATCATCTTGTATATGTTCTCATCCTTCCAAAGATCAATATTTACGATTGGATCTATCTGAAAAGGGTCACCAGCAATCCAGATTTTGCCACTTTGTTCGTTGAAGAGAGGTGGAAGTATCTGGTAAAGCGGAATCATTGATGCTTCATCTATTATGACGTAGTCCCAATTTATTGAATTAAGCATCCCATCTTCAAAACCATCAAATGAATAACGTGCTATCGTAGATACTACACAAACCTGATCTTGGCGCATAATATCTGAATTTCGCTGATAGACAATTTCTTCATCTTCAAGCTCTGGATCCATTGTTGATACAAATCTCCAAAGCCAATAATCATTTTCTGGTTCAAGTTCAAGAACTTTCTTGGCTAATACATCACATGCCTTATTAGTTGGAGCAAGCACTAATATACGACATTGTTTAGTTTGATTCATCAAACTTATAATTCGTTTTGCCAATGTAGTAGTTTTACCAGTACCAGGAGGACCAAATATGAATTTTAGATCAGAGCGCAGGTTGTCCTTGACAGATTCTTCATCCGATTTGAATGGTAACTCTTCTATGAGACTTTTCCATCTCTTAATCAATTCTATTGGTTTTTCAATATCAATACTTGCACGATATATTATAGAGATATTCTTAATAATCGACTTAATTATTGGCTCCAAAGAACTATTGCCACGAACGATTAAAGCATCTTCCTTAACACTAGCATTGTCAAATATAACAGTTTGTTTTTCGCCATTTCTAAAAAAGAATGTGACAGGAATTCCATCAATATCCTCTATCATATTTGGAATGTTACGTGAGGCACTTGTTAGTATTATTCTATTAACATGTTCTGTATCAGACATAATACGATCAAAGAAAATGTTTATTGAACGTTTACCACTGGCAGATTCTACACCTGTTGATTGTACTTCTAATGTCATCAAAGCCTTTAACCAGCCATATGAATACTTCTTAGAATTATCAACAATCTCACGCAAGTTCATAACTTGCTCTATCTCTTCTCTTTGAAGATTAGCCTTTTCTTCAAAACCTGTTAATACATCCTCTAAACTGGCAGATTTTGGAGCTGTTTGTTCATGCTTCTCTATTTTTGAGGACGTATTTTCTTCAGAGAAATCTTTATTGGAAAATTTCTCTGACTTCTTGCGTTTTGGCAAGTCTTTCTGTAAAGACGTTTTCTCAAGTTTTCCTTCTTTGGCTTTTTGTTCCTCCTCTGCTTGGAGAGCAGAACGACCAGCTTGAATTATTTTTTCCAACTCCTCTGTTGAAGAAACACCATAATTTTTCGCAATTTCGCCATACAAAAATTTTTGTTGTGTTGCTTCTGACATTTGTTTAATGCTTTCCTGTTCTGCAATTATTGGCGAATTTTCAATCAAAAGAAGTGAATAAAGCCTTTCATCATAAGTGTACATCTCAGGTATGAGGTTATCAACATATACCCCTTCCTCTATGGATTTTAGTTGACCATCAATATATAGCCATTTATATTGTCTGAGCCATTCTCTAAGTGTACAACTTTGCCAAACCTGTGTGTGCCACTTATAATAGTGATAACTTCCACTATCATTTGAAAATAGTTTCTTTCCTTCACTAGTAGAAAGATCTTTCTTTAATATTTTAATAAGAGACTCCCAAATATAATGGCTCAATTCTTTTGCTCTATTTGATTGTACAATATTCTTTAAAACATCGTTTAATCCCTCTAAAGTAACAACTTCCTTCATGTTGGAGTCGTATTTATATGGACGTCGAGAAAGCTCTTCTTCTTTTAAATGTGCATTTTCTGAGACTACCGGAGGCAAAGTGCAAAAGTTAAAGTCATTGAGAAAATTATTGAATTTGCTTTCCCCAACGGCTTCAATTGTTTCATTATAGAATTCTCTGTCGATATAGTGCTTGTTTTTGATGCTTGTGCAAGAATAGTATTCTATCAACATCGAAGAATCTTCTATAATCTGATCTATATGGCATGGAATTGATTCTTCTGTATTATCATTTATTGTCTTGCAATAGAGTGATAACTTATCTTTGAGTAACAAAAAGAGTTTGTCATGAGCTTTCTCATCACAATCATTATTATATTTTATTATTGTTTTAAGCAAATGATTTTGCTCTTCTTTGTTAAGATCTTTTGCTAATTGAATTTGAATTTGATCATAGATGCTTGGCTCTGTTACTCCTAATTGCTTAATTATCGAACGGAATTGCTCGTTTTTTTCATACAAATTGCTGTTTATGGTAAACTCTGGAGAAACAATGTTCTCAGATTTGAAAAATATGTATAACTTATCTCCTCTATATGGTGAAACAAATTCGTTACATTCATTTTTTATAATTGGAGCGTTAAGCATTGGAGCCTCACTTATTAATCCAGCATTTTTCTGATATTTTTCAGTGAGTCGATTATCGAGTATGTATTTGTACAATTTTGTTAACCATTCCTCACTTTGCGCATTCATAAAATGTATATTCAAATATTCTGCAAACTTGGAATCAGACATTATATCTATACCATAGCGCTTCATGTCTTCTGCATTGCGAGTATTTAATGAACAGAGAATAAAGTCGTATTTAATCTCTTCATTGTCAATTTTAACATAATTGTCCTTTTTACTTTTTGTAAGATAGTCTAACTGTTCTGTAGAAAGGAGTTTTCTAATACCATCATCTCCCCACCAGCCATTAGACTTAGTTATATATTTTTTTTGTTTAGAAAAGAATATAGGTTCGTTGTCAACTATCTTCATGTAATAGTCGACAAAGCTCTTCTTTTCTGGCTGCTCCCAATAATAATAATTCTTCTTTTCTTCGAAAGACTCTAGATTATGGTGCATTAATGCAAAAATATTGTCATCAAGTAAGGGACGTTTATTCTTTATACTTATTTCTTTAAGAACGACAAGGCTGTCCGCAGCCAATTCTCCGATACTTTTAAACAGTGAGTCATTTACATTATTATTTCGCTTAATTTGCTGTCGGTTATCGACAAGTGCAAAAGGGGCATGAATAATGTAGCATGTATCAATGTTCTCATGTGTTGGAAAGAAGCAATTTATGTTTGGACGACATTCTGTATCAATGCGACCCTTTTCATTCAAAAAATAGCCAATTGAGATGATATGTTTATTATCAGTATCAGCAACTGTTACATTTCTTGACAACAGTAGTATTTTGTTTTGTGAACCTCTTGTGCTATTAAGCTCATAAAGAGCAGTCGTAATGTTGCGATAAGTATCATATTTTTCTAATAGCTGCTTTACAATTTTCCCTCGTTGTGTAGGCGTATTCCAACTAATAGTCTGCATATTGCGCAGGAAAAGTTGAGGATAGTCTAATGATGAGATTTTCTGTTCAATATCCTCATATGCTTGTTGTGCATCAATATCCTTTCTGTCAAAAGGAATTACAAAGACGGTTTTACCTTCTCTTTGCAATGTAGTATCATTCAACTTTGTTGGAACAATATAATCTTCTATCTTAAAACAAAATGGCTTGTCATATATAGCAGGAGTAGTTGTGTATTGAAATACTGCCTTAAAGCCCACACCAAATTTTCCAATCTTTATGTCATCAATATTATTAGTTGGAACATTATTTTTTGAAGAAAAACCGATAGCAGTAATTGCATTGATGTGACCAAGCCTATTATTCATTCTATCTTCTTCAGCGTTTTCTGGATCAGACACGGTAAATCTTTCTTTACCGTTATGAGTAAAGATAAATTGATTCTTTGTAAGAACCATTTCTACTTCTGTTGCTTTTGCATCATCAGCATTTTGGAGAAGTTCATATATAAAATGCGCTGAATCACAATATTTGTCAATTACACCATTAAAAACATTTATATACTCTGGGTCTTTAAAAACTCCCAGAGCATTTTTACGTCTTTCATGAAGTGCATTGAACCAGCTATTTTGTAAATCTTCAGATGGTGTCATATATTTACTTAATCTTTAATGAAGAATCATATTGTTCTACAAACTTTCGTAATACTTTCTAATTTTATTTGCCATTAATAAGCGGCGGACTTCCAAGAAATGGATATAATCGTTTTGGTCCATCTTGAATACGTCAGAAGGTATGCAATTCATTGCAAGATTTTTCTGAAGTAAATCTTCATCTGTAATTGAACCACAAACAGCTACTTTTGTTTGACATTGTTCTAATGCAAGACTAAAGTATTCCTTTGGAGACTTTTTGCCAATAGACTCATTGACGGGTCTATCAAGATAAGCATAGTTTGCATCTTGATTATACTGATTCTTTGCATAGTGATTGTTTATCAAGTATTGCTTTGGAAATACATGATGAACATCGCCGCCAAGACTGATAAGCTCTCTAACGGTTATATTTGTTGAAAGCAGAGATATGTCGTTAAAATAAACTTGTGAAGCCAAATATACTAGATATGTTGGATTATTTGTTGATGTCATTGTAAGATTCTGTGGAACTGCAACATTCCAGAAATTCTCAGACAATATAGCATCTTCCATTGCTTTCAACATAGCTGGCACACCTTGTTCTGTTATTTGACGAATATCACGTGCAAAAGCAGATTCTGGAGAGCTACTGTATCGGCCTGTCAGAACTGACAAGACATACCATTTCTGTACAATTCTTTTTCTTTCTGCAACAGGCACATTAGATTCTTGTAGCAACAAATGTATTGTATAGGCAAAGTCCAGTGCCATATTTGAAGTAACCATTTTGTTGGATATGAATCCTGCAGACTTAATGGCAATCATAAATTGTGTAAAGTTGTGCTGACTGATGACATTCAAAACACCCTCATACATTTTATTGAAAGTATCTTCAACAATTTCTTCCTTAAATTCACGTGTCTCAAAATCACGACCGGTAAGAAGTTGAACCAAATTGGCAAGTTTGGCTCTTTTCAATTTGTGCATAAAAGCAACACGTATAACATCGTCACATCCTGGATCATATACCGTTTCCTTGTCGTCTGCAAGCCATGAAAGTTTTTGCAGATATGGGGTAGATGCGAAATCTTTATCGTTATTTTTGATGTACTCATAATATGTCGGAACAGCAGCCAAATGGCTGAAATAGTCTACAATTTTACGGAGAGTATTACCTCCATGTTGTTCATCTGCCGCCATTTTTGACATGACAAAATCTCCCTGACTTAAAGGAGTTCCCTTCGAGTTAATACGGATAAATATATCTGTAACTACATCTATGTCAAGTTTCTCAGAAAGCTCGATAACGCCAATTTGGGTAGTTTCGATACTTTTCAATTGGTTCAAAACTTGCTGCAAGTCATTACCAGACATTTCTGGATTTTCCTCCATGTACTTTGGTATGAATGTCCATGAACAAAATTTCGTGCTGAATATTTCTGATATATCAGGAATCCAATTCTTACTCTTGATATGAGCAGGTGTTTGAACAGCAAACATTTCTGCCTCACTGTCTCCATTGGCATACTCTAAAGCCGCAAAAGGATTAAACGCAATCTTAACACGGCTTTCTTTGAATTCGTTATTAAACACTTTTTGTGCAGCAATAGCTGTCATTAGTGCTGTTATACGTTGCTGGCCGTCTATGATCACTTTCTTACCAGAAGAAATAGTTCCGTCCTTTAATTTTACATTAGGATTCTTCCACAGAATTATATATCCAGTAGGATAGCCCTTATAGAGTGAATCTATAAGGTCCCTAACTTGGCTGTTTTTCCAGACAAACGGTCTTTGTATTTCTGGAATTGCTATATCTTTTGCTTCTATCAACCCCAACAAACCTTTGATGGTGATAGATGTGTTATGAAATTTCTCGCTGCTCATATCTTAACAGTTTTCTATTGCTATATCAAATTTAATATCCTTATTACGATAGAGATAAATCTTAGTATCGTAGGTTATTGTTTCTACTTCAAATCGTTCGCCATTTGGCTGACGGGCAATGTTCCACTCGTTAATGAAACCTCCATCTGGATAGATTGAGAGCTTCTTGTTACCACAAGTTATTGACAATACTCGCCAATGGGTGAGGGTACGCTTAGGAACGGAAACGACAGGGAGTAAATGACCTTCTATGTTCTGATCATATTTGAGGTCATCTATCCATGCATTTGTGAAGTTCGTCAACCATTTGTCACGCACTTCAGAAGATGGCATGTTGGTGCATATCTTGTTGGCATTACCCTTGTCGTCTCTGTAGACTTCAACCTTGAACTCGATGTCGAAGTTAGAACCAATCTGTTTCACTATATGCCAGATGGTCTGTATGGTAATCATCATACCCATGATACTCTTCAGATGTTCGTCCTGATAGCTAATCTTCAAATCGCCACCATTCTGCTTAGCATAGGAAATGAACTCGTCAATGAGACCATTCGACTTCGTTTGGAGAATTTCACCTAACTGATATGTATGAATCTCCTTGAATTCATCACCTGCCAGTTTCAACAGCATGGCAGATGGTTTATAAGACAAGTCCATAGACTTCGCAGAAGCAATAGGATTATCCGTGCGAACAAAGAACATGGTGTCGTTGCCCCATTGAGCATTCAGTTGTGCATGTTCCTTGCTGCTCATGAAGTAAAGGCTGCCGTCAATGTAAGCAATAGGGTAGAGGCCTTTGCTTGCCCAAGGATTCTTCATCTTCTTGACATCGCTGCCTTTAGCCCATGCTTTTATCTCACGGCACATTGCCACAACAGGTTCCACTATTGCTGTCTGTTCCGATTCCATCAGGCAGAAAGTCGTAGTCTGGCTCTTTATCACAAAACGATTCATGAACTGAGGTTGCCATCCGTTTTCTCTATCCTCATAATCCCATTCGGCATATTCATTGTCGGCAAACAGAACCAGTTCTTGATGGGATGCAGCAAATGCCTTCTCCAAATCGTATAATGTGGTCTGTGATGGCGAAGCACCAGGGAATGCATCCTTGATGTTTTGAGGAACGGTATCACCCACTTCTTCCTCTTCTTCTATCCAAGCCAAAGCAGCATCTACATCTACGAACTTGGCATATCTGAGTGTAAACTTGTCGAGGAGCATATCCTTTGATTTCTTCTCACGAGCTTCCATCAGGAGTTTCTTCGTAGCCTTGATGACATCCTTCATTACCTGAATGTTAGCCATTTGGTTAGCATAGCCAGCTCCTCCTGGATTACAGTCGAAGATACAGAGATGACCATTTGGCATGATGGCGAAGTCAACGGCTCCACGTTCTTTGCCCAGAATGTCCACCAAGGTCTGAGTGAAGGCTATACCCAATGTAAAGAGCAGGTTCTCCTCCTCATCACGGTTAGACATCCATTTGTTCTTTCCCTTATGGCGAATACGAATCTCGCTATAGTCGGTCTGTATTGTGTCGCCAATAATCACATTGCGCTTCACCTTTGTTGTGTCATGTGAGCAACCACAAGCCTTGCGCATTTCCTTACCGGTGATGGCGAAATGGAATTTTGGCTTCTCTGGCTTTCCTTCCTTCTTTTCGGGCTTTATATTGTTAAACTCATAAGGGAACTTCAATGGCTCATCCTTGTCCGCAACATCTTCTTCCAATACGGTACGTCCACACTTAGGACAGAAGCAATATCCATATCCCTTTCCTTCATTGTAATAGAGTATCTTGGCATTGCCTGAATCACTATTAGGGCGAACAGAGAAAAGATGTGGTTCCGTCACATTGTTTGCCCAGTCGTCAGCATCAATCAGCTGAGCACTAACTCGTGTATAGACATTACTGTCCATGATTCGGGTCTTGTCCTCATTCATATCAGGCATGAAACCAACTGGCTGAATCAGTTCCAGCCCATAGTTATCATTCACAGTCCATTTAATCTGATTACTGAGCGTAGAATCATTGATTACCGTCTTGTCACTGTTTCGATAGATGGTCTTGTATGTTTTGTGGTTGTCATCATACATGTTGGTGATTTCAATACCACGAACGATATATACTACACCATCCACAGCCACGCTGTTGCCCGGCGCATACTGGGCGATGGCATCACGCAATGAGTAGGATGGATTGGATGATGTCATAGGAGTAAAGAAGTCCTTCTTGCCATTGCTGTTCAGGTCGAGCGTGAGCACGTTGACCGGCATATTGGCATTCGGAGTGAAACGACTGGTTGCCCAGAAGTTCAACAATCGCTTATACAACACCTCTATATACTGCATTTTCAGCTTGATGCGGAATTTGTCCGTGATAGGGCCACCTCCCGAGAATGCAGTCTTGTAGTCTATTAATTTGTTGCGCAGTTCAGAGTAGCAACGCTCGTTGATTTCCTGCGCATTCTTGACCACCTGATTGATTTGATCATCATAAACCGTACCACTCAAAAGTTTCATCAGGTCCTCACGTACCTCTGGTTCAAGTTGCTTGGAACAGAGAATGTTGAATTTCTCATACATTGTTCCCTTTGGATCGCCAAGCAGGTCGTTAGGGTCGGCATTACTTGAATTGTCCTTCACAAATTCTATTTTACCGTTGATTACCTTCACTTCAAATGGGGTATAATAGTCTGCTACCTTTTGTGTCAGACGACCACCATTAGCACCTTCGGTAAACACGCCAAAGGCACGTACAAGGAATGAGTTTACATGACGCTGAATCACCTGAGGACTCTTCAAATCTACAGATGGCACTCTTACTGGTCGGCTGATAATCTTATCGATAGGATTACTCAATGTTCTGAGACCTATCACGTCTGAACCACAAAGGGTTATACAGGCACTGCGAACCTTATTGTTACGTCCGCTTCGACCTGCACGCTGCTTATAGTTTGCAGGCAGAGGAGGAACACTCGACAGTAACACTACCTCCAGGTTACCCAAGTCCACACCCATCTCCATAGTTGTAGAGCAGGCAAGGATATTGATGGTATGATCCTTGAACTTTGACTGCAATCCACGAGCCACACTCTTATCTACCTGAGCGGTATGTTCCTGCTGTACAAAGAGATTTGGGAAGACATGAATATCCTCCAGACGGTCTGAGAATACACCGTCTGTTCCCCAAATGTTATTGTTCCAAAGTAAGGCCCTATGCGTCTTAGCCCAGGATTCAATAGCCTTCTTATCTCCTTCCTTTGCTGAACCCTTATAGTATGGGAAAGCCTCCCATTGCTCATGCAAATCCTCACGTAATTCCACAGGTGTTGTACCCTCCAGATATGGAGAGAAACGCTTGAAATTATTTCCGATAGGGCGCAGGCAGACTGCATGGCGGTTACCGTCTGCTTTGGTATCGCAGAGATAAACGTCATCATATAGTTTGAAGCAGAGGTCGTTCAGATTGAAACGAGGCGCATTGTCTTTTTCATTGACAAAGTGTCCCGAATCATCCAGTCGTTGACCCACCTGTAATATCTTATACTCATCACCAGTCAGAGTTTCCCAAAGAGAATCTATTACGGCAGAAATCTCATGGAAATACTGACGCTGAGCGTCATTCATGGTCAATGTGTTGTCATCACGGGCAATCAGCGCACAGAGATAACGCACAATGCGGGCAGTTGATACCTTGCCTTCTTCCAGTTTAGGTTTGTTAAATGGACGACGGCGAGGCTTCTCTGTAGCAAAACGTACTGTTGAGAAGATGTCTATCTTGTCATTTCCTGGAATGCGAAGATAGAAAGACTGGTTGCTTCGTACCGTATAGTCGAGATAAACCTGCATCAGGTTTCTCCAGTCCTCTTCTGTAATCTGGTTAGCTGGGTTGTCCAGCAAATCATTGAAGTCTTCTACAGCCTTTGGCAACTTGATTTTATCCAGTTGAGGATAGCATGTTTCAAACAGACCCAATGTTTCTGGAGATGCTGCTGATGCAGGACGATGTGCCAAATACATCACCATGATGCTCTGGATATACTTGTCGATGATTTCATCAGATGGAAGTCCGTCTTCCACCTCATCGCTATCACCCGAACGCTTCACGAATACGGATGCAAACACCGGACAGTATGGATCATTTTTCAGAAGTTCTGCTATCTCTGACCAGGTCATATACTTGCACGACATCTCGTCCAGCTGCTTCTGAACCACCTTAGGATCAGGCGACTGGAGATTGGTGATAGCAGGAACATACTTTGCGGCATCCAGAGGATTAGCAACGATAGCAGCAGAAAGTTGTGCCAAGGCTGCCTCCTTTGTCAGACCACTTGCCTTCCTGCGGCACAGTTCATGGTATATGGTACTGTTGAACCACATACGTTCCTGTTCCAGATTCTGTTTCAAGGTTGCCTTTGCTGCAGCCTGACGGCTATCCACAAAACTGATATATTGCTGACCATCATGAAGCACGATGCCGCCAGTCTTTGAATTGCCTTTATCCAACTGGTCAAGGATGCTTGGAGCCATCATGCGTGAGATGAAGTCGGCTGAGAGACGGAACTTCTGCAGACGATTGTCTTCCATATTGCCATTTGCATCACCTTCCACATCCTGGTCTGTATTGTGGTTCTTTGTCTGTTTGGCATTGCAGTAAGGACAGCATCCCTGGATGTTGCCAACAACATGCCAACTTCCTGTTTCTTTTTCATCGGCAGGTGTCAATGGTTGAAGTTTGCCTCCTGGAACCAAACGGAATTTCACGTTACCGTCTCCCTTCATGTTCTTTTCATTAGAGAGTCCGAAGATGGCATACTTCTTCGTTGAGTTGTCATTACTTTCTGCCATGTCAAGATCGAACATATCGCTATCATCAGTTGCAATGGCCTCATAAGTCCAATCCTCTGTATTGACAGAAGCCAGTGCTACATACTCGCCGCAATGCTTGCATCGGCTGAGTTCCAGCAACGGAGTTTCCTCGACAGGAGTCAATGACAGAGAATCTTCACCTATCTTCTTACCGATGACATTTTCTGTATATAGTTTGAAAGAACCATCAGCAAACTCATTCAAGCGGACAAAAAGTCCGTTGTTAGGGACACGATAGAAGTAGTGAACCTTCAATTTGCATACAGGCATCTTCAGTCCTTCTTCCTTGCAGCGATCTTCTTCACGCTGACACATCTCGTCGAGCCATTGTAGTTTCTGGCTGATAGATGCTTTCTCTGGATATAGTTCATCCAGAGAGATATAGTCAGCCTTGAATATCTTTCTCCAACGTTCTTCATCTTCACCCTTAGGAATTTCCGTTTCTCCGATACGCTTACCTCCAATAGCTTCCACCTGGTCAGCTCTCACGCCAGTGATTCCGGCAATAAACTCCTTCAGTTCTCTTTCATCCTTCTCTTTGTCCTCACCATTTCCGAAGGTAGCAGATGATGTTGCAAAACGTACATTCTGTGCATCCACCTTGAAGGCGAGAAGCACACGTCGGAGAAGCATGGCAAGTTCTGCTGCTCCAGCTCCTGTATAAGAGTGGGTCTCATCGATAGCTACCCAGCGAAGACTATGCTTTCCTGCAACAATCAACTTTGAATCGGCTCCTCTCAATAAGATGTATTCCAGCATGGTTGGGTTGGTCAATACAATATGAGGAGGGTTGTTGCGAACAGCTTTACGGGTATAGATCATGTGAGGATATTTTGAGTTCTTCAGTTCGTAATGTCCTTGCCCGTATGGATCTTCCTTTACCCATTCATATTTGCCTCCAGTCACATGCTCTATGCGACGGCGCATTTTCTCTGCATCATCCGACTTGTCAGTATTCTTTGGTTCCATTTCAGGCAGGTCACCATTATATACAGTATAGGTCAGGCGAGTGCCTGTTGAAGATTCGGCAACCGTCAGAAGTTCTTCCAGACGCTCCTTCTGGTCTTCCATCAAGGCGTTGAGCGGATAGAGAAAGAGAGCCTGTATTTCATTTGGCAGTGCATTTTGTGAGAGGTCATGAATCAATGGCATCATAAAGCACTCCGTCTTACCAGAACCAGTACCTGTAGTCACGACTATCGACTTTGGTTTGTCGTCTGCCGTTCTTTGTCTGAGCAATACATCCCAGCATTTATACTGATGCTCGTATGGAGAATATTTAAAGTTCCACAGTTTGCCCACCAAAGCCTTGGCTTCCTCAGCTTTCTCAGGCGCAACAGGGATATATGAGTTCATACATTGAACTACAGGCACGGCATTTTCAGGAGCAAATAGATTGCCGATAAGAGTCTTCATCTGCTTAATGTACGAGCGTTGACTGTCGTTGTTTGACTCACCACACCACATCGCAACGAGGGCTCTTTCCACCGCTGTTCTATTGTTGTTATATAGTTCAGAGAAGTTCATAATCTTATTATATTTCTTGTCTATATTTCGTTATCAATATGTATATTAAACTCTTGCCAGTCAAACCCAGACTCTTCGGCAAAGCGGAGTAGTCCTTGTTTGTCTTCTGGCGTTAATGAACCGTTTCTCTTTTCGAGTAAAGGCTCATATATTTCCGACACAATCTTGTCCTTGTCCATATCTCTCAATGGTTTCATCAGGAAGAAGTATGTGCCATAAAGATTCGCCACTTCGAAACATTTCAGGAGAGATTCTGTAACTGATTCATCGATGTCGTCCCATGCCCATGGATCATTGTCGATATCCATTCCCAGGTTGCATTGCAGATTTCCTGTCGTGCTGATGTCTTGAAATATCACACCCGTACTCTTTGAGTCTGCATCTTCATCTGGATTGATAGGCTCTGGTTCTGTCTCCTCGTCATAGTTCCAGTATAGAGCTTGTTCATCTTTCCATGAACTTTGCTCCTGATCATTGCCGAAACATACTACCAGGCTTTCTGGAGCCATAGTATCGAACAGCTTTCCTACATAGTGATTGTTACTTCGCCAGGCATTTAAGGCAGCTTCACCTACTGATGGATTACCGGAGATATTGATGAAGTCCTGCGAATAAATACTACGCAGATTCCTGCATTCGTATGCCTGATAACCTTTCTCGCTGAAGTCATTCAGCTGAACCCTGTCTTTGAAGATGTAAGGAAGATTGAGTTTTTCCTCATCATTCAGATACTCGATAATCTTGCCATCAAGCATGACCTCTTTCAATAGGGTTGGTCGATAGACATCTACTTCATAGTAGCTTTCACCTTCACCGTACTTGACGGGTAGTGTAGGAGAGAGAGAAATTCCATCCATCGGGATTTCATCTTGAAGTTCTGCCTCTGTTCCATCAACATTCTTGTATCTGATGAGCGTTGACTCGAAGTCTCGCTTGATAGGCGATTCAATCTCCAATCTTGGCAGATAAACTACAGTAAACAATAGCGGCTTTCCTTTTACTGTTACCCTTAATGTTACCTCACCATACGGAGGTTCATCCATCTTTGTCCATTCTGTATATCTGCCGTTTTCTTGCTTGAATTCTATCATCTCAGCCTCGGTTTCCTCCTCTGGCTGAGCATGGAGAATATCATCCTTGGTGGCAAAGTGGCGAACGATAACATCTTCCCATCCAAATATCAGTGGCAGTTCATCTACCTCATATTCATCGCTGATGTCTGGATCGTCTATATAATAATGTTTCACCTTTCCGCCACCCACATATCTAATGGTGTCGGTATAAATCCTTGTGGTTACCTGGTCATAGCCTATGCGGTTATACAGGTTGATTTCCTTGCCTTGCTCATCCAGGAAACTGACGCAATCATAGATGTAAATCCAGTTCCATGTCTCGGTTGTACCAAACTTCTGGTCACGGAATCGCTTGCGATATACTTCTTCGGCAAAGGTCTCATCCTTCAATTTGCAGCGGTTTGAAAACAGCAGTGCAGTTTCCTTCTGCGTGTTCTGGGTAGAAGACCATGTTTCGCCATAGTCTCCCTGTTGCCAGAGTTGGATGTATTCTGTTGTATTTTGTGTTTGGGCCAGATATTCATTACCTTCATCATCCTTCACCACGATTTCGATCTTATCAAATCGTGATGTAGGGATGTTTTTGATCTGTACTTCTTTTTCTACGCCAAAGGCAACGAAGTCGTTCACACTGTGGTTCAGATAGGTGATGATAGGCTTATCCATGGTAGATGGCTCAATCACCTCATCGCCTCTTTTGAACCTTATATATATAAAAAGGTGTAATTGCTTCTCCGGGCTAGGCACGCCCCAGAGATGCACACGATCGTAACGCAGATACTGGTGCAGACCTCCACCAACCTCCTCTGGCTTCAGCCAAAGGTTTAGTCGGCGTGTCATATAAGTATAGTCTGGCGAGAATATTACTTGCCATTCAAAACGGAATTTCACCTTCAATATCTCATCGTTGGCAGCCTTGATGGTTGCCACAAATCGGTTCACGTCAGATGCTGCATCCTTCAGATCGTCTTCATGGAAGGGCATTTCTCCGTTCAGAATCTCCTTCATGTATTCATAAAGGGAGTGCTGGCGCTTGATGCTCTCTCTGAAAGCAGCAGCTCTTGATGCTTCATCCAGATTTTCCAAGGTATAGTTCTCGCCATGATAGATACGGCAAAGTCCCTTCAGGAACTTCATCTTGTCATGACGGTTCAGCTCATGCTGTATGGCAAGACCACCAAGCACATAGATGGAGTAGAGCCATCGCTTCTGTCCGCTATCATCCTGATACAGATAACGTTTCTTGCTGATGCCTGAGTTGGTCCAGAGTGTTTCAAGATCCAGATTCTCTATCAGTTGGTTCCTGTTGCCACTTTGGTATTTGCGCTTATACCATTCTGCCATATAGACAATGGTTGACGTGGCATTTTCGGGCTTTGCCAACGCTGCTACTCCACAATCAGACACAATAGCGCTTAGGCAGACTTCAAGTTCATTGAAATCTGCCTCCGACAATTTCAGCTTCCATACGTATGGATGCGTGATGTCCAGGGATGCTATTTTGTCTGCAAGCTTCTTGCTTAGTCTTGTTTCCATATTTTAATTTCTTTCTTGATGCCTCGGTATGCGTCACGCAAATCCCTTAACGGATGTTCCGAATCCTTGATATGATGAATCATACTGTGGCAGTTGCTGCATAGCGGAACCAGATTTTCCAGGAAGTCCTTGGGTACTCCATCGGTCTCATAAGTAGAGATCATCCTTATATGATGCACTTCCATGAAATTGGCACCCAGTTCTTTGCCGTAAGTTTCCTCAAAATCCATTCCGCAGCATTGGCATTGGTAGCCATACTTATCAATGCACATCTGGCGGAGCTGAGGATTGCGCCTTATCACATCCATCTCTTTCAGAATATGCTTCCGTTCGCCTTCGGTTTCTTCACGGAATGATGGAGAAGAAGGGGATGATGGTTCCGCATCAGATGACAAATCCTCTATGGCAATCTTTGTTTTGAAGAGATTGCGGAATGCTTTTGATTCCAGGAACCCTGACCATGTTTTCAGATGTAAAGAATATCTGTTGTCAACCGCATTGTCTTCTGTTCTCATCAGTCCGTCTATAGCCATATCATGGCGTACTCGGTCATAGAAGTTATGGTCGAGCTGCGTATAGATGCTTTCAAAGTTTGGCGACTCATGCTTTCGTATGAAGTCAGCCAGTTCCGATTCCGTGAATCGGGCAAACTCCTCAGCGTCAGACCTGCGTTTCAGATATTCTTCCACGTAAGCCTTGCGGATGGATGCTTGTGTTGGTATCATACTTTTCTTGCTCATACCTTCTTTGTATATGACTTGTTTCTATTGCCTCCATGAGCTTCCAGGTAACCGAAATCTGTCAGTTGTCTTAAATAGCGTTTAGCTGTGGTTTCTGTCAAACCCAATTGAGTAACAAGCAGCTCGGTTCTGATTTCTTCTTTGTCGGCTATGAAAACTATAATATCGGCCAGTTTTCCTGCCAGAGTTGGCTTTATCGACCATTTATCGACCATTTCCTGCTGTATTCTCGTTTTATCGACCATTTCTTCAGCTGTTGATCGTAGGAATTGGTCGATATCTTGCTGTAGATGTTTGCAATGAAGTTTTGCCATACAGTTGATGAAGATGTCTGTGTCCTCAGCTTCCCTGGTGTCTATGAGAGCCTGGATGTATTCAGCTTTATCTTCCTTATATACCTTCGTTGGCAATACATCATATTCCATTTGCAGAAGGTTCATAAGCAAGCGGCTTGTCCTTCCATTTCCATCTGCCCATGGATGAATGGTTACAAGTTCGTAGTGCGCCCAGAAACTCAGTTCATATATAGACAATTCATCAGTTGTATCTATAGCTTTACGACGTTTATTAAGTTCTTCACAAAAATCTTTTAGTTTCATGGGGACCTTCATCCAGTTCATATACGACCTTCCTCCAGCTCCTGCTGTAACATTTAGTTTACGAAGTTCTCCTTTCGAGGCATCAAAGCTACCACCTAATGAATTGTATTCACCGCCTGTACGTGCCATTACTTTAGACGCAAGAGTTACAAGAGATTCTATGGTGATGTCCTCATGTCGCTTGATCCAAGTCCGGCCATAGTCATAGGCTGCCTTCAAATCGAGGTTCATCAACTGTTCTATCAAAGGTTTTCCTTTTGCAGTAATGCCTTCGTCGAAAAGCAACTGAGCTTCCACCTCAGTCACAGTACTACCTTCTATGGCTGTACTATGAGTAATGATAGAATACAGGTAGAACTTTTCGTAGTCTATCTGATCGGTTATGCCCAACTCCTTATGGCGTTTGAGCAATTTTAGCATGATGTCTTTTATCTCTTGTTTCATTGCGTACTTGATTTGATGTTAATGTATATCCTTACTCAGTACCACTTTTAGTACCGCTTAACTAGTACTGAAGTTTATCTTAGATGGTACTGGAGTATCAAGTAACTGATACCGTAGTAACACTTATGTGGTACTGACAAGGTACTTTGAAGGTCTGAATCAGGCACTCCAATTGATGTGTTCCTCGTATTTGTCGAAGTCCATTTTGGAGTCTGCTCCTACCTTTTCAAGCATCAGTCTTATCACTTCTTGCTCCTCAGGTGGAAGAAGAATGTCACCACGTCTGCGCTTGAAATATTGGTTGCGCCCGAAGTGGAGGATGAGGGTAGTCATGAACTGGTCATACTGCTGTGGGTACATCCGCTTTTGGAAGTTGGTGAATCCTTTGGCGAATATCACCGGCTTTTTATCTCGATAGTATGTACATGTCTCGTCCTTGCTGCATCTGGTGGGATTGATCAGACGCAGATACTCTTCATTCTGCTCCATCATCATGGAGTAGGCTACCTGATGTAAGCAGGTAGCTGCCATAGGGCAGCTACTATGCTCACATACAGGATAGTTTATCGGTAAAGAAGTATATTCTTTCTTTGGCATAATCTACTTTGTTTTGATACCTTTATTCTTGAAGAATCACTCGAGAAGGAATTAGTCCATCGGCTTAATCATCTTCTCGATAAAGGCAATTTCATCGTCGGAGAGATTGTACTTAGTATAGAGCTGGCGGTCGATGTCTGGAATGCTTTGGCTCCAGTCGATGTCGCTGTTGTTTTTATAATTTTGAATAGGTACGAATTTAAATTTATCCCTAACGATGTTTTGAGTAATTAGAATAGAAGCTAGTAGAAATCTTGTAAAACAAGTACGAATGTACTTTTTTAGATTCTGTGCTTCTTCCTCATTATCGAATATATCTAATAGAAGATATGATTCTGTACATATAGTATAAGGTGGTAAGACTTCAAGTCTTGAAACGATTCTTTTGCGTCCATTTGCATCTGTTTGTCCTGCATGTTCAGCTGAAGCTTTTGACATGATAACTTTCCACTTGTCTACTATTTCTTTGTTTTGTGGCACATCCTTCTCTTCCATGTAGGTGATTCCATCGCTGCCGAAAAGTGAAATATTTCGACCCGGCTTCGCCGGGAAACCGCGCTGGAAGCTTCTTATCCCAAACGGTTTACGTGAGTAAACCGTTTGGGATAAGAAGCCTGTAAAGGTTTGAGACTTAACCTTATTGATAATATCAAGAACCTTTTGGTTTCTTATAAATGTATCATGTTCGTTAAGATATCTAGTACTTTCATTACGGAAACTACCAAGAATGCTTGTTACTACACATTTGTTATCAGATCCTTTGTTCCATAAGAAATAACAAACCCCACCTGCAATATCTACAGTAGGGAAACAATCTCTTGAATCCTCGTAGTCAAATAACTTTATGAGTTGTTTATCATTAAGCATATTTGCCCTAAACTCATCAAGCCCTTTACCTCCTGTATACCATTTTGCTGGTATAATCATAGACACATTATTAGGGTTAAGTAATTTGGCCAAATCTACAAATTTATTATAAATAGGAGTAGCACTACTTCCTGTTCCACCACCATCCATAATCTGATACGGCGGATTTCCCACTACAGCATTAAATTTCATTTCTTGCTTACTTGAATTGCCCTTCCAGAAACCAACTGACTTCAGTTCTTTTACGAGTCCTTCCTGGTCTTTAGAAGCACGTTCGATTAATTGTACGTTTTTGATATTCGCTTTTTGATCAACTTGACGGAAGCCAAAGAGGGTGCGGTGAGTAATTCCCTTAGCCATAGGAGTATTGCAGATAACATACATATTGTTCTCCACTATATCATCCCAAACCACTTGTTCTTCCTGCACACTGACCGTCTCCTTTTCGATGCATTCCGCCTTGATATATTCTTCCAAGCGGCGACGGAAGAGAGAGTAGGTTACGTAAAGAGGGTAGAGACCAGTCTTTGAATTGATCTCCAATATCTTTGTCTGAACCTCTCCTGCAAGGTCAACATTATCAAAGAGTTGGTGAGTGACATCGCCCTGGTCAACATAACGAGGAGTGCTGAGCATTCCAGTCTTTTCGTCAAAACTTTCGTCATACCAGCACCAACCACCAATCGTGTCACTCATGTGCATATTCACTACACGCCATGGAGTAAGCACTGTCTCCTTATCTGGATTGCGGAAATAAGAGAAAATCTCCGTAATCTGACGGATGCGCTCATCTATATGCATAAAGTCAGCCTCACGGGTAAGGGCACGATATTTCTTACCCGCTTCCTCGAAACGGGTAGCATTGAAGCACTTACGAATTTTGTTGAAATCTTCCTTCGAGATTCCCTTCGGCATAAACTCAGTCCAAGACTCATCCTTAATCTTTCGGGTGAAGTTGTCAACAGTCAGTTCGTCCTTTGGATCACCGGCATCAGCACCGCCATACATCAGCAAAGGAATACGGAGCGCAATACCACGGATATTGGTCATACGTTTCTTGAACTCCTCACGCTCTTCCTTTGCCTTCTCACGACGGGCAATACGCTCAGCTTCTGCCTTCAGCCAATCCTCACGCTCTTCATCAGACATGGCTTCCCATTGCGCCTTAAACTCCTCATCCTTCTTCAGCTTTTCCTCTGCTTTCTTCTTGGCTTCAGCTTTCTTCTGGCGAATTTTTTCCTCCCATTCGGCACGCTGTTCATCAGTCATGTGGCTCAAATCAACGGTATCTTTAGCATCCTTACGCTTCTCGTCAGGAGCCTTGCCACCATTCTCACCAATATGATTGATGATTTCCGGATTCACCTTATTCAGTTCATCCTGGTTATAGAGGCATGGATCGTCAAAGCCCTTGCGCACCAGCCGGTCGATAAAGACGTTCTCCAACTGCTTGTAGATGTCGTTGACATCCATAGGGCTCATCTTGCCTCCATCCATAGAAAGGACAGGACAAAGCTCGATAAAGTCACGAACAGTCTCCTTGTCACGCATTTCTTGTGTCTTCTCTTCATCACCTTCCTGTTTTTTCTTCTCTTTGGCTGTAGCCATAGAAGAGAACTTAGCAGTTTCAGCCACAATCTTCAAGGTGCGGTCGGGCGCAAAGTCGAATACATAACATTCTTTCTTGATCTTACCATCAGGAGTCTTGTATGGAGACTGCACACGGAAGATGGTCTGCATGTAAGTGGCAGCACGGTCGCCACCTTTCAGATAAAACACGGCAGTCCAAGGCGCAACAGTAACGCCTGTAGTCAGACGACCACAGGATATGGTAATGGTAGAAGTCTTTTCAGGATTGTCGCCAATCGCTTTAAGTACCTTATCGAGCGCATTCTCATTCTGCTCGTCGGTTTCGTTTCTACCTGCAACATTCACTACATCGAAGTGACGGAAAATCTTGTGTTCTTTCAGCAGTTGCTCCAAAGCAGCCGCTTCGTTGACATGAGAAACTACCCAAAGTGTATGACGGAACATCTGGCGATATTCATTGGTAGAGAATGGGAAATTATTCTCAGCATCCTTCTTGCAGAGTAAATCCAAGAACTCAGATACTTCTGGCTCATGCACAAAACGGCCTTTAGCACCTTCTGGCATAGATGCTTTATCGGCTTTAGGGTTACCTGTCCATGTACGGAAGAACTCTGGGAACGAGAATACACCAGTCTGGTCCAGAATATTATCAATATTCTTGGTAATGTCGTAGGTGAAGATATTCATCTTCGGCAATTCGGCGTATGGATTCTTCTCGTTGGGATGTTCCAAACTCCAGTTATGCTTAGCTGTTTGCTCGGCAATATAGTCCCAGGTGTAGATTTCATCCCCATTGAAATCCTCATAGAGATTGAAAGGAGTTCCAGAGAGATAGAGCATCTTGGTTTTCTCTTTCTTCAGAAAGTCCTGGATGACGCCTTTGCCCAATGAGGTAAGTGTTCCCTCGTGAGCCTCGTCGATAATAATCAAATCCCAGTCGGTTTTCAGAATGTCAGCTTTCAGCTTCTCGTTCGCTGCCGAAGTTGTGTTGCCAGCACCTGTGTTTTTTGCCAGGGTCTTGCTGTTTACAAGTTCAGAGAGGCGGATATATTGCATGGAGACAAAGAAGGCATAATGATTGCCTGGAGTCTCGACAAAGCTTTCTAAATCATAGTAGTTACCTACAGTCTCACTCTCATCATCCGAACGCATACCGAAACCATAGGTTTTGTGGATGTCGCTGTTGCCTTTCACCTTAGGCTCAGAACTTTTGCTGCCCACAACCTGTTTGAAGGCTTTCAGCCAACTTTCTCCTACTACAGGGCGGTGGGTGATGATAAGGGTACGTTTTACATCCAGTTCTCGCATGAGCTGCATGGCACAGATGGTCTTGCCGAAACGCATCTTGGCGTTCCAGAGGAACTGTCGATATTCTGGAAGAACTTCATACTGGTATTCACCACGTCTTCCACTTCTTTTACAGAAACGCTCCTTCGCTTGGTCGATTGCGTCCCTTTGCTCAGAACGAAGAGTGATAAGGTCATCGGCAAACAGGTCATCCTGCATGCCGGTCTTTATTTCTTCAAGGGTTGAGTACGTTGCCATAATTATGTTATTTATTATTATTCTTGTTTACTAACGACTCGAAGGTCTGTTTGATAGCCGACTTGTCGTGAAAGTCTATATTTCTTAGCGTTGACTTCTGAAGGTTGATACCCTTAAGGAAGTCTTTGATAAGACAGAACCGCTCAAAGGGTGGATATTCTTTGTGGATTAATCTATCTCTCTCTGCATCCAATTTTTTCTCGGCTTCTGGAGTTCTGAATATTCCCAAATCAGACTTTTTCTTTTCAAAGTCTTGAATGATCCGTTTTTTCTCTTCTGAAGACAACTCCTTAGGCGTATGCCCTGGAAGTCCGTATATCAATCCATCCATCTGCCACACGTTCCAGGAGATGATGTAAGCAGCACCTGGCATCATGCGCATCTTGTTCTGGTTGAACTTCTTTTCACCAAACTGAGCGATATAATGCTCTTCGAATGTAAAGAAGAGAGCTTCTCTGGCAAGTAGGAGGTTATCGCCTTGCCATTCGAAACCGTATGTTGCCCGGAGAGCTATCTTAGCCCAAAGAATCCAATCCTTGGAATCCTTCGTATTCTCGGAAACGATTCTGAGTTTACGGTCGAGCATTCCTATGCGATATTTCACATTCTCATTATACTCACCGGTAACTGCATCATATCTGTTACAGAGGTATGGAGCTTCGCCGCAAGTAATTTCCAAACGGGTATCTGCCACGTAGTCTTTCCAGGTCTTACCTTCAGGAAACTCAATTTTCTCCTCATTGTTAATCCACTTTTGAGGGTTCTCAGGGTCGGGCGAATTGAAGAGTCCTTCTTTTCTGCCGAACCATTCTTCATCTATGAGATTGTTCTGCGCATTGCAAATCCATGCAGGAGTAAACACCTCTGCCTTATCCTTGGCACGCTGCGTCTGTTCTTCTTTCGACTTCACGGCACGTGGTCGGATAATCTCCTGGTAATTGTCTTTCTCTTCAGGATTCTTTTTGACCAACTCATTGTATTGCTCCTTCGTAATCACCTTGCCTTCTTTTGAGGCATAGGACGTAATCTTGTCGAGCGTGATAGGTGCAAAGAAAGTAAAATCCTCTCCGTAGTCAGCATACGAATCCGTAGCCCAGTAGATATTCTGCTGGGTGGTATGATCTTTCAGAAGATTCATACAAACTTTCTCTCCGTAGCTGTAGAGGAGTTGGTTCTCACTTATGTCTGCGTCATTTATCATTGTTTATAATTTAATTGCAAAATTATTATTCTATGTTGCAGTCTTTCTGCACTGTTGAATATTTTTTCAATAAATTCTCAATTTTCTCAGCAATTTGCCGCCTCAACCACTCAGGTTTGAGTACTTCTACCTGATTCCCGTATGAAAAGATGCGTGCTTCAAGTTCCTTGTTGGGACGAACCGTGAGTTTAATAATTCGCTGTTCTTCGTCTTCAATCTCCTGTGAAGGATGGATTGGCTTGTTCACCACATAAGGAAAACGAGCTTCGTCAAACTTCAATAGCACTTCCTCTGCCACTGGATGGTCTTCGGGTAACGTCACTCCAACGATGTCCTTGAAATACTCATTGAAGTCTATCTCCGTATTGGGAATAAACGGCACATTGGCACGTGAAAACTTCACGATACGGTCGAGCGCTTTGTTGGTGATGTAATTGCCATGACTACCTTCCTGCAATCCTATGAGGAACCAACGGTTGTTGAATTGCTTGATATGGTAAGGATGGAGGATGGCAAATCTTTCATTGCCAGCGAAAGTGCGATAGAGCAAATTCAATGGCTGATGATTCAATGCGGACTCTATCAGTTCACCCAAGAACTCTGTTCCCTTCAGCAGATCATTGTGGTCAAATGATACGATATTCTCTGTATTGGGCTTGACACCAAAACGGAATTCGAGATTTGAGATAACATCTTCCAACCATGCGTTACTCGGCACACCACGAAAACGACTTAGTATGTCAATAGTGGAGCGAAGAGACTTTATTTCTTCGGCTGTCAACTCATTATTAAAGATGGAGAAGCTTGGGTCAGAATAGCGGTAGTAACTTTTCCTTCCATCGAAAGGATATGTTTCGATAGGGGCATTGTAGGTGACTCTATCTCTCATGTATTTGATGTCTTCACGTATCTGACGGATGCTGACCTGTGAGCCATAGAGATCCATGAGGGACTCATTGACTGTGTCAAGGAGGTCCTCAATACTATATGTTCTATGAAAGTCGCTAAAGCATCTGTCCAGTATCCGGTAGCGCAGTTGCGCATTCTTGTTTGTTGGCATAGAGTCTTTTCTTAATTAGTTTATTTATCTGTTTTTATAGTAACGACATCGTCCAGTCTGACAAGGTCGTTCATGTCGCATTTGAGACAGCGAGCTATCTCAATCAAATTCTCTAAAGTTGGTTGTGATGTATTGGTAACCCACTTTGATATTGTAGCAGGATCCTTACCGAGCATCTCAGCCAGTTGCTTGTTGGTTAGCATGCGTTCTGCAAGCATCACCTTAATCCGATTTAGAGGTTGTTTCTCCATATTTCTTGTTTTTATATTATTCAATATGCAAAAATAAGGTTTTTTCTTCGAAAAACAGACATTTTTCATAAAAATAACACTCCTAAAGCAAATAAATTGATGTTTTCGTCATGTTATTCGAAAAAATATTGTATTTTTGTAGAAAAAAGGCTGCATCTCAGCAATCGGAGCAAGCTCCATTGCGTTCGGTTTGCACTTTTTTTGCATGTGAAGGGCGTCTTTTTTCTGAGAGTGCAGATAGATTGCATAATGGCTTTCTACTTTTGCATCCAGATTGTAACAGTTAGACCTTTAGGTCGTGGTATAAACAAAATCATAAGAACGATGGAAAAGACGAACATCTACACAGATGAAGAGCGTTATTGGATGACAGGAGGCAGAACAGGAACATTGCCTACACGTATCATCCCATCTGTGATTTACAGCTTAGCACCAAACGAAATATTCGTGTTTGGAAGCAATGCTCTGGGTATGCATCATGCAGGTGCTGCTCGTGTTGCCTACAATGAGTTTGGTGCAGAATGGGGAAATGGTGAGGGATTGCAAGGTCAGTCTTACTCTATCCCCACGATGGAGGGTGAGCATAATACAAAGCTTGCCATCACGAGATTTACGCAATATGCCAAGGAGCATCCAGAACTAAAGTTTCTGGTAACTCCTGTTGGCTGCGGTATCGCTGGATATACTCCAGAAGAGATTGCTCCCATGTTCAAGGATGCAGCTTATTTGGAGAATGTGTATTTACCCATCAGCTTCTGGAAGGTGCTGATGATTTAAACGAAAATTTGTACTGTAAAAAATATAATATGAATAAGATGAATTTGTCAGACAAAGTGTTTTATCTTAGGATGGAATCTAAGTCTGAGGATGATATTCGCAACTATATAAAAAAAACACTGGAAGACAGCAATTGTTCTCTTTCAGACATTAAGTTTGCATTAGAAAACTCTGATGTGAACAACTATATTACTTTGGATTTATTTTCCTATTGTATAGATAGAATTGTAGAAAGCAAGAGTGTTAAAGGTTGTTTGAAATGTATTGAAATTTTTGCTATAGAGTATTCTCGTCGCAATGACTGTACAAAACTTAATGAATGCGTCCTTGAGTTAATTATCGATACAAATGGGTATAGACGCCTTATAGGAAGGCATTTGTGGGATAGTTTAAATTTGAATGATTCTGATTTAGACCTTTTGACGAATAATGAAGAATTTCAAATGCGTTTTGTATTGTCCATATTGTCAGATTTTGATAATCCTCAAAAACGATTGTCGAAAACTCTTCTCTTTTTTAATAGCGACTATTCTTCTGTACGTATGTGTCTTGTAAATGTATTGGCAAACTATGCGTACAATTATTATGGAACAGTAAAAAAATATATAGATAAAACTGAAATAAACGAGAGTGATGAATATAAGCAATTTTCTGCATTTTTTTGTGAATTAGATGCAAAATTTAAGTACATGGATAAGTGTAAGGAACTTTTGTCTGATTATTCAATGCCTACTATTCTAGAAAGTTGTAATCGTGCCACTCAAAATTTCATGAAAGAAACTATGAGAGTGGCTGAAAGAAAAAGAGATTCCATTGTAGATAAATTTATGACAAAAATTGCTTTAGGGAAAGGTGGAGGATGGTTGGATGAGAATGGTAATGTTCAACAACTTGCACACATTAAATTCTCATGCGAGATGCCGATTATGTTAAATGCGTTAAGTCCCTTAGAGGAGCAAGAGTTTTTTAATAATATGTATTTAGACTGGTCAACAATAAGTAACAAAAATGAAAAATAGAATTTTACGAGAATATATAGAATCTTTAAAAGAAGATAACGAATTGGATTATATTTTCCCAATATTGTTGCAAGCTATGGGCTTTAGGATTGTTTCTACTCCAAGAAATTCTAAAGGACAGCCCCAGCACGGTAAGGATATCGTTGCTATTGGTTATGATACTGACAATATTTTATATCGTTGGTATTTTGAGCTAAAAGGTAATGGAGCTAAGGACATAACTACTACAAATTTTAATGCTGCAGATGGAGTTCGAGATTCTCTTTTAGAAGCCAAGGATGTTGCATATGAATGCCAATCAATCCCCAAATTTGAAGAGTTGCCTGTAAAAATTGTGTTTGTACATAATGGTATACTTCAAGCAAATGCAGAACCTGCTTTTAATGGATTTATCAAAAGAGAATTTAGTGATGGAAATTTTGAACGTTGGGATATTGAGCGTTTGACTCTTTTGTTTTCAGAACATTTGTTTGAAGAATGTATTTTTGCAGATGATGCATGCTATACTTTGTTTAAAAAAGTTCTTGTAATGCTAGATGCACCTGGATGGAATACAAATGACGTAGATCGTATAATTGATATTTTTTTGACTCGTTGTCCGATATCAAAGACCCCCAATAAGAGAATTGTCAATAAGACTTTTGCTGGTTTAAATCTCCTCCTTGCAATAATTTTTAAGAATTGTAAGGAATGCGACAACTTGTTACCTGCTAAATGGAGCTCTGATAGAATAATATTAAAAACTTGGTCATGGATTCTTCAGAACAAAGTGGAGAATAGAAAAATATATTATAATAATTTTATGAAAATCTATGACCTTCATATTACAATTTATGATTCGTATATTCATAAGTTGTTACCTATGGCTCTATCATATAAAGGGCTGTATCAGCCTATGGGGACTTATTCTGAAAGAGTTTGCTATCCTTTAAGATGTTATGATTTCTTGAATGATTTGCTTTATTATTATCTTTCTACAGAATGGTTTGGGTATGAGGATATTCCAACTCGCAATGACCAGTTAAGAATAGTTACAAATATTATAAAACGGAATAGTGGCTTTGACGTTCCTTTGTTGGACAATCATTCTATTACGTTAGTTTTATTAACCAGATTTGTTTGGGCTTGTGGACAACCTGAAGATGAAAGTGTTATAAAAGATTATTTTGAATATATAGATCGTCTTTGTGCAAATGTTATTTTGCGTCATAAAAGACAGAATATTTTTCCGGAATTTTATAATAACATTAAAGAAGTTTGTGCAAGTATGTTCAAAAAGTCAGAAGATTATGTTGATAGTTCTTCAATGTATCTTTTAGTTCTTGTTGAGATTTTAGCATTTTTTCGTCAAAAAACGAATTATAAATATCTAAGAAAAGAGATAAACGCGTCTAAAGTAAATCTCCAGATACCACTTCCTATCTTTGATGAATATTTAGAAGTAAATCTATTTGATCATCATCTGCATAATGAAATGTGTGTTAAGTCAAGTATATGTTTACCAGATACATTAGAGGCATTTCTGAAAACTTTTAAGATAAAATATAAACCGATTTCTTTTCGTACAGAGAAAATCGGTTTAAGTCCTCTTCTGTTATTGGCTCACATACACTACAAGACAGAATTTTTCCCTAATTTTGTCGATTTTGGCTTTTTAGAGACATAAATTAGTTTTATGATGTACTGCAAAATGCTCACATTGTGGGTCATTAAGGAATATACAATAGCGACCACCTTCCTGCTTGTGTGGACAACGACATAGGATAAGGTGGCCGTCTAAAGCTTTACTATGCCAATCGTAACTTTTAGCACAATCCCTACAATGGTAGATTGTTTCAGTTGCGATTGGCTTTATTTGTTTCTTTCTTGGTTTGGACATAATCAATCTTTGGATAGTTTTATCGCCGAAGACTTCTAATTTCTTCTCTGTAGAAGAGTGTCTCTCATAGCAAATTTGAGCCAAAAATACACCAAAATATTGGTTTCAGCAAATTACAAATGGAATGTGTTAAAACGAAAAAAGCCACCTAAGTAGGTGGCTTGCAATCAGTTATAAAAATGTTCGTTTTAGAGCTGTCCAGGGGGTTATTTTCCGATGCAACATGTAGATGTTGCTGATAGTTAAGCTTTTATCTTTTAAACGGTACAACTACCCTTTTTATAAGTGCACAGAAAATGGGCGACAAATGCAATGTGCTTATTCTCAATGCCTTAACGATAAAGTTGTACCGCTTCTTTTTAGCCTCAAATTGTAAATCTCTGAAAACAAGTGCAAAGCACTGAATCCGAGAATATTCCAACTCTTGTGTTACAGAACGCTTATCTTCGGGTGCAAAGGTACAATATAATCTTGGAATATTCCACTGAATATATCTTAAAAAATCTTATTTATTTCATTGTTTCTGTTGGTATTCAGAATATAATCACTACTTTTGCACATAATCTTTATATAATGATTATGAGCAAAAACAATGAATATATCAAAAACGCAGCTAACTATGTTGCTTCAGTTTTGGAGGACAATATTGTGGCGAAACCTGTGTGCAAAAGTGTGCAGGATATACTTCCTGTATCCGTTGTTGGTAATTTTGAACTATATAATGGGCGAATATTAGGAAAGGATATTCTTTTTGCTTTTATTGAAGATGGCAACGTGATAGCTCCTGCTCAGACTAAGAAGCAATTAGACATTATTCAGCGAAAGACAGGTATGGTTGCCATACTTGTATCTGAACATTTATATTCTTATAATATAAATAGGTTGGTTGCTCAGAAAGTAAATTTTATAGTCCCAAATAAGCAGATGTTTATTCCTTCTTTATTGTTAGATTTGAAGTCTATTAATACAATAGGCGGAGAAGATAAGAAGGATGCCATTACTCCTTTGACGCAATGTTTGTTACTGTATCATTTGGAAATAGAATCAATTTCGGGAAAGACAAGCTATGAACTTGCTGACATGTTGGCTGTATCATACGCTTCTGTAAATCGGGCGTTGCGTTGGCTTGTATCCAAAGACCTTATAAGGTTGGAGGGAGCTAAGACGAAGACCATACAAATAGATTTCAGCAATAGGGAACTTTGGGATAAAGCATTGCCATTGTTAGTGTCTCCGATAGAAAAAGTCTATTATACGGATGCTCTTCTTGAAGGACAGATGATGAGTGGAATGAATGCCTTGGCTTCCTATACGATGCTTAACGAAGAAAACAAGCAATGTCTTGCCATGCCGAAAAAAGATTTTAAGGCTTTAAACGTTGCGGTGGATAAGCAGTTTGGTCAAAACGAGATACAGGTATGGAAGTATAATCCACAAATACTGAGTTCAACAGGGGTAGTTGATAAGTTATCGCTTTATCTTTCTTTGAAAGACAATGAAGATGAGAGAATACAAATAGAGTTGGAACGATTAATAAGTGAAATGCCATGGTAAGAGGTATAGATACATTCAAGCAGTTCTTCAAAGGTTTTGAAGACAACTATGTGATAATCGGTGGTACGGCATGTGAAATCCATGAGGATTTGTATGCCCAAGTGCCTCGTGCGACAAAGGATATAGACATCATCTTGATAGTTGAGGCTTTGTCTGCTGAGTTTGTCGCTAAGTTTTGGGAGTTCGTAAAGAAAGGCAATTATGGGCAGCGCAACAAGGGAGTGAATGAAAGTGTGGAACCCAAACATGAGTATTTCCGCTTTATGAAGCCTGCCGATTCTGCTTTTCCATATCAAGTGGAATTGTTTTCCAGAAGCCTTGGCTTGATGAATTTCCCAGAGGAGGCTCGTATCACACCGATTCCTGTGGATGAAGACTTGTCGAGTTTGTCAGCCATCCTTATGGATAACGACTATTATCACTTTACGATAGAGCATAGCTTGCTTGAAGACGAAGTGCATATTGCTAACATTGAGAGCCTTATATGTCTGAAAAGCAAAGCTTTCTTGGATTTAAGTCAAAGGAAAGCTATAGGTGAAAGTGTGGACAGCAAGCATATAGCGAAGCATAAGAAAGACATCTTTCGTCTTGCTGCAATGCTTACTCCAGCAAGTAAATATGAGCTGCCCGACACATTGAAAGCAGATGTTGGTAACTTTTGTACTGCCATCATGCAGGATTTACCAAACGCTGACTTTATCAAGTCGGCAGGACTTGGTAATGTGACGAGTCAACAGATTGTCGAACAACTAAAGAAATCAATGTTGTAGTTATGGTAAAAATACAATATGTTTCTGATTTGCATCTGGAGTTTGTAGCGAATACTCGCTACTTGGAGAACAACCCAATCCAATCTATAGCAGACATCTTGGTGCTGGCAGGTGATACTGGCTATTTAGGGGATGAAAGTTTTCTCAAGCATCCTTTCTGGGATTGGGCTTCAGGGAATTTCAAGCAAGTGATAGTTACACCAGGCAATCATGAGTTTTACAAGGGGTATGACCTCGGACAGCTCTATGACGGTTGGTGCCTGGACATACGTCCTAATGTAAAATGTTATTATAATGCTGCTGTTCACCTCTCAGATGATATAGACCTCATCGTCTCAACGCTCTGGGGACATATTGAGCCTAAGGATGCTTTTGCGACAGAGCGCATGGTTAATGACTTCTATCGTATCAAGGATGGTGGTGTTGTGATAAATAGTGAGCGATTTAATCAAGAGCATGAGAAATGCCGTGCTTTC
>OBCH01000040.1_pt1 | contig 36881 bp, 22 predicted proteins | sample 1495941 | NCBI WGS metagenome assembly OBCH01 (sample SAMN03418276, study PRJEB22391) | human gut metagenome | biome: human-gut; feature: organic feature; material: feces | host: Homo sapiens | place: Tanzania | collected 2013-01
AGGGTGAAGGCGAAGAAGGCATTCAGTCCCATGCTGGGAGCCTGGGCAAAAGGCAACTTTGCCATGAAAGCCAGCAGGAAGGTGGCGATGGCTGAAGCGATGGCTGTAGCAGTAAAGAGAGCTCCCTTGTCCATACCCGTAGTGGCGAGGATGGTAGGGTTCACAGCCAGGATGTAACACATGGTCAGGAAGGTAGTCATACCAGCTATCAATTCCGTCTTGACCGTAGTAGTCTTTGGGTCGAAACCCAATAAAGCTTTTAATTTGTTCATTTCTTATATTTATATTTATCTCTATTTTCTCTTCCCCCTTTTCACAACCCAATCCCGTTGTTTTTTCGGGGCGAACAAAGATAAGAAAAAATAATGAGGAATGCCTTATTTTACATATTTTTAACTACACAGAACGCCTTATTTTACAAGTTTCGGGATATTCAAACAAACAAATCATCCAGAGTTACTGATGCCCTGAATATATCGGAGTATTCATTACTCACCAGTTCAGAATTTCCCACATACGTAAGGAGGAAAGTCTTGGTAGGGTTCTTTTCTTCCAAAGCCTGCAAACGGCTATTCAGCACCTGAGCATAGCCCTTGGTCACGGCATAAGGAGCCTTATAAAATTTCATCTCGCAAACATTCACCGCATCATCAGCCCTGTCTATCAGCAAGTCTATCTGCATGCCATCAGTCTCCTCGCTTCCCTTCACTATGAGCGAAGATTCCAGCGAAGACACAGCACCAATATGAAGAGCATATTTTATCTGTGAAATATGCTGCAAACAAACCTCCTCGAATGCAATGCCACGCCATGAGGCAACATCACTCTCCTTCAAATGCTGCTGCCAGTAATCAGTTTGCTTTACTGCCTTCTTCTCCTTAAAATGAAGCCAGAACCAGCAAAAGGAATCAATAAGCTTATAATACTCCTCTCGCTGACTGAAACCGAAAGGAGTATATTTCACCACAAAATCACTGCCCAGCAAGGCTTTCAGCATCTTGGTAAAATCACCATTCGGATTCAAACCGGTATGCTCTGCTATCTCCTTACGGGTGAAACCTGCATGGCGGGTACCCAAAAAGCGAACTATCTTCATACAGTCTTCGGCATGATCAAACACAGAATTGAAGAGCCTGTCAAACTCATCCCCCAGCTTCGCCTGACGGTCAAAGAACAAGGCATCTATGTTCTGAGCCAGACTATAGGATGGATTAAAGAAATTCATATAGAAAGGAATTCCACCCATAATCATATAAGCCTGCGTAATATTATAACGGGACATCTTGATGCCACGGCTCTGATAAAACTCCTCACATTCTTTCAAAGTAAACGGCGACAGTTTGATTTCGCCAGTCAAACGCCCGTATAATCCTCCTTTATTACTGATTAGATTATCAAGCATCCAGGAGGTGGCAGAACCACAGACTACGAGCAACAGATTATGGCGCATATTGCCCCAACCATTCCAGAAAGCCTCTAATGCCGTAAGAAAACCAGAACGTGCTGTATCCATCCATGGCAACTCATCGATAAATACCACCTGTCGGGAACCATTATCGCAAGTTTCCAAAAAACGTTCCAGCAAAAAGAAAGCCTCCATCCACGACTTAGGCTGCGCAATATCCTCCATACCATGACGAAGAAGCGAGAAATAGAAATTCTGCAACTGATCTTTCAAGGTTACCTTCCGACGACGGTCGTAAGGCGACAATCCTGTATGATGAAACACCATATCATCATGAAACACCTCATCAATCAAGAATGTTTTACCGACACGGCGACGCCCATACACAGCCACAAACTCAGCCCTACCACTTTCGTAGTAACGCTTCAGCTCTGCTATTTCCTTTTTTCTACCTATTATTTCACACATAATCATACCCAATTGGTTCGCTGCAAATATACGACTAATTTCGGAAATAGCGAAAGAAAATAGCGTTTATTTCGCTACGAAACCGTTTTTTTGTCGTTCGTAGCGGAATAAACGCCATTTTAACTCAGCTTTAACACTTAACTAATATATCTTATTCCAGCGTCAACCACCCATCTTCCGTCCAGTTGATTTTCTTCTGAACCAGGATGCTGGCACCATTCTTGGCTACACTGTAACCATGACAGAAGAAGTAATCGCCATCAGGGAAGGAGTAGGCTGAGCAATGACCCATCGCCTCATATTCCTTCTTGTCGCCTTCCAGAATCAACGTACCACCGCCATTGCGCATATCCTTGCCTGCCTTATCCAGGTAAGGACCAGCCACCTTCTTGCTTCTGCCCACGGCTACACAATAGTTGCTCTTGATGCCACGGCAGCAGTAATCCCAGCTCACGAAGAGATAGTAATAACCACCATGCTTCATGATGAAAGGAGCCTCGATGGCATTGGTGCCGGCAAACTTAGAAGTAGGATTCGGTTCTGCTGATGCATCGCCCACGACATGACGGCGGGCGATGGTCTGAGGCTTGGTGCCCTTCTTCACATGCATCGTCTTCTTATCCAACTTGATTAGCTGGATGCCATCCCAGAAAGAGCCCCAGGTAAGCCATGGATTTCCCTTCTCATCAATGATGAAGTTCGGGTCGATGGCATTCCAGTTGTCTCTATCCCCCTTGGAGGCGATGAGGCAGCCTTCGTCCTTCCATCCATTCTTATCAGATAAGGAAGTATTGCTCAACAAGCCGATGGCAGAAGTATTCTTGCCAAAGGTAGAACAGGAATAAGCCAGATACCACTTGTTCTTGAATCGGATAACATCCGGAGCCCAGATATGCGTGGTAAAACCCGGCACACTATCATGCGTCCATGCCGGAATTTTCTCATTTGGCAGTACTCCTTCCCTACTTAAGGTCCAATGCTTGCGGTCGGTGGAAGTCATCTGCGTGATGCCATGACCCGTGCAGTAGAGATAGTACTTGCCATTCTCATACGCCATTACGGGGTCATGAACAAAAGGAGTATCTACCACAATCGGTTCCTGCGGAGCATTCTGTGCCATCATCTGGCAACCTCCTTTTACAACAGGAGCAGCAATCATCATTGCTGCTCCCAATAATATTTTAGAAATCTTCATATAATTACACCTTATTATATATATAAGAGAATTACTTGTTCACAAATTTCTTTCCGTTCACAATCACTACACCCTTGTAGCTCTTGTCTACCTGCTGACCGGAGAGGTTGAACCACTTGCCATCATTCTTCTTCTGGATGATGATTGGGTTCGCAATGCCTGTAGAAAGGCTTGAGCCGTCGATGTAAGATTTCTCGTTCACAAAGAAGAGTGTTACGTCTCCCTTGATTGTGCTAGAAGTCATACTAAAGGAATAATTATAAGTTTTCTTATCCTTTGTTATCGTAGCATTCACCTTAATAGTACCACTTGCGACATACTCAACAACCATATCGACCAAAGAACCATTCATATCTTGCTTGAAATTAGTCCAATCGAAATTATTGTCCAGGGTAAACTGCACATTGGCTGTATTTTCATTGGTGTTACCGCCCAATTTTGTAAACCATGCATAATTGTCGTTACGAAGCACGAAATACTCTGCATAATTAGAAGCTCCTCGAGATGCCGTTGCAGCAACCAAAGCCCAGTTGTCCCAATTATTAACCTCATCACTATAATTATAGAACTTGAACTCAGCCTTCTTACCTGACTTCAAGACATAATCAGAAGAGAAGTTTGTCCAGAATCCAGCAGTCTTGTTTTTCTGCTGAGAAACAGGATAGTAAACCGGAGTCGTTTCCTCAGCCTCAGCATCGATGTTCAGGGTATAATCCTTAGTATATTCATAATCGTCCTTGCTGATGGTCATGGTCATAGTAACCTTACCCTTGCCTTTTACCTTGCCCTCATCGGTCAGGATAGAAGGATCACTTGATGTCCAGGAAATATTTGCGCCCATCTTACCCTGTGTAGGCAAAGAAGGAGCAGCATTCAAAGTAGCACCATCAGAAAATGGCAAAGTCATCTTATTAATGGTATATTTGATGGCCGCCTTGGCATCTGCCTTCACAGCCCAAACTTCCTGCTGATAGGTGAAGCTGTTCTGTCCCATAGTCAGACTACCACTTGAAGAAGAGAGAGCCGAAATAGCGATGGCAGGGATATTGGTATAGTCGATGGTCTGCTTGACCAGCACACCACGATAAACTACATTATTGATAGTTAAGTGAATATAATCTGTGCCCGCTGTACGTTTCCATGTACCAGTCTCTGCACCAGAAATGGTTCCATCCTCGTTGAGAGTGATATTGACAGGTGTTTCAAAAGCCTTTGCTTTGGTGTTCTGACCATACTGATGACGCATGAACTGATAGTCGCCTGCGATGTCGGCATCGGCGATAGATGCCTTGGAAGCGATAGCTGCATCGGTGATGGTCTCGCCGTCAAACTCGAATGGAGCTGCCATCAACCAGCCCTCATCGTTGAGGAAGAGCTGATGAACACGAACCTGATGGCCTTCGCCACCATTGCTGAAACGGGTATGATAAACTACAAAAGAACGGTTCTGCTTATCAACGAACGCAGAGTTGTGACCCTGTGCAATCTCAGCACCGTTCATCGCATCCCACTGATAACCACCAAAGAGCAATACACCACGATTGTCGGCTGTGGTAGAACTATAGTTCATCTTATAACTCTTGAAGAGTGCCGAAGTGCCATAGCAATCTACGTAAGGGCCGTCAGGTTTCTCTGAACGGAAGATACGCATCTGATAACCGCCATCGCTGGTCAAGCCACCATAGCTCATGAAGAGGAAGTAGTACTTGCCAATCTTCTGAATATAGCTTGCCTCACCCGATACGTAATATCCACCGGCAATCTTCTTGCCGAAGTAAGGGTCACTGGTACAGTTGGCATTGGCTGCGCCCGGAGTGGTGGTCTTGCCATTCACCTCGTAAGGGAAGGTATAGGTATAGTCACGGAGACCGTTGGTCTTATCCAACTTAATCATAAAGATACCACCTGACCATGAGCCATAGCTCATCCAGAGGTTGTCGTTGTCATCATAGAAGACGCATGGGTCAATACAGTTAGGCCAATAAGTTCCCCATTTATCGCCTACCTTATAACGGGTAGGAAGAGCGGTTTCGCCAGTGGCAATAGCAAAGTCTGTATGCTTCCAATCATCCGCTGCTGCGTATGAATTATGAGCGTATGTACCCTGGAAACCGGAGAATACTACTGGTCCCTGATAAGTCCAAGGTCCTTCGATGTTGTCAGAAACAAAGCATACGATAGAAGAGCACCATTTGTCTCCATTCAGACTCATATACATGCACCATTTCTTCATGGTCTTGTTGTATACGATGTCTGGTGCCCACTGGTTGCCCTTCACATTATATCCATTATACTGCCAGCCGTGGGCATTGAAGTTGCCGAACTTCACGGTTTCGCCTTTGCAGTTCTTCACCTCAGTAATGAGATGGGAAGCGTATGCATTGGCATAGTTCACCAAGGTACCCTGCTTGTTGGCAAAAAGACTATTCACATTGCTTGTAGCCTCCTCGCCCACCTTGAATGTTGACCATTCCTGGTAGTTTTTGGCAGCAGTAGTCTTGCCTCTACCCAGGTGAGAGCCATATATATAATAGGTAGGCGAGCTAGGGTCGGTAATGTCATCTACCACGATGGATGGGTCGTGACAGGTGACACGATTACCATATGATCTCGATGTATAAGCATTCGTCAGGTCGTTATCGCCAACCTGCGTTTGGGCAGTTGCACCGATGGCAGCAAGACCCATCATAGAGAGTATTAATTTCTTCATGTATGATACTTGTTAATTGATTGTTTTTATTCTAAGACTAAGAAAGCCTTGAAAATTAAGCAAAAAGGCAGACCTACGTGGAAACGTGTTTTCACATAAGTCATGCCTTTTATACTATTTCAGAAAATTCTTATCTGCGATGAGCACGTGTATAGTGCTTGCGAGCCGAAGCTGCAGAATTAAATACGATATGCGCATTTTCGACTGTAAGTGCGCTCTGAAGGTCATTAACATCAATACCAGAGATACCCCAGTAAGACTGAGTATATGTTACGCCATCATTACCCAGCATAGAAATCTGGATGTCAGCTCTACCATTGTTGTTGTTGGTAATATAGACCTTACACTTAGCTCCATTCATAGCAGCCAACCATGCAGCCCAGTCAGCCTGTCCATCAGAAGTTGTACAATCCTTGTATCCATAAGGACCTGAGTTGTCGTAAGTCCAACCATAGTTATCTGCACGAACTACCACATATTCTGTCAATGAAGCCTGGCGAAGGATTACACAGAAGTTGTGCCAATTAGCACCAGCATCAGTATAGTTTGTGAAACCGTACTCCAAAGTCTGTCCTGCTGGAATCTTGATATCATCAGAGAATTCTGTCCAGAATACTGAAGAATTATCAGTAGCACCAACCACAGAAGGAGTTGGATTAGCTGCAACGAGTTTAGACTCAGCCACATTTACCTTAACAGTTGTCTTGCAACCATTCTCTGTTGTAATAGTCACCTCATGCTCACCCGCAGTTGCAGGGATAGCAGAGAAGGTCAACTTTGAGTTGTCGAGAACTGCATCGTCTGCATCAACATACTTGGCAGTAACCTCCATACCTGTAGGATCGAAAGCCAAGGTACGATCTGCACTCGAAAAAGCAGAAGAGTTGAAGAAGTAGTAATTGGTATGTTCAGGAGCCTTTGTAATAGTGATGCTCTTGATACCAGCCACAACGCTGAACTTGGCATTGGCACTGATGGTCTTGTCAGCAACCTTTCCCAAAAGGGTCTTCTTCAAAGTTGCTACAACATACTTCTCACCTACCGTCTCCATATCAGGAACGACAACAAATTCAAGATCACTGGCATCTACATCCTTGATTGCACCATCAGAGTAAGTAACCTTAGCCTTCAATGTAGAGGTGAAATCCTTTACAGAAGTACCCTTGTCAACCTCAGCAGGAACATTTGTCAATTCCATAGACTCTGGCTGCTGATCCTTTAAATCTGCCACATCCATCTCTGCCTTGTCGAATACATAGTGACAACCATCAGTTGTGAAGTCAAGATAGAGGTCAGAACTCTCTACCGGAATACCCAGATATTTCTGGGTAGAAGTCAATCCTTCAGTACCGGTAACCTCAGCTACAACATCTGCCGTATTATCACCATAGTTGGTTACGGTTACAGTTACCTTGGCACCATTCATCTGAGCCAGCCATGCTCCCCAATCATCTGATGCAGAGTTGCTATGGGTAATAAGAGGACCACCATTTCCACCAACAGCATCACCCCAACAATAATCATCAGAACGCATTACTGCATACTCAGTCTTATCAGCCTTGCGAAGCACTACCACATAGTTGTTCCAGTTGTTTCCACCAGAAGTATAGTTGGTAAATGTCGTAGAATAAGACTTATTACTTTCAATCTTGATATCAGCATCCAAGTGAGATGTCCACCAGGCATCGCTATTATCAGTTGCACCAAGCGTAGTTGGTGAGATGGTAGGCGCAGCATCCTTGTTACTATTTGCGATTGAATCTATCTTTTCTGAAAGCCAATCAGGAGAGCCAACACTAAACATGTCACTTCCCTCGCATCCAGTCAGCGCAGTCAAGCCCATGGCTGCTACGCAGAAGACAGATGCTAATTTATTTAGGTGTTTCATATTATATTCTATTTTATAAGATAATGAATATTATTACTTGCTCAAATCTACTACCGGATGAACGGTCCAACCTCTTCCGAAGAAATCGGTTGAGTTGTCAATACCTTCATTAGCAGAGTTTCCCTTTAAGTTAGGGTTATTGTTCAAGAGTGTCTGGAAGATTGGCAAGAACTCATGACCTGGTGAATAGGTATCGTATGAGCACTTTACATGTTCAGGATCTGTCTTTGTCTGAGCATAAGTAACAGGTGCCTTTATATCATTCACATCAACCTTCTTGTTCTTATAGAATGTTCCATGCTCTTTCAACTGATCCAGACGACCATTATCATAGAAGAATCCCCAACGGATCAAGTCCATACCACGACCATTCTCGCAACCGAACTCCTTAGGACGTTCCACATTGGCAATCTGCTCAAAGAGTTTATCCTTTGTATTGAAATCCTCAAGCTTCAAATCTGCCAAGCCTGCACGCTGACGAACTTCATTAATCCACTTGATAGCCTGCTCTGTTGGTCCGTTTACCTCATTCTCACACTCAGCTGCACGAAGCAAAACATCTGAGTAACGCATCATACGGAGGTTGATACCACAACGAAGACCTGTAGCTACAGATGAATAAAGTCCTGTGCGCATATTAGTCCACTTGGCAATTGGAATACCACCATAGTTATTGTTGGTTCTGAGCGTATCAGTAGCTGTAATCTTCTTGGTATAAGCTACGTTGCCATTTTCAAAACCTTCCCACTCTTTCTCGTATGTACCGAGAGTCCAGTAGAGACGTGGATCGAGCTTACCTGCAGTAGTACGCTCCTCCTTGAAGAGGTTATACAACCATGGTGATGCAGAAAGGTCTGCCCATCCACCGAAGTCACCAGGAGCAAAGTTAGACTCTACTGCATGTCCCTGAGTCGCATTAGGACTTACATTGACAGGAGTCCACTCATCGTCAACGCCCTGAGTACCATAATCCAGATACTGTACCTCAAAGAGGCTCTCATCATTATTTTCGTATGCAGAGCCTTCACGGAAGTTGTCGCCATAATTAGCCATCAACTTGTACTTACCGTACTTAGTACCACCGATGATATCCTTGAGAACGTCCAAAGCCTCACTATACTTGTGGCGGAACATCAATGTACGTGCATAGTAACCGGCTGCAGCACCGCAAGTAGCACGTCCCTTTGCCCATTCGCCACCAGCCTGACGGTTAGGAAGTAACTCCATAGCCTCCTTCAAGTCTTTCTCTGCCTGATCCAAGACCTCATCGCTTGTATTATTGGCACCATAAAGACCATCCAGTGAAGAATAGGTAGAATAGTCAGTAATCAATGGTACATCCTTATAATAACCTACCAGATTATAATAAGCGAAACCACGGATAAAGAGAGCCTGTCCCTTAATGCGCTTCATACTTTCACTAAGCTGAGCGTTATCACCAGTTGTACGCGAAAGAATGAAGTTACATACATTAATGGCATAGTAATACTCACGCCAAGGCCAGAATGAAATTCCATCTGTTACAGGGTCATTCATATCATCGAATGGCATATACCAAACCTGTGATGAATTCCAAACTTCATCGCCACGAACTGCATCTATGGTATAACCTACACGGCCAGTAGAACCCTCCATACGAAGGTCATGGTAAGCGGCAATGACGCACTCTTCCAAGTCGTCAGAAGTAAAGCCGAATGTACCAGTTGTCTGCTCATTAGGATTTGTCACTTCCAACTTGTCTTCGCACGATGTCATAGACATTGCACCGATACCAAGGAACAGAGCTAATGATAATTTATATAGTTTCATATCAAATGTTCTTTAAATAATAATGATTCTTATAGTTTTCTCTCCTCACTCTATTAGAATGTGAAGTGGAGACCACACATGAAGGTTCTGGCACTTGGGAAAGAGCAGAAGTTGTAACCTGGAGTAAAGGTACCAGCATAGTAGTCTACATTATATCCCTTATAACCTGTGAAAGTGTAGAGATTCTGTGCTGATACATAGAGACGTACACCACTTACATAGCCTCCAAACCACTTATCAGGGAAGTTGTAACCCAACTCTACGTTGGCAATCTTCCAATAAGCAGCATTCTGAATTTTGCGAGAGCTGAAGAGGTCATTCCAACCCAATGTAGCGTTGTTGGCAGCATAGGTGCGAGGAACATTAGAGAGATAGGTAGAACCATCCTCTGACCAGCGGTTGGCATCAAGCATTGCAACATCCTTATTGCCATAGCCATAGCAAGAATTCAAGCTATTATAGATATCATCAGTTACGTGATAATTCAATACTCCGTAAGTAGAGATATTGAGGTCGAAACCCTTATACTCCATATGGGTGCTCAAACCGAAGTTTACCTTAGGAAGACCACTACCCAATACTGTCTGGTCGTAAGCATCGATTACGCCATCAGGAGTTCCGTTAGGACCTGAGATATCCTCATAGAGGCAGTCACCGATATTGGCACCCTGCTGAACAGCATTGTTGTCCAAATCATCCTGGGTACGTGCGATTCCTTTATATACCCATCCATAGAACTGACCAATCTCCTGACCTACGTATGTTGCATAAGCACTGGTAATATAAGATTTTGTACCAAATCCGAGAGAGGTTACCTTATTCTTCAAGGTGCTCAAGTTTGCACTGATATCATACTTAAAGGCATGGTCACGGTTACGATAGGTAGCACTGAACTCGAAACCACTATTCTCCATAGAGGCTGCATTCATGGTTACAGTAGTATTAGCTACACCAGTCTGTTCTGGTACAGGTACACCATAAAGCAAGTCTTCTGACTTATTCTTATACCACTCTGCAGTGAACTCTAAACGGTTATTGAACATAGCCAAGTCGATACCTACGTTGGTAGTCTTCTTCTTCTCCCATGCAATATTTTCATTTACGTATGTAGCAATCTTAGAGCCTGTCACCTTGTTGTTTCCAAAGCTATAAGTCATATTGTTACGGGTCATGGTAGCCATATACTGGTACTCACCGATGTTCTCATTACCGAGTTCACCATAGCTGGCACGTACCTTGAACATATTGACGATGTCGCGGCTGATAGGGAAGAACTTTTCCTTATCGAAACGCCAACCTACAGATACAGAAGGGAAGGTTGCCCAACGGATGTTCTTGGTCAAACGTGAACTACCATCTCGACGTACTACAGCAGAAAGCAAGTACTTCTCATCATAGTTATAGTTCAAACGACCAATGTATGATGCCAGACTATGCTTATACTCATAAGAAGAAGAGTATGTGGTCTTAGCATTCTGAAGCTGCAAGAAGTATGGCTCTGCGAAGTTGTTACCCCAACCAGTCAGGAGATTAGTATTCTCCTCCTCATAGGTCATACCAGCGAGCAGGTTGATGTTGTGCTTACCAATCTTACCATCGTATGTAATAGTATTCTCTACCAAAGCATCGCTGTAGTTGCGTGAACCCTTGGTAAGGCGCTCATTCTCCTTGGCAAGATATACACGGTTGCTCTGAATCCAGGAAGGAATCCAAGTCTTGTCCTTAGCCTCGGTCTTACTATAAGAGAGGTTTACATTATAATGAAGACCATGGTTCTTGCTCTTAATACCTACCATGCCCAACAAATCTACGTCGGCAGAAGCGGTACCTACAAAGCGGTCAACCAAAGTGTTGCGCTGCAGGAGATTATTGACCAGCAATGGGTTAGAAGCTGAGATATCTCCATGAATTCCATCATAGTAAACACCATAGCCATAGGCATCGTAGCGATAACCATTAGCTGCACCTACCTTGTCATCGAGAACCCATGTTGATTTATCATAAGCCTTGATGGTTGGCTGCATCAAGAGTGTACCACGGAGCACGTTAGTTACATCGCCATAAAGACCCTGAACATAGCCGTCGGTATTAGCAAGACCCATATTGTCCTGGTCTGAATGAGAATATACCAAGCTAGTACGGAACTTCACGAATTTGGTGTCCATAGTGTTGTTTACACGAGCTGTATAACGCTCATAGTTAGGACCTGCACCTTCCAAGGTACCCTTCTGGTTGAAGTAGTCGAGAGATACATTATAAGTACTGTTGGCACTACCACCGCTGAGGGCTACGTTATGGTTCTGTCGGGTACCAGTCTTGAATACCTCGTCAAACCAGTCTGTATTGGTTGCATCCTGGAAATGATATTTACCATCCTCGCCGAGACTATATCCACCAGGCAACTGAGTGTTTGAATTCTTGCAAGCCTGACCGAGATAGTTGCTATACTGGTCGGCATTCATCACATCATATACATCACTTGGAATCTGGTCAACACCGAAGTAACCAGAGTAGTTTACCTTCAAAGGCTGGTCTTTCTTACCATTCTTGGTAGTGATGATAACGACACCATTAGCAGCACGAGAACCGTAGATGGCACCCGCAGAAGCATCCTTCAAGATCTGGATGGTCTCGATATCATTAGGAGAGAAGTCACGGATAGTGGTACCCATTGGCACACCATCAATGACATAAAGAGGAGCTGTGCTACCGAAAGAACCGATACCACGAATTCTCACACTAGGATCTGCACCAGGCTGACCGTCTGATGTAATCTGCACACCGGCAACCTTACCTTCGAGCATGGTAGAGATGTTGGAGTTTGACACCTTCTTCATCTCCTCAGCATTTACGATAGATACAGAACCGGTAAGGTCTGCCTTTTTCTGTGTACCATAACCCACTACTACAACCTGGTCGAGCACCTGATTGTCGGCAGAGAGTTGGATAGATTCGATAATGGCACGACCGCGTACTGCAATCTCACGCTCCTTGTAGCCAAGATAGCTCACGAAAAGAGTCGCATTAGCCTTTACTCGAATTTCAAAATTACCATCTAAGTCGGTAACTGCACCAGTCTTGGCATCTTTAGTCTTAACTGTTGCACCAATCAGAGGTTCACCCTGATCATCTACAACATGTCCCTTGACCGTGATCACCTGATCTTGTGCAACTGCAGCCATTGCGGGCATTGGGGTGACAAAAGAAGCACCACCAACAGCACCTAGGCATAGCATCATAGAGAATAATTGTTTCCTCATTGCTTATCAATTTTTAGGTTTATACTTTGTTTATTCAATTTTTAATGTTTTTGTTTCGTCCGTTCTCTTTTTTAGGTTGCGGATGAAATGGTAAATGTCAGCTAAACTAGACATCAACCATCAAATTTCAGTGGCAAAAGTACAATTAATCGGATTACATTGGGTGGACAAACGGATTTTATAGGTGGACAAATCGTATAAACAGTGGATTTTTAAGGATATTACGTGCTTATCCACCAGCTGTGTACCCACACATACAAAACAAAGGGTTACTTGACCTATATCAAGCAACCCCTCGGTTTTATTTTGTTTACTTAACAAATTATCACATCCAGGAACATCATTTCTCCAGAGAATCTAAGGAGAACTATGCCATATCTGAATCCTGAGAATCCAACTGATCCTTGTATGCCGTCGGTGAAATACCAAACTGCTTGGTGAAGCAACGGGTGAAATACTTCGGATCGTTGAAGCCTACACGGTAGGCTATCTCCGTGATATTTCGGTTGGAAGTTTTATCTGCCATCATCTTGCGCGAGATGTCGAGACGGTAGTTGCGGATAAACTGGGCAGTAGGCAAGCCCGTCTCCTTGGAGAGATTCTTGCTCAGCACACTGCGGGATATGCCCAAGGCATCTGCCAGTTCCTGTACACCAAACTCAGAATTATCGTAGTTTTTCTCCATCACATCCATCACTTCTTCCATGAATGGACGCGTATTCTCCTCTACCATCTTCCTGTCAGCCTCAATGCTCTTCTTCTGACTGTCCTGATAGCGCTTCTGGTTCTGCAGAATCATCTGGATGCGACTCTGCAGCTTTTCAGGTTCATCACTTTCCTTCATGGCAGCTTCGATAGGACGGTACAGAGCCTCAACTTCCTCTTCGCGCATCTTGTTGAGACGGCGCACATAAGCATATTGGAGCAAGGCGATGATACCTATTATAATAAGGGTGACAAACCACCAACTCTTCCAGAAATAAGGAGTAATCTGAACTTCTACAGAGATGACCTGCTCCTTATCGGAATTGATAGATGGGATATATTTCACCTCAAACTCATAGTCTCCAGCCGGCAGAGTGGAATAACGCACACTATGCTGACCTGCCTTGAGCTGAACCCACTCATTCTCATATCCCTTCATGCGATAAAGATACACACCCTGGGTCTCGCTGCCATAATTGAGCGCTGAGAAAAAGAGGGTGAACGACTTATCACTCTCGTGGATACGTAACTTTCTGGCGATAGAGATGTCTTCTTCCAGATAATCGCTGCCGGCAAAGACAGGCTGGTTATCTACCAGAAGTTCGGTAAAGCACAACTTTCCGGTCTGATGAACAGAACGGTTTATGCCCTTCACTGCCATCATACCCGCATCGGTGCCCAGGAATATCTCGCCCTTGGCATTGCGGATGGCTCCATTGAAATAGAACTGCGAACTGATCAGACCGTCTTCACGGGAGAAACTGCAGAATGCCTCGGTCTTCGGATTGAAGATAGAGAGTCCGTTATCGGTAGCTATCCACAGCATGCCCTGATTATCTTCTACGATACCTTTTACGATGTTATTGGCAAGTCCGTTATTGGTGGTATACGACTTCACCTGCATTTTTCCGTTTTCATCGCTGGTATAGCAGTACAGACCGTAGCCGTTACTGCCTATCCATATCTTTCCATCCTTAGCCTGGCAGAAAGACAATATCTTATCGAAGACTCCACTCTTCGGATTGTCGAGTTTATACTGATGATACGTCACAGCGAAATCGCCCTTGCCATGAGGACGCGACTTGAGGTCAACCTCTACCATTCCCTGCACACAACCCATCAGGAGTTTGCCCTTTCGGGTAATCAGCGTGCCGATACAGCCACGCACATTCAGGCATCCCTTGAAAGGTTCGATGAGTTGGCGGCGCTTCATATCATAGAAGAAGAGACCATCATTGGTTCCGAGCCACATACCATCATTGATAGGATCGAAAGCCAAGGCACCTGCAAAGTTGAGTAAATGCTGATGCTTTGCATCGACCATCAGAGGAATGATTTTGCCTGGCTGACTGAGATTCATCACAGCGAAGCCCCTTCCCCAGGTACCAATCCAGAGTTGATTGCGGTTATCGGCTGCAAGAACCGACACGGTATTATGAGGCAAACCGGAATTTACCACCATATAATGAACAAAGTTCTTGCTGCCTGGAGCCAAGGCATTGAGACCTCCCTCTACCGTTCCTACCCACAGGGTTCCATCGGCTGCCGCATACATGGCATTGACGGCATTGGGAGAGATGCTGCCCGGATTGGCAGGGTCGTGACGGTAGAATTCCAAATTCAACTGACGTGGAGCCAGTTTGGTAACACCACCTGTTTCTGAGCCTACCCATATCTGTCCGTTCTTTGAGAAAAGACTGTTGATAAAGTTGCTGCTCAGCGGATTCACAGCCGTTGCAGTGTTCCAATGTTCTATCTCTCCAGTCTTATCATTGAAGATATCTACGCCACAGAGCGTTCCTACCAGAAGTTTGTCATCTGGAGAAACGGCAAGGCTCGTCACTACTTCGTGCTGGAGCGAATGGTCGGTAGCAGAGCAATGAAATTCCTGCTTGCCGCTATTAAACAATCCGCGATTCGTACCCATCCATATCTTGCCATGATATGAGATGATGGCACTGGCATACCAGCCTTCGAGCGGTGGAAACAGGGATGAGATATTCTTTGCTACGAGCTGATTGTTCTTCACTGAGAACTCGCTCACCACTCCATTGTTGCATAATACAACCGTCCCTCTGCGATAGACATCACAGATTCCAAGATCGGGAGCATTATAAGGATAGGATGTAGACAAGACGCTGTTCACCTCGCCCTTTTCGTTAAAACCGAAACGGGTAAGCTGATTGACAGACAGCATCCATATATTGCCCTTTGCATCACAATATATTCGGGTGCAAAGGTTCTTGAATACTTTATTGAGTTGTGCCTCTACCTGGCTGTTCTCACAAGGTGGAACAGCAGGCTGCATCGTTTTGAGGTCGAGCACCTGCGGACCTTCCTCGAAAGCCACCCAAAGGCGCTTAAACGGATCTTCGCAGACATTACGGCAACTGTTGCTTCGCAGACTGATTCCTACAGACCCCAAACCGAAGTTCATAAAGTTGAAGCCATCGTAGCGCACCAGTCCACCACCATGCGTACTGATCCATACGAAGCCGTAAGAGTCCTGAAAGATATCATCAGCAAAATTATTCGGCATACCTGCAGCCATATTGAGATAGCTTACATTATAGCGACTAGGCAGCCCACCTTGCGCCCAACTGCTCAAGGTAACGATCAATGCTGCTATAAAGGTTAGAATGTATCTTCTAATCATTATTTTCCTTTCTTCCTGTCTTCTATTTTTGCATAGATGACCATACCAACTCCTAATAAAGCAAGAGCGATATACATACTAAAAAGATTCCAATTCATAGCTATTGTTTTTTTTGTTCTTTGTGATCCTCTATCTTCACATAAACCAATGAGCCTATAGCTATAACTGAAAGGAACAAGTACATTCCTAATAATCCGTAATCCATATTATTTACCTTTCTTATTTTTTATTTTCACTTCGTCTGATAAGATATAACCCTGTCCCAAACGTAAGAGCTGCAAAAAAGACTGCTCCTATTAAAGTCCAAATCGAACCATCATCATTACCAAACATTCTCACTAAAACATAAGCTGTAACAATATATTTTGCTATATCTAACAGCCATTTGCCTAATTCTTCTATCATTCTAAAGCTATTTCGTTAACTCTGCTGCAAATTTACAAAGAATAATTGAAACGAAAGAATATTTTTATGAAAAAAAGCAGGCTAACACTGATAACTGCGTTAGCCTGCTGAGATATGAAAGTATCAAGTGACTGATACTAAGTCTTTAGAACTCAAGAATCATGCTCTGGCGAGGACGGAGCTTCACGTTCTTGTTGATAAGAACGGTGCGACCGTTTGTAACATCCGTAGCCTTATCATGAGAACCGATAATCTCTGCATAACGGGAAACATTCAGCTCGTTTGCCTCGTTCTTGCCGTTAATAACCGTCATCACATTCTTACCCTTATACTGGCGGGCAATTACGTAAACACCCTTCTGAGGACAGAACTGGGTCTGCTTGCCCTTGGTAACAACTTCATTGCCCTGACGCCAGTGCAATAGGTTGCTGAGCCAGTTGAACATCTGGTTCTCTGCCTGTGTTCTACCCTCAGCTGTAAAGGCATTGTGCTTGTCATCAGCCCAACCGCCAGGGAAGTCCTTGCGCACATTACCATCGGTCACGCTCTTGGTACCGTTCATCAGCACCTCTGTACCATAATAGAGCTGAGGGGTGCGGTTGATGGTAAGAAGCAATGACAGCGCCTGCTTCAGAGCCAGGGTATCCTTGCCTTCACCCAGGAAGCGGTCGGTATCATGATTCTCGATGAATGCCATTACGCTCTTTGGATTAGGATAGAGATAGTCGTAGCAGAACACGTTGTAGAGACGGTTCATGCCGTTCCACCAGTCATCGGTCTCCTCTTTCTTTGCACTGTTGATGCGGTCGAAGAAGGCGAAATCCATAACGGTTGGCAGATAGCTGTTCTTCTCTGAAAGTTTGCTGTCCTTCTGCCAGGCTGCAGTATAGGCAGGTTCGGTTACCCAAGTCTCGCCTACGGTATTGAAGTGAGGATACTCCTCGCCCAGCACCTTCATCCAGTGTGCCATCGCATCGCGGTCGGCATAAGGATAGGTATCCATACGGATGCCGTCGATACCTGCACTCTCTATCCACCACTCACTGTTCTGAATCAGATACTTGATAACGTGCGGGTTGCGCTGGTTGAGGTCAGGCATAGTTGGTACGAACCAGCCATCTACGGTCTCTGTGAGATCAACCTTGCTGGCGTATGGGTCAAGTACCGGAGTCAGCTTATAACTGGTCTGCAGATACTTATCGTTCACCTTAGCAGCGCCATCCACCGTACCGATGTTCTTCTGATGCTCGGCTGTCTGATTTTCAGGAGCCAGCCATTCCGGCGTATTGAACCAGTCTTTAGATGGCATATCGGCAACCCAAGGATGCTCGAAACCGCAATGGTTGAAAATCATATCCATCACAATCTTCAAACCTTTCTTGTGAGCCTCATCTATCAGCTGCTTATAATCGGCATTGGTTCCGAAACGTGGGTCTACACGATAATAATTGGTGGTAGCATAACCATGATAACTGCTGTTCTTGCCGTTACTTGGACTGTCGTTCTCCAAAACCGGGGTAAACCACAGAGCGGTTACACCCAACTGGTTAAAATAATCCAAGTGCTGGCGGATTCCCTCCAGGTCGCCACCATGTCGCAGACTAGGCTCTGCACGGTTGCAGGTCTTATCACGCATCGTCTTAAAGGCATCATTCTTCAGATTGCCGTTGGCAAAACGGTCTGGCATCAGCATATAGAGCACATCCTCGTTAGAGAAACCGATGCGCTTGTCGCCCGCCATCTCACGGTTCTTCAACACATACTTCACCTTCTTCGACTGTTTGCCCTGCTTGAAGTTGAGGGTCATCTCACCAGCCTTTGCTCCATTGAGGTTAAGATAAACCAGGAGATAATTAGGAGAATCAAGGCGGGCGATACTGTCTACCTTTACACCCGGATAGTTTACCGTTACATCGGCATTCTTGATATCCTTGCCATACACCATCAGCTGGAGCGAAGCATCTTTCATGCCCACATACCAGTCGGTAGGTTCAATGCGGCTTACGTTAACTGCCGCGTTCATACTTATTGCGCTACCCATAAGCACTAATGAAGCTATTATCTTTTTCATATTACACCTTATTATATATATAAACTATTTCTGATAAAGAATGAGGGCACTCTGGCCGTCAACCAACACTTCCTGTCCCGAAACAAAGCCTAAGCCTTCCTCATTGATTATACCATTGCAGCAAGCCACGGTATAATTACCCTCAGGAATCTGCATCTTCTTTGCCTCCTTATTGAAGTTATAGATTACGATGATGTTCTTCCAGGCATCGATGCCCTCCAGATTCTTGAGCTGGAAACCTACGAGGCAAGTCTGCTTGTTGCCATTGACATCCTGACTAGGCAGAAACTCCAGATGCTGACGTACCTTATCGCCTGTTGAAAGACGGAAGGCTGCGTGGTTCTTGCGAAGCTGGATCAGATTCTTATAGTAAGCGAATGCCTGCGGATACTTCTGCAGATTGGTCCAGGTAAACTGGTTGATGCTGTCAGGAGAGTTATAGCTATTGTGTACTCCCTTCTTGTCGCGGAGCATCTCTTCGCCGGCAAGGATGAAAGGAACACCCTGTGAAGTGAAGACGCAGGTCTGCGCAAGCTTATCGATGCGGAGCAACTCGGCAGTACGTATTGTTTCTGGGATATTCTTGTCGGTAAGAGATGCGATGCTTGCCTTCAGACGGTCTACCAGACACATATCGTCGTGGCAGCTTACATAACTGATCTGCTCAGTAGGATTGTTGGTCCAAGGCTTCTTGTCATAGTTCACCTTTGTCATATCCACCTGCGGATGAGCAATGCCACCCACAATACCGAACTTCAGACTCTCCTCCTGACCTGTAAGACCAGCCAGGAGCGCACCCTGATGGTCATCAGAGAAAGGACCACGGAGCGCATCGCGCATATCATCGCTGAAAGCACCGATGCCCTTGAGCTGCTGGGTATTCGCCTTCACCGCCAGTTTCTCGGTAGGATAAGCACAACTGCCTGCACTCCATCCCTCACCATAAATATAGATGCTAGGATCGATGCGGTTTACCATCTCACGGATAGCCTGCATGGTTTCGATATCATGAACACCCATCAGGTCGAAACGGAAACCATCGATATGATATTCGTCTATCCAGTATTTCACGCTCTCCAGCATAAACTGGCGCATGAGAGGCTTTTCAGAAGCAGTCTCGTTGCCACAGCCAGAACCGTCAGAATACTTACCGTCCTTGGTCTTGCGATAATAATAATCAGGATAGGTACGCTGGAAATTGCTGCCGTTGATATCGAAAGTATGGTTATATACGGCATCGAAAATCACTCGGATGCCTGCCTTATGCAGCGCCATCACCATCTCCTTGAACTCCTTGATGCGGGTTGCTGGAGAATAAGGGTCGGTAGCGTAACTGCCTTCCGGCACATTATAGTTCTTCGGATCATAACCCCAGTTGAACTGTGGTTTGTCGAGTCGGGTCTCATCTATAGAAGCGAAATCGAATACAGGCTGGAAGTGGATGGCGTTGATGCCCAGATTCTTGAGATATTCGATGGCCTTAGGCTCGGTGAGGGCGAGATATTTACCCTTATATTTCAAGCCGGATGTAGGAGAAATGGAGAAATCACGCACGTGAAGCTCGTAGACAACGAGATCGGCTGGCGATTTCAGGGCAGGACGCACGTCCTGATCCCATCCAGATGGATCGGTATCATACAAATCTACAATGGCGCCACGGTTTCCGTTCACACCTACTGCTTTGGCAAATGTACCTGGTGTTTCACCCTTGCCAATATCAAAGGTATAGAACTTTCCCTTGAGGTCGCCCTTTACGGTAGCCTCCCAGCGCTCATTACCCAACTTCTTCATTTTCAGCGTTTTATAAGCCTTCCCTCCCTGTCCTTGCTTATAAAGTCGGAGGGTTACAGAAGACTTTTGGGCTGTTGGAGCATTCAGGATAAACATGGTTTTCTCCTTGGAATACATCATCTCATTGAATGTCTGCTGGGCATTCAATGAAGTTGGTAAAATGGTTGCTGTCAATGCTGCAATTATTAGTTTTTGGATATTCATATTGTTAAGTTATTGTTATACAGGATATTAAAGCGAACTGAGCGAAGAAAACCGTGACAGATTATCTACACTCATTTTTAGCGTATTTCCGACCAACCGGACAGTTGGTCGGAAATACGGAAATTATAGGCTTATTTAGCGAGCAACGAGATAGCGAAACCACCACCACGTGCTTCATTAATCTTCAAAACATCACCCTTCTTCACAGTCTTGTGAACAATCTTGTAAGATTTAGGGTTCTTCTCGTAGTCGGCATTCTTGCCGTCCTGATAGATAGCGCAAGCATACTTCTTGCCCTTATCCAGGAAGTCGAGTTTTACTACGGCTGTGCGGGCTGCATCAGTCTTACCGCCTACAAACCAGTTTTCGGTTCCCTTTGCCTTGCGGGCTACGGTGATATACTTGGCTGGCTCTGCCTCCGGATACTTGGAGTCGTCCCAGTCGCAAGCTACGTCGCGGATAAACTGGAAGGCATCATCGTACTTCTCATAATGCTCTGGAAGATCGGCAGCCATCTGCAGCGGACTGTACATTACGAGATAGAGAGAAAGCTGACCACAGAGAGTGGTATGAACATAACTCTTATTGTTGCTCCACTCAGAAAGCTTGGTCTCAAAAATACCAGGAGTATAATCCATCGGACCACCCTGCAGACGGGTGAATGGCAACATTACGGTGTGATAAGGCTTGCTACCACCGAATGCCTCGTACTCTGTACCACGTGCACTCTCGTTACCCACCAGGTTAGGCCAGGTGCGGCAGATACCTGTAGGACGGGTTGCCTCGTGGGCATTTACCATGATATGATGCTTGGCAGCTGTCTCGATGACACGCTGGTAGTGATTGTTCATCAACTGGCTGTAGTGATACTCGCCTCTTGGGATGATATCGCCTACATAACCAGTCTTCACGGCATCATAGCCATATTTGTTCATCAGGTTAAAGGCATCCTCCAGATGGCGCTCGTAGTTGAGAGCTGCAGAAGATGTCTCGTGGTGCATCATCAGCTTCACACCCTTAGAGTGAGCGTAGTCGTTGAGCATCTTGATATCGAAATCAGGATATGGAGTTACGAAGTCGAAGACATCGAGTTTCTGATGACCGAACCAGTCTTCCCAACCTTCGTTCCAACCTTCTACCAATACTTCCTGCAAACCGTTCTTTGCTGCAAAGTCGATGTAGCGCTTCACTTCCTCATTGGTTGCACCATGAGTTCCGTTAGGCTTGCACTTGCTGTAGTCGGTTACGCCGAGACGCACAGATGGCAGGTCGTTGGTATAGCTCCAGGTCTTGGTACCCACAATCATGTTCCACCATACACCGCAGTACTTGGTAGGATGAATCCATGATGTATCCTCAATCTTGCAAGGCTCGTTGAGATTCAATGTCAACTTGCATGAAAGCATATCACGTGCATCATCACTTACCATTACGGTACGCCAAGGGGTATTGAATGGAGTCTGGATGAATCCCTTTCTGCCTACGGCATCAGGAGTAAGCCAAGACTCGAAGGTCAATGTCTTCTCGTCGAGGTTGAGGTGCATGGTTGGATAATCCAGGCAGGCAGCCTCATGGATGTTGATGTAGAGTCCGTCCTGGGTCTTCATCTGGAGAGAGGTCTGAACACCGGTATCAGAGAAGACGGTGGTAGATGAATTGCTCTTGTAAGCTTCACGGTTTTTCGCAATAATTGGGCGGATACCTGTCAACGGAGTAATGTTGTAATCATACTCCTGTGTATCATAATCACCAGGAATCCAGTAAGCAGTATGATTGCCTGCCATGGCAAACTGGGTATGCTCCTCCTGAATCACGAAATAGTTGAGACTTTCCTGCTGTGGGAACTCATAGCGCAAGCCCATACCATAATCATATACACGGAAACGGATGGTAATGTTACGCTTAGAAGCAGCCTGGTTCAGGTTTACCTCCATCTCGTTATAGTTATTGCGGATGGTAGCGGTCTCGCCCCATACCGGCTTCCAGGTTTCATCGAAAGTCGATGTCTTGCTACCAGTTTCTGTAAAACCATCCATCAGGCTGGTTTCCTCCATACCCTTAGAGGCATGTTTATCCTTAGCCAGCTCCAATCCTAAGTGGGATGGCTTACATACAGTCTTTCCCTTATAGCTCATCTCATAGGTAGGCTGTCCCTTTTCGGTCAAAGAGAAAGTTACCGAGACATTGCCGTTAGGTGATTTAACGGTCTGGGCTGCTGCCAACATAGGAAGCAAGAGACCCATCACTAATACATTCAGTTTTTTCATACTGTTCAGTTGTTGTTTATTCTTGTTTTTGAATCTTCGTTAGTTTATCTCAATCATTATCTGTTTATTCTTAAGATAGTGCAAAGATACAAAAAACAAAAATACCCTCCACGTTTTGGGAGGGTATTTTTCTGCAAATGAGTGTGCAAACGTTTGCACGGTATATATAATCATGTTAGTTAGACTCTTCCAGACTGCGAAATCATCTCTGTGATATTCTGCACGAAACGCTTGTCAGCAGCCAGATCCTCTATGTTGAGGTGCATGCGATAACGCCAGTAATGCTTAGGATTAGCCGGGATATTGATACGCTCGGCATTGGCATCTGGCAGACGGAGAGCCTCATCGGTAGCCAACCAGTCCTGGATGCTCAATATGCAGAGCATGGATGGAGAGGTGAGATGGCGGCTGATGATGTCACTAGCCAACCAGCCTGGGAGTGGATGAGGTGCTGGTCCCTGACGGTAGAGCATCGTATTGTAATACTCCTGGGTACGCTGGATATTCTCGTCCCACCACATGCGCAGAGTAGGCATATCGTGGCTCGAAATGGTACATACCGAACGGTATGGGTTACGGCTCAGATGACCGAACTTAACCGATGGATCCTTTGGCATGCTCTGGAGTTCCAGACTCAAAATCTTCAGTTCATCCATCACCCAAGGCACACAATCAGGCACCATACCAAGGTCTTCGGCACAAACCAGCATGCGGGTAGCCTGAACCAGCTTAGGCAACTTCTTCATCGCCTCCTGATACCAGAACTGGTTGTTGCGGCGATAGAAGTAGTCGTTGTAAAGGCGGTTGAACGCAGCCTTGTCATTATCATAGAGCGACTCGTAGATAAAGTCAAGCTGGGCTGAGATACGTGGATGGAAGACGCCAGGGTTGGTATGATCACGTACGAAGAGTACATCGCTGATCAGGGCATACAAGCCATCACGCAGCCAAAGTTCCTTCTCATCTGTTACATCCGCAAAGAGAGCCTCTACCTTGCGCTGGGTATCTACCTCTGGTTTCATCTGATAACGCTCGTCATCCAGACGGTCGAGATACTTCTCCTTTACCTCGCCGGCACGCTCATGGAACACACGGTCCAATACCCAATCGGTAATGAACGGACGGGTAAAACGGTCATCCTGGAAGTGCAAACCATAGCTTTCTATCTCTTCACGGCTCATGGCGAGCGCAGGTGCAAACTGTCCGAGCAATCCATGTACGCTATGTACCGGAATCTCCCAGATACGGAAGAAGCCCAATACGTGGTCGATGCGGTAAGCATCAAAATATCTTGCCATGTTCTGGAAACGGCGGTTCCACCACTGGCAGCCATCCTTCAGCATCTCAAACCAGTTATAGGTAGGGAATCCCCAGTTCTGACCATTGGCAGAGAAGTCATCAGGTGGAGCACCCGCCTGACCATTGAGGTTGAAGTATTTTGGTTCCATCCATACATCACAACCATTGCGGTTTACGCCGATTGGAATATCACCCTTCAAAATAACGCCCTTAGCCTTGGCATGCTCGTGAGCCTCCTGCATCTGGCGGTCCAGTACGAACTGTACGAAATAGAAGAACGCCACGTTCTTGTAAGCTGCAGCCTTAGGGTCGGTAAGTGCCTTGCGTTCAGCCTCATCCCATACCTGATGATCTGGCCACTGGTTGAAATCAGCCGTACCATTCTTATCACGCAGGTATGAATACTGGGCGTAAGGAACCAACCACTGTTCAGTATCCTGGAAGAAAGCCTTGTATTCGGCTGTCTTCATCATCTTTCCACCTTCCTGATTGAAGATTTGGCGCAAGTAATTTATCTTGAAATCATTTACCTTTTCGTAGTCTATCTTATCCAGTGCGTTCAACTCAGCACGTGTCTTCTCAGCCTCAGCACGAGCCTTTGCATCCTTCAACTCAGGAAGAGCATGAAGGTTGGCATACTGCGGATGAATGGCGAAGACGCTGATGCAGCTATATGGATAACTGTCGGTCCATGTATGAGTGATGGTGGTATCATTGACAGGAAGGAGCTGGAGCACCTTCTGACCGGTAGAAGCCACAAAATCTATCATGGCCTTCAGATCACCGAAATCACCGATACCGGCACTCTTACGGGTACGCAATGAGAACACTGGCACCAGCGTTCCGGCAAGTTTGCGGTTATACAGAGCGAAGAAAGCCTGGTCGAGTTCATAGGATACCAACTCACCTGCCTTCATCTCCGGCAAATCCACGGTTCTGTTCATGCTGGTTTCCCAGAGAAGCTCGTTCTTTGCATTTCTGAAAGCCACGAACTTAAACTCCAGATGACTGCCCTCAAGATGAGCCGCATCAATATCAGCAACCCATTCATTATAGGTATGCTGAGTCATCGGAAGAATCTTCTGCACATCCCAAGCACCCAAAGCTTTATCTGCACCCAATACACCCAGACGCTCACCATCACGAAGCTGAGGAGCACGGACTATCAGACGCACAATCTTGCTGCCCGTTTCCGGCTTCATCTCCTGTGGAACCTGATGATTGATGCAATCGGTAAAGGCACTGCTGTAGAGAAAAGCATCCTCAGGCATTGCCTTCCAATGATCGTAAAGGGTATAAACCGCAGCCTTCCTGGCATTTACATCGAGCTGATGCTTAATCATAAGCCATTCGGTCTTGACTGCTCTTCCTTCACGTTCTACACTATAATAATAGGTATACGATTTCTCTGGTGATTCAACACCCCAGTCGCATGCCCATCTTTCACCATCTGTTGTCTCGAGAGGAAGTTTCAGTCCACCTTCCTCCGTCTGAATGTTTACGACGATCTGTTCGCCGAACATTGCTTTATACTCAATATTAAACTGTACTGTCATAAGACTCTTAAAGGCTCTTGAAAATGTTATAATTTATATTTGCTGCTACAAAGGTAAGAAAAACGTATGAAAAACGTATCAGAAATTTGCATTTTTTTCTCACACAAACCTTGCAAACGTTTGCACATTTTCCATTCCGTAGAAACAATCAATTAATCGTTCACTCTGTTACTTACACCTATTTCTTATCCTTGATGATGCTTACAGACAGCGCACCCAAAATCAGCAGAATACCTGCCACAATCATCATATCGCTCTGATGAGAACCCACCAGACTCAGGACAGTTCCACCGCAGATGGCAGCCACAATCTGAGGGATACAGATGGTTCCGTTAAACAGACCGAGATAAGCACCCATGTGACCATATCCCTGCAAAGCATTGGTAACAAAGGTGAAAGGCATCGCCAGCATGGCAGCCCAACCGGCACCAATCATCAGGAATGGGATAAACTGCAAGTACTGGTCATGCAGGAATGGAATGAGAGCAAAGCCCACACCACCAACAATCAAGCTGACAGCGTATGCCACCTTCGTATTCTTAAACTGAGGGAGAACGACAGCCCAGATAACACTACCTACAGCCTGAACTGCAAAGAGAATGCCCACCCAGTTGCCTGCCTCCTGAAATGCTTCAGAAGCAGGGTCGGTAGTATTCCATACGGTTTCAGCGATGGCTCCCGTAGAATAATTCCAGAGATAAAGGAAACCAGCCCAGCAGAAGAACTGAACCAGTCCCACCTTCCAGAAGGTAGATGGCGCCTTGCGGAGCAAAGTAATCCAACCAGCCTTGTCTTCAGAAGCCTCAGCATTAGAATTCTTCACTCCTCCCTCTTCACTCTTCGCTTCATTATACTCCGCATACTGCTGTGGATTCCACTCCTTCACCTTCATCGTGGTGTAGACAACACAGAGAATCAGGATAGCCGCACCGATATAGAACGACCAGATGACAGAATCAGGAACCACACCCTTCTCAGCATAATTCTTGATACCGAGGAAGGTAAAGAGGAACGGGAAGATATATCCGGCTACAGAACCGGCATTGCAGAGGAAACTCTGGATAGAGTAAGCCTTTGCCTTCTGTTTTTCATTTACCATATCGCCTACCAGCATCTTGAACGGCTGCATCGCCATATTGATGCTCGTATCGAGGAACATCAGCGCTATCAGACCAAAGAGCATCGCACCGCTCACGGTCAGTCCGAGCGAGCCGGCATTCGGCAGCAGGCACATTACCAGGACGGCAATCGTAGCACCCACAAAAAGATAAGGGATGCGGCGACCGAAGCGGCACCACGTCTTATCGCTCAACGTGCCCACGATAGGCTGTACCAGGATTCCCATCAGAGGAGGGAGAATCCAGAAATAACTCAAGTTGTGTGGGTCAGCACCCAACGTTGCAAAGATTCGGGAGATGTTGGCGCTCTGTAGGGCGTAGGCAATCTGTACTCCGAAAAATCCGAAGCTCAAGTTCCAGAGCTTCCAGAAACTTAAATCAGGTTTTTGTTTCATATTGTTATGCTTTTATATTTTTATCTTGTTGTTCCTCTCACCACGAGTCGTGTTCTCACCACTCGCTTCTCCACCTCATCTCTTGGAATGGAGCCTTCCACCTGACCAATCAGGATATTGGCAGCTTCCTCGCCTACGGCAACACCTCGCTGCTCAACCGTAGTAAGCATCGGGTCGCACGCCTTGGCACGGTCACCATTGGTGAATCCGCAGATACTGATTTCTTCAGGCACCTTGAACCCCATCCGCTTGGCGGTATAGAGAATGCCGATTGCCGTATCATCATTGATGGCGAAGAAAGCATCCGGACGATCTTCCCCTATCAGAATATCCGGCGTTATTGCCTCGGCACTGGCACGGTCATCGCAGATCTTCACCCAGTCAGGGTTCTCCGTCAAACCATGCTTTACCAGCGCATCATGATAACCGTTATATCGGTTCTTGGAGATTTCCAGATTCATCGGCGAGCCGTAGAAGGCAATCTTCTTACAGCCCGTATCAATCATGTGGGTAACGGCAGTAAAGGCACCCATATAGTCATCTACCACCACTCGCGAGCAGTTCACGCCCGTACATATTCTATCATAGAAGATGAGCGGCACCCCATTCTGCAGCAGTTTTTCGAAATGGTCATACTGCTTGGTATCCTTCGCCTGTGAAACGATGATGCCACAAACCTTGTTCTGATAGAAGTCTTCACAGATGGCCACCTCTTTATCGTAACGCTCGTTACTCTGCGCCACCATCACACGGTAACCTCTGGCTCTAGCCTCTTCCTCTATACCCGAAAGCACCGACATGAAGTAATAGTGTACCACCTGAGGTACAATAACTCCAATCACCTTCATCGGCTTCACCTTATTATGTCTTAAAGCTTCACCCAGGAAATTAGGAAAGAAGTTATGTTCACGCGCGTATTTCTGAATACGCTCCTTTTGGGCAGTACTGATACGAGAACTGTCCTTCAATGCTCGGCTCACCGTGGCAACACTTACGCCCAGATCGCGAGCTATATCTTTCATTGTTATTGTTTCTTTATCGCCCATTGCTATTAGTTGTGCTGCAAAATTACGAAATATCCTCAATATTGGTCAGAATTCATTGACATAAATCAAGTAATTTCTGTGCAAACGTTTGCACAAAATAAATAACGGAATTAACATAAAAATAGTACAACATAAGAGAAAAGAACTTAATTTTGCACACAGAAACGACAAGTTTATGGGCAAACGCCCCATTCCTACCTTATATAATATAAGTAAGATGCCAGAAAGACCCCGAAAAGAGCCAGAGCGGTATTTTAGAGTAGGAACGATGACAACTTAAGCCAAAAAGAATGAAAAAGTAAATAATTTAATATTATACATTAACTTAAAAATCAAGCAAATGATGAAGCAGGTAAAAATTAAATTGCCTCTCAGAGCGTTGACCCTAGCAAGCGGTCTGCTTCTGACGGTGAGTTCCTTTGCGCAGACAAATGCAGTTAAGGGACATGTGAAGGATGCTTCTGGTGAGCCTATCATGGGTGCTACCATTACAGTTAACGGTAAGGCAGTGGGCATTACCGACATGGATGGTAACTTCTCAGTTGATGCAGCGCCAGGTGCCAATCTTACTTTCACCTATCTGGGAATGACACCAAAAACAATCAAAGCAACATCTAACATGATGATTACCTTGGTTGACGACCAGAAGTCTTTGAACGAGGTCGTTGTCATTGGTTATGGTCGCGCTAAGAAGAACGACTTGACTGGTTCTGTTACAGCTATCAAGCCTGATGAGATGTCAAAGGGTATCACAAGCAGTGCCTCAGATATGTTGGTAGGTAAGATTGCCGGTGTAGACGTACAGACTGGTGGCGGTCAGCCAGGTTCTGGAGCACAGATCCGTATCCGTGGTGGTGCCTCTCTGAATGCTTCTAACGACCCTCTCTACGTAATCGATGGTTTGGCTATTGACAACAATACCAATAAGGGTATGAGTAACGTCTTGGCTATGATTAACCCTAACGATATCGAGAGCTTCACCGTATTGAAAGATGCTTCTGCTACAGCTATTTACGGTTCCCGTGCTTCTAATGGTGTCATCATCATTACAACCAAGAAGGGACGTTCTGGCCAGAAACCATCTGTTACCTATAATGGCGATGTAACATTGTCTACCGTCCAGAAGAAATATAAGGTAATGAATGCCAGCGAATACAAGCAGGCTCTTACCAATCTGGGTATTGACACTAGCGGTTTGGGTACTGCCGATACCGACTGGCAGGATGAGATTTTCCGTACAGCTATCTCTACCAATCACAACGTCAGCATTCAGGGCGGTCTGAAGAACATGCCTTATCGTGTCAGCTTAGGTTTCGAAGATAACAACGGTATCGTTAAGACCACTTGGATGAAGCGTTTCAATACATCTATCAACGTTGCTCCTACCTTCCTTGACAAGCACTTGAACGTTAACTTCACAGCGAAGTATATGTTCGAGAAGGACCGTTATGCAAAGGTTGGTGATGCCATCGGTGGCGCACTTACCATGGATCCTACACAGCCTGTTCGCGTAGATGATGCGGCATATGATTGCGTCGGTGGATATTTCCAGTACTTGCAGGCTAAGGACGACAAAGTTACCGATCCTAGCTGGACAAGTATTGCAAAGGCTCAAATGCCACAGAACCCTGTGGCAGTTCTTGACAACTACAAGTGTATCGCCAAGTCTAATGATATTTCAGGAAACCTTGAGGTAGACTACAAGATTCATGGTTTCGAAGACTTGCATTTGCATGCTGCCATCGGTGCCCAGTATACAGATGGTAAGCAGGATGAAACTATTTCCAAGTATTCTTACTCCAACAACTATTTTGGTTATTATGGCTATGACCACGCCTATAAATATAGCATAGAAGGTAAAGCTTTTGCAGAATATGCACACAAGTTTGGTGTTCATGACATCGACATCATGGCAGGTGCAGAGCAGAGCCACTACCACAGAACAGGTTATAACTACGGAACAGGTACCGATGAGTACTTGAAAGCGAACAATCCTCTGTATGAAACAACAGAAGGCAAGTGGAATTACGAGCATGACCCAGTAAGCAAAGATGACGAAATGTGGAGAACCCACAACTCTCTGGTATCTTACTTCGGACGTCTTAACTACAACTTGCTCGATCGCTATTTGTTTACAGCTACATTCCGTGCCGATGGTTCTTCTCGTTTCAGAAAGGGTAAGAAGTGGGGTTACTTCCCAGCAGCAGCCTTTGCATGGAAGATCAACAACGAGCCTTTCCTGAAGGATGCAAAATGGCTCGATGAATTGAAACTCCGTTTGGGCTGGGGTAAGACCGGTCAGCAGAATGGTATTGATGACTTCTACTATTCTACTCTGTACAGAGTCAGCAATGGTTATGCACAGTATCCATTCGGTGATAATTATTACCAGACTTTACGCCCAACAGCAAGCAATCCAGACTTGACATGGGAAAAGACTACAACCTATAATGCAGGTCTCGACTTTACTGCTCTCAATGGTCGTTTCGGTGTGAATGTAGATGGTTACTATCGTAAGACTACCGACCTTTTGGCAAGCGTTGCCATTGCTGGTGGTACAAACTTTGGTGACCAACTTCTGAAGAACATCGGTTCTTTGGAGAACTACGGTATTGAGTTGGCATTCAACGTTAAGCCTATCGTTACAAAGGACTTCATTTGGGATGTAACTTACAACGTAGGATGGAACCACAACGAAATCACAGAATTGGAAGCAGGTTTGCAAGACTGGGTATGGACAGGCGACAAGGTTTCTCGTGGTAACAACACCAAGATTCAGGTAAACAAGGTTGGTCAGCCAATCAATTCATACTATGTTTACCAGCAGGTTTACGATGAGAACGGCAAGCCTATCGAGGGTGCTTATGTTGACCGCAACGGAAATGGTACAATTGATGATGACGACCGTTATTGCTACAAGAGCCCAGCTCCTGATGTCATCATGGGTCTCACTACCAAGTTCATCTACAAGAACTGGGACTTCAGTGCAGCCTTCCATGCATCAATCGGCAACTATGTATACTACGACTTCTTGAATAGCAAAGCAGTTCTGAACGAAATCAACGCAAGTGGTGCCTTCAGAAATACGACAACAGAAGCTGTTAATCTTGGTTTCACGGGTACAGCAACAAACCCAACCAATACCAGCGACTATTTCGTACGCAATGCTTCATACTTGAAGTGTAGCAACATGACATTGGGCTACAGCTTCCCAGCCTTGATCAAGGTAGGTGCAGAGAAGATTTGCAGTGGACGCATCTTCTTCACAGTCCAGAATCCATTCATCATTACCAAGTATAAGGGAATCGACCCAGAGGTAAGCAGCGGTATCGACAGCAATCCTTACCCACGTCCAATAAGCTTCCAGCTTGGTTTGAATCTTAACTTCTAAAATATTTAAAGGAGACTATTATGAAAAAAATATTGATTAAGACTGCAATGGCAGGTATGTTGTGCATGGGCTTTGTCTCTTGCGCAGACGAACTGAACATCAAGTCTGTTGACCCACATAATTACCCAACATACACAGTAGAGGGGCTCTTGGCTAAGCAGTATGCTACTCTTGGTCTTACAGGTCAGAAAGGTCCTGCAGGTATAGCAGACTTAAGTGGCGATGAAGGTGAAAGCGGATTTATCCGTACAGTTTTCAACTTACAAGAGTTGATGACAGACGAAACTCTGTGGGCATACCAGGACAATGAAGCCATTGCTCCTATCACCCACATGAACTGGACCAAGGATAATGCTCGTGTAAACTGGACATACCAGCGTCTGATTTTCAACATTACCTTGTACAACCAGTTTATTACAGAGCAGACTGGCAAACTGGAAGAAGACAAAGTTGCAGAGGTTCGCTTCCTCCGTGCCTTGAACTACTATTATTTCCTTGACCTTTATCGCAAGGCACCTTTCAAGGATACCTTCGATGATTCTCTCCCTGTAGAGAAGTCAGGAGTAGATCTCTATAATTGGTTGGACACTGAGTTGACAAACATCGAGCCATTAATGGCTGAGGTTGGTGCTTATAACAATTCTGAGGATTTCGGACGTGCTGACCGTGGTGCAGCTTATGCGCTCCATGCCCGTTTGGCTCTTAACTCTTCCGTTTATACCGATGGTCAGGTGAAGGATTACCAGAAGGCAATCGATTATTGCGACAAGATTATCGATAGCAACAAATACGCACTTTGCCGTAATGAAAAGAATGGCTACAGCGGTTACCAGCAGTTGTTCATGGGCGATAATGACAAAAACCCAGAAGCAATGAAGGAAATCATCTTCCCTATCCGTCAGGATGGTGTTAAGACTCGTGCTTATGCAGGTACTTCTTACCTTGTAAATGCTACAAGCATAGCAGGCATGCCTTACGTAAGTACAAGTGATGCTTGGAAATGTCTGTTTGCACGTGTAGACTTGGTAAAGAAGTTCTTCCCTAACGAGGAGGATATGCCAAAGGCTGAGAAAGAAGATCTCATAAATAATCCTACCAAAGAGCAGGTTATTGCTAAGGATAACGAGAAGCATATCAGCACTGCAGATGTTATCGCAAAGGCTAAAGACGATCGCGCCCTGCTCTATATGGGTATAGGTGGCTGCGATGGCAAAGTACGTACTCTGACACCAGGCGATGCTATTACAGGTCCTCTGAATGGTGCATCTATCGTTAAGTGGAGCAACTTCCACGCAGATGGTGAAGCACAGCACCACCAGAACTATTCAGATACCGACTTCCCAATGTTCCGCTTGGCAGAAATCTATCTGACCCGTGCAGAGGCTAAGTTCCGCCTTGGTGATGTCAACAAGGTAGGTAATGATGGTAAGAAAGCTTTGGATGACATCCAGTATGTTCAGGATCGTGCCCATCGTACTGCATTGGCAACAACTGTAGATGATCAGACTCTTATCGACGAATGGTGCCGTGAGTTCTACTTGGAAGGTCGTCGCCGTTCAGACTTGGTTCGCTTTGGATTGTTCACAGGTTCTAAGTATCTCTGGAATTTCAAGGGCGGCGTATCTAACGGATCTGGTATTGAGTCATACTACGACATCTATCCTATCCCAGGCAATGAGACAAAGAATAACCCTAACATGACGCAGAATCCAAAATACTAATTGTTAGGAAACCAGATTTAAAATAAAAGAAATCAATTATGAAAAAGATATATAAATTCATGTTGCTGCCAGCAATGGTTCTTCCTTTGCTCTTTACATCATGCGATGATGATAGAGACAGCAACCCAACAATAGACTTGAGTCATGTTGATGAGGAATTTGTGTTGAACACTCCTGCACTTGCAGAAAACAATACTTACGACCTCGTCAGTGCAAAAACTCTGAACTTGACATGTACTCAGCCAAACTATGGTGGAGCACCTTACGGAGTAGAATACTATGTACAGGTCTCTATCGATCCAGAGTTCAAGAACGACTCAACTGTAACTCACACCCAGTTGAAGACATTCTACAAAAGAGCAAATATGGATGTTGACGCATCTGAAGTAAACAGTGCAGTGGTTGCACTTTTCCAGGATGCCCATCCTGACACAAGCGTTCCTGAGGAAATGCCTGTTTACATCCGTCTTCGTGCGGTTATTGGTGGTACTACAAACCCTAATTATGGTCAGACATTCTCAAATGTAATTACTTTGCCTTCTGTAAAGGCGACCTACAAGGCTCCTGACGCTGAGTTCACAGATAACCTCTACTTAATTGGCAGTTCTATCCAGGAAGGATGGAAGAGTTGGAAACCTATTCCTGAGGTACAAGGTGTACCTGGACAATACTATGGAGTTGTCTACCTGCCTGCAGGTGGCGAGTTCAAGTGGGGTACAAAGAACAATGACTACCGTGGATTCAACCGTATTAAAATCACTGATGAAGCCGAAGCAGGTGTCACTGAAGGTGATAACCAAAACATCAAGGTAGCTAACGCAGGCTGGTACACCCTCTATTTCAAGGGTAAGATTACAGAAGATAAGAAGAACATTGACTGGACAATGACTGTTTACAAGACTCAGGTTTGCCTGATTGGTGCTTGTATGGGTCAAAGTACTTGGGGTTTTGCAGACGACGTAGCTCTAACTCCTCCAGCCGAACCAAATGGCGAATGGGTTTCTCCTGCATTCACTGCCAGCGCAGAACTTCGCGTATCTGTCAAGGTGGGTGATATTGACTGGTATCGTACAGAGTTCACCATTTACAAAGGTAACATCTTCTGGCGAAATAAAGATATGCCAAACAACTGGGCAGAGACCTTTGGCGCTGATTACAGTGTATCAACCGCCGCAGGTAAGAAGTTGTATGTCAACTTCGATACTAATAAAGCAGAAGTTAAATAATTAAGACCAAAGCACAATGAAAAAAACATTATTATATAGCTTAGCAGTCTTGGCAAGTGTTACACTTGCCAGCTGCAACGGCGACTACGATGATTGGGCAAACCCACAGGCCAATGAGCAGGAAGCCTCAGCTGCAAAATACGGAATCACCTTTGCAGCGGGTCCTGAAGCAGAGAGTAGTATGCCAGACGCAGATGGAGTCATCAATCTCGTCACTGTCAATTCAACAGATGCCAATGTAACCGGCTACACGCTTAAAAGTCTGAAAGTGAATGGTGAAGCCATCAATGGTGAAATCGATGGCAACAACATTCAGGTAAACGCAGCAGAATTAGAGAAGATTCTTTGCAATCAGAATAATTCACGCGCCAGCGTTGCACGTGATATGAAAGTTGAGTCAAAGGTATCTGTCAACTTGGCATCAGGCGATGCCGTTGCCATTAATTCTGTAGGTGAAACTACAGGTAAATTTACTCCAACAGCAACACCTCAACTCGATGAGAAAGGCTACTATATGCTCGGTCAGATAAACGGAAATGAGTGGGATGCAAAATCTCCTGTCTGGATGAACAAGATTAGCGATGGAGTTTATCAGTTGAAGGTTACAACTACTGCAGACAAAAACTGGTTTAAGTTCTATGCTGGAAGCAACTTCGTAAGTAATGACTGGGATTCCATCAACAAGGGAGCCTTGGGCTGCAAGGAGAACGGTTGCGAAGATGGTTCAGGTTACATTTATTATAACGGCGACAGCTGGGGTGAATTACAGACCATGGTTATTCCAGGTGCTGGTACATGGATTGTAACACTCGACATGAACAACCTGAGATACAGTTTTGCAAAGCCTGTACTTTATATGGCAGGCGATGCTAATGGATGGAGTCATATTGACTACCTCTCAGGTGAGGATGGTGTTAACTACACTGGTTTCATGTATCTGAACCAGAATGGTTTCAAGTTCTGTTCTCAGCAAAACTGGGATGGTACTAACTATGGCGGTGCATTCTTCGGTCAGGAAAGTGACAACATCATCATGGACGAAACAGAAGGTTACTATAAGGTAGATGTTGATTTGTCTACAAAGAAGTACACTCTGACTCCTATCACCACTATTGGTATCATTGGTAGCGCAGCCCCTAGTGGTTGGGATTCTGACGAAGACTTGACTTATGTTCCTTACAACAAGGATACCAAGGAAGGTGGCTACTGGGAAAAGAAGAACATTAAGCTGAAAGCTGGTGAATGCAAGTTCCGTGCTAACGATGCTTGGGATATGCAGTGGGGATTTGATGGCGAGAAATTTGTATTCTCTAACAATGCGCCACAGAAACAGTTCGTACCAGAAGAAGGTACATACGACATCAAACTTTATGCATGGGCTAACGGCTATGCTAAGTGTGAGTTCAAAAAGAAGTAAGCATTTGCTTCATCAAATAAACTAAATATCAATAGGCGGCTCTCAATTCCGGGAGCCGCCTATTTTCTTTTTCTCCTCATGATTTCTCTATTATTTCCTTTATAATCTATAAAAAACTCAAAAAAACTTTGGTATTTTCAATTATTCAGTGTATCTTTGCAAACGTTATAATACTAAAATTATGGAGGAAACAATATGAGAACAAACCGTACTATACTTAATGAAGCCCAACTCGAACTTCTTGACCTTGTGTCCGTTATGGACTCAAAAGAAGAGATAGAAGGATTGCGTAAAGTAATAATTGATTACTTGGGGGCACAACTAAAAGAAGAACTTGACAGACTTTGGGCGGACGGAACACTCAATGAGGAAAAAGTAGAAAGTTTCCGCACACTTCATGAAAGAACTCCTTATCATAAGGCAAAAGTATCATGCTAAAAGAGAAAATTGTACTAGACACAAATTGTCTTGTCATGTCACTATCTGCACATAATCCATATGCAGAAATTTGGCAGAAATTCGTAAAGGGAGAATACATCTTATGTGTATCCAATGACATATTGGAAGAATACGAAGAGGTGTTAGGTCGTAATATCAATTCCAAAGTAGCAAGATTAGTATTAGCTTATATTCAAATTCTGCCTAACGTAAAGTTTATCGACCCTCATTACAGCTTTGGTTTGATAAAAGCTGACGAAGATGACAACAAGTTTGTTGATTGTGCCATTGCCAGTAATGCTATTTTTATTGTAACAGAAGATAAACATTTCAAAGAGTTAGAAAACATTCCTTTCCCAAAAGTGGAAATAGTAGGTATTGATGACTTTTTGAAATATCTCAAGAAATAATTCTTTATCAATAGGCGGCTCTCAATTCCG
>OBCH01000044.1_pt1 | contig 35968 bp, 47 predicted proteins | sample 1495941 | NCBI WGS metagenome assembly OBCH01 (sample SAMN03418276, study PRJEB22391) | human gut metagenome | biome: human-gut; feature: organic feature; material: feces | host: Homo sapiens | place: Tanzania | collected 2013-01
TTTCCTTTTGCTTCGCGGTGCATCCACCGGCTACACTGGGCAATAATGGTAAACTAAAACGTCCGCCGGCAATCTGCTACGTTGATGACTGGCTAAAAGGGTTCTCTATTTTAACAGCCTATAAAGCCGGTACATATCAACCAGGCATGGAAAAGGACTTGCCAGTATCGACTACTACCGACACAGATACCCTTGTGGCGCGCATATTGGCTGATTACGGAACGATAAAAGGAGTAGAGGACAAACATCCAGAGGTCAAGAAACCAACATTTAAAGAGGTATATGAGCAGTTCATGAAATGGAAGTTTCCTGAAGGAGCGGTCTACTCGGAAAGTTCAAAGGGAACCTACACGGGAGGATTTAGGAATTCGGCAGCTTTACACGACCGAATCTTTGAAGACATAAAAGCCCCGGAAATGCAGGCAGTGATTGATAAATGTCAACTCAAAAGGGCTAGTCTGGAGAATATCTTGATATTATTCAAGCAAATGTACAAATACGCTGTTTACGCTGAAATTGTAACAGAAAATAAAGCTCAGTATATCAAGATCAACACTCCTGAGGACGATGAGCACGGAACACCATTCAATGACCAAGAGCTATCAATTCTGTGGCAGCATTCTTCTGACCCAGATGTTCAGACAATCCTGATTCTGTGCTATAGTGGATGGCGTATTGGAGAGTTCCCAAAGTTAGAGATTGACCTTGACCAGAAATATTTCAAGGGCGGTTCCAAGACAAAGGCTGGAAAAAGCAGGATTGTTCCAATTCATTCGTCAATATATGACTTTATGAAGAGTGCGAGGCACAGCGAACTGACCACTTGGGAACAGAATAAATACAGAAAGGATTTGTTTTATCCCACGCTTGAAAGGCTAGGAATATCTGGAAGCCCGAAGCACACACCGCATGACTGCCGGCACACTTTTTCTGCACTGTGCGAAAAATACGGCGTCCGGGAGAACGACCGAAAACGAATGCTTGGCCATTCTTTTGGCGGAGACATTACGAATTCCGTATACGGTCACAGAACGTTGGAAGAACTCCGCTCAGAAATAGAAAAGATAAAAGTCCCATTTGTGACTAACTGTGACTAACCGTTCCTTTTTAAATTGATTTTATTTATCCTAAATCAGCCTATCTAAAGTCCACAAAACCGCATAAAACAAGGGAAAATGGCAATTTTACTGATTTTTTCAAATAATGAAAAAACTAACCATTAGTTAAAATTTCATTTGAACTAACTGGTTTGAAATGCCCTGTTTTCAAGGCTTTTCAGCTTTTTAGAATTTTGGGTTTGTGACTAACATGTGACTAACCAGAATGTTCTTATTATTCCGAATATGATACAATATATCTTAAAAGCCCCAAGGAATTTGTTTCCAAGGGGCTTAAATTTATGCTTTTTAGATTGCAATCAGATCTTTCCAGGTCTTTTCTCCACACTCTCCGTCTACAGTCAGAGCTCCGTTTCTGGATTTCTGGTAAGCCTTAAGCGCATAGATGGTGTTCTCATCTGCTTTTCTGGATAAGCTCAGGGCTTTTCCATTCTTGCCCTTGAATCCTCTTGCACGCAGGATTTCCTGCAGCAGAAGGACAGAGGTTCCTGTGGATCCAAGTTTCACGAGGCCAGGTTCAAACATATAGCCAGCTCCTTTCGTAGTTGTTTCCGGTATCACAGCTTCTGGTTTCTTTGTTGGCTTGCTTCCGCTCGTATTTACGAGACCGGAGAAGTCGATATCTTTTCCGGTGAATCTGAGGCGGTGCGTCCAGCCATGACTGTACAGGTACCACGGCTGCGTTCTGATCTCGTTTCCGGAGTTGTCCTTTGTGTCCGTTGTTCCTTCAGAGCTTCTAGCATGGACGATGTTGTCCTTATCAATTGCCATCGCTACATGATGTGTAGTGTTGAGTTCCAGATCGCCTTTGATCATCTGCGCATGAGCCGTCTGATTTTTGGCCACGACCTCAAACCCGCAGTTTAACATTTCCAGCATGTTGCCGGTATAGCTGCAGTGCTCCTTCAGGTATCTGGCCTGCTGAGTAAGCCCATTCTTAAGGAATGCGTAGTAGTAAGCAGTCAGGGTCAGCGAACTGCAATCGAAAGACTTTGGTACATTGATTTCATACAAACTCCGGATTCTCTGGCTGTATCCGTGATCGTTATCATTTGCGATTCCGACTGCAAACTCTACCGCATCGTTCCGGATGTTCTGAATGATCTGTTCTTTTGTTTTCTTCACTTCTGACTCCCCCTTGTCATTTTCGGAATAATCTTTGTAGAAGACGTTCCGGTCTACAGTTCCATTGATTCCAGGAATCTTGGCCTTGCTGGAATACTGCCACCCTATCCCGAAGTTAGGGCGAATTCTCTCTTGCACCCATCCATTGTCATTGCCTGGATAATGAGCGATCCAGAATTCATATTTTCTCAGATGGCTGCAGATCACATTCATGTACCAGTCTTCATTACAGTAGATGCCGAATTTATATCCTGCTGCTACAATAATTTCTCGGAATGCTTCTGCCAGATTATGGACGCTCTCTGCTCCAAGTACTCTCTGTTTATGATATTCCAGATCAAGCCATATCGGAAACTGCAACTTCCTTCCATTCAGGACGGAAACGACCTTCCTGGCTTCGTTCTGAATCTCTGCGATCGTCATTGCATAACTGTATTTGTATACCCCGACCGGAATTTTGTGCTTCTCGCATCCGGAGAAGTTTCTCTCGAAGCAGCTGTCGATCACGTTGCCTGCTTCCGTAATCCGGAGAATAACAAAGTCCATCCCATAGCTCGCTACCTTATCCCAGTCAATCTGTCCCTGCCAAGCAGAGACATCAATTCCTTTAATTTCCATAGTTTCTCCTTATCTGCTTTCTAAATCGTTCAACTCTACTTCGATCTCATTAATTCTATCTCTTACCTTTTGCCTATCAGAATTTAATCTTTCCATATCGTAAGGAATCTTCTGACCAGTAAGCTGATACTCAAGAGCTTTTACGACTTTCCAATCTCCAATCTCAGATGTGTTAGCCTGTAGTTTTGAGCGCAAGGCCCTCAATTCGGCTTCTAAAGCGTCCTTTATCGTGTTTTCTTTAGCAATTCTTTCTTCCATATTACGACACTCCTTTTACAAATAATTGTTCATAAAATTTATCCGTGTTATATATTGTACGTTTGCAGTCGTATTTAATAAGATTGTTTCTCCATGATATATATTGACTTTCAATTTCTTTCATGGTCATTTCCCCTGTCTGGAGCTTCTTTTTAAAATACTTAAGCTTGTGCTTTTCACGTACAAAACTTGACTTATTTGGTTTATGTACAATCTTTCCACTATCTGTAACAAAAATTCTTTGTTTGAGAAAATTAAAGCCTTTGTCTATTCGTGAAACCTGTGTTTTCTTTTCATTTAGTTTCAAACCAAGCTCTGACGCAATTTTATTGATCCCTTTTAACACTTCTTTCAAAAAATCCTTACTTTTATGGATAATATAAAAATCATCCATGTGTCTTGCGTAATATTTGCACCCTGATACAGCCGTACAGTATATATCTATCGGAGTTGGATAGAATACTCCACATATCTGTGATACCTGGGCGCCAATGCCTAGACCTATGCCATTCTTGCCAAAAGAGTGTATTATCATTTCGATGATGTTCATTACATCTTTGTCGGGAATTAGCTTTCTTAATGCGTGAATGAGCTTATCATGAGGAATACTTTCAAAGAACTTGCTAAAATCACAAGTTAAAATATATCCTTTGTTTCCATTTTTCTTATAATAACTCCGCAAGTGCTGATCTAATTGCTTTCTCGTAAACTCAACGCCTTTACCTTTTACCGAAGCTCCGTTACTGTAAATTAGTTTTGGATATATGACCGGTTCCAACACATAGTCACAAATCGCTCTTTGCAAAACTCTGTCCCTGATAGACGGAGATTTTATATGTCTTGTCTTTCCCCTTTCATTCACATTAAATTCTACGAATCTATCTGGCTTATATGTGCCACTTTCAAGTCGTTTTTGAATACTGCGAATATTTTCAAATATGTTCGCTTCAAACCGTTGAATAGAATATTTCCAGTCAACACCAGATTTACATTTTTGAAAAGAATCGTACAGGACATTTAAGTCTAACAATGTTTCAAAATATTTATTTTTCATTTTTTCTTGATTAGGGCGCGTATATAGCTTTTAGACGTATCCATTGGCATCGCGCCCAATATTTACCCATTCAGGAAGGATAAGATTTCCTTCGTAAAATACACATGGCAAACAGTCTAATTGCGTATCATTCAAATCGCGGACGAACATAGTTGTTGGCATTCGATGCATCGTTGTAGTTCGAATTGCCATTGTTGTTGCAATTGCAAAACTGAGACGCAGAAGCTTGCAAATCTTACCCTATAAAGTTTTATTCTCCTTTCTCTAATTCTCTTTCTATGTTTCTCCTCTGCTTGTTGTCGGAGTGTCTCCAACTTTTTAACAGTTCGAGTTCAATTCCTGTTTTGTCAATGATAGGCTGGATCTTATTGATATCAATGTGAAAGTCTCTTGTGATTCCTTGCAAGATTTGCTTAATATCTTCGCAGTTGCAAACCGCCATCCATTGGAATTCTCTGCGAATACCATACTCTTCGTGCAAATATTTTTTTGATGGAAAGATTTTATTCGCATTTACAATGTTTTCAATAAGGTCGTCACATAAGTCTAAAAGTCTTGTTCTCTTACGTTCAACATACCACTCTGGGAATTCACTAACAAATTCGCGTTTTGAAGAGCAGCCATATTTAGAAAAAATATTATCTATAATTTTTTGATCTGATTCTGAAATATCTTTAATAACTTGATTTACGGAACGTGGGTTTCTTCTTGTTCCAAAATCACGCATTAGCCATTCCACGACTGCTTGATTTAAGCGAAGCGCGTTTTTATAAAATTCCATATCGGACAATGACCGTTTCTTTTCAAGTACTGACACGTTATGTTCCTTTCCTACATTATTATTTGCTCATCTTCACCCCGCCCCACAAGGGGCGGAGATATGAAGATTTCGCTACGCTTTGATTACGAAGCGCGGACGAACATAGCCGCCGGCACCCGACGCATCGAGGCAGCCCGAATAGCCATAGTTGTCGCAACGGCAAAACTGAGACGCAGAAGCCACATCTTTTAGAAAATACCAAGCACTTCTATTATTAATTGCATTTTTTGAAAAAGCAAACAGCTCAAATTGATGATTTGCAGTTCCCGTGTCAAATCCTGAAGAGGAGAATGTAACCGAGCCGTAAACCTCAATTTCGCTCATGAGAATCGCCTGCATATCAACCCATTCCCAATTATTGGAACACCCGGCAGCTGCGCCAAACTTATTTACCCCTGTTGCATTAATGCTGTTCGAAACAAGTTCTCTTGTTGTTGCAAGGTGCGAACCAAATTCCGCAAAAAGCTGTTGATTAATAGTTGCGCCTGCAGCGGTTGAACCAGCTGTTACGACCGGGCCAATAACCTTTGTGTTCATCTCGGAGCCTTTATATGCGCCTTCCGTAGTATTAGTCGGGTTCATTCGGCTTCTTCCAAAGTGCTGTGTTCCGCCAAATCCCATGCCAGGGACCATAACTGCCCATTTATCAGTTGCTGGTGATTTATCACCGTTTCCTGCAAGACCTCCAAAAGAAGCGAACGTTACGTATTGCGAACCTGTCAGCTGGTAATCTGCTACTGGATTTGGAGCGGATATGGGCCTTGACATTTTAAAATAGTCACCTACGAACAAGTCTTCAAAGAGAGAATATCCATCCGTTCCACCAAGGCGCTTCCAAAGTGAGCCATCGTTATAATAAGATGTGACATCTTTTGGAACAATGCGCGGAATATTGTGATACGCAACGCTATTCAAATCATTAATCGCTCCAAGGATTGTTTTGTTGCTTGTCGCAAGCTTCTGGAATGTTTTATCTGCGAGTTTGTTCAGAATCCAGTCTGAAAACACTGACAGACCAAGGCGCTTGTTTGCCTTTCCTGCAGCATCAAGAATCATCACTTCGTCTTTATCCGCAGGGTCTGTTTTTATCGTGTAATCTGTCCATTTTGGCATAGTATTAACTCTCCTTTTCTAATTTTTCAATTCTCTCAATGAGATTATTAATAGTTTCCTGCTGAGAATCTAACTGCTGTTTCTGCAATCGTACTAACTCAAATACTGCTGGAAGAAGCTTTTTAGGATCCCAGTCTTCAGCTTGTCCTTTTTCATTATACCTGACAGCATCCGGGAAATATTTATCAACAAGTTCTGCATAAAATCCGGGTATGCTTCGCTTATTATCAGGATCATCGTCTACTAAATAGCCTTCTTTGTATTCGAAGAATACTGGCCGCAAATCATAAAGATTCTTTACATCTGATTCTTCCATAAAGGATAAATGTTTTTTGTATCGTTTCGATGATGAAGCCTTTTTAAATACAAAGCCACCGCCTGTTATTGATAATGAGGTTAATACTAAATCAGTACCTGATCCAGTACCAATGTTTCTCATTTGCACACTTTTATTTAGATGACTTACTCCGGCTACGGTTAAATCTCCTCGAATAGATGCATCAGCTAGATCTGTGCCAGTACCTTCACTGTAAAAATGTCCATTGGCTTCAATGTGTGAACTTGATCTAATCTTTCCGCCTGCGTCTATAGTGTTATACGCTTTTATGTTTGTCATAGTCAGAACAGATTGTGATGAGTTTCTTCCTGTTATGCTTGTGCTTACATTTAACGCGCTACAATATACATCGCCTGTGGAAAACGTAGTCCCTTCTAGTTTTGATTCACCTGTCCACGTGCCAGTTTCCATGTTGTACCAGTTTGAAGCCCCTGTGGTTTTAATACGTCCATTATTTCCATCCAGTGTAACGCTATTATCACCGCTCGCCGCATATAAATATCCGCTTAAAACCTGCCATCCTGCCAGATACCCGGTGTCAATATACGAGGCATTCAAATACACTTTGTTGTCATAAAGATATAGCCCCTGTGTTTCCCCATTGTTGGTTAATTTATTAAAAATTTCCAACTGAGTCATATCACTGGCATCTTTTCCATCCTGCCCGTCTTTGCCCTTTTCTCCATATACGCCAATCACACAAGGAAGCGTTGTTGCCTTAGCCCCGTTTGTGAAGAAAGTCTCCTCATAGTTCCATAGATATCGCTTGTCCGGTGTTGGAGTCTGAACGGCTTCTGTCCATCCGGAACTACTTGTTGATACATCAGACGAACTGGACGTAGCAAGATAATGTTGTACAATCTTTGAAATTCCATTTCCGGTATCACCCTGCTTTTGCTTTGCAACTACAAATTCCTTTTCCGCGGACATTCCGTTGTAAGTTGCGGTTGCGGTAATTGTGCCACTATCCACAGACAGCCCGGAGACCGTGTACGTTGCTCCTGACGCCGAACCACTCACTCCATTTCCTGCCGAGAATGAAATGTTTGACTGTGCGGTCACGTTCTTGGCACCATACAGTACAGTTACCGTAGTTTTGCATGTTGGAAATGTGGTATAATTTCCAGATGAATCCGTTGGAATTCCTTGAAATTCATTTGATAGCAACACGCTCAACGTGGCGTATTTTGTCGCGATTTCGGTCGCAGTATTGGACGCGGTATCTTTTGCTATTTCAGATACGGCTTTTCCTTTTAATGAAAACTCTGTTGCGGCAATGTATACTTTTCCATTATCGTCAATATGGAGCGTGATTTGATTATTATTATCAATAACCTTAATCCCTTTTGCATTAATAAATTTACCTGCCAGAACGCCTGCAAGGATGTAATTTGCATTTATATACAGTTTCTTGTCCTGTATATAAATTCCCTGGTCTTCGCCGCCATTTGTCAGCTTATTAAATACCTCGTCCTGACCAAGACTTGTGTCATACTCTTTGACCGCATTATCAATGTCAGTTTTGTCCACATATTTGAAATCAATCCAGTCAGTGTCAGTAAACGCACCATCCGCTCGGCTTCTGACCGCTGTTTTGATAGAGGCTTCACCATCTGCCTTTGATGTGACCCAGAAATCCCCCATGTTGTACGGCGGTTTAGGTTGTTCGAAATAGACTGCCGCTTTGCCGTCAATCTTATCAAACAGATAATCTGGGGCTTTCTGTTCGACCCATTCACTGCCGTCCCACCGCCAGCGCGTGTTAGCGTTATTGGCGGTATTCTGCCAAAGGTCTCCTTTGTGAACATACTTGCCTTTTTCCCAGACAATTAAAATCTCATTTCCGCCTACGTCCAGAATAGGATTGCCGTCAATGTCTGTCCACGGAATCTCTTCTGTTTCTGTCCATTCAAGCGCCGGGTCTGTATTCTGGCTCCAAGTCTGAATTTTGCCATCAAGTTGTTCTTTGAGACTTTCAATCGTATCCGCAAAAACACCCTTGATAAATGTTGTGATTGCAGAATCATCTGTATATTTAGATGCTCTCACCCAGTCATCGGCGTCATAGCTTGTGCCTTCTGCCTTTGCCTTTTGACATTTGAGAATGTCCCCTTTCTTTCCCTGAACCCATAAATCGTCAATGTCGTAAGGAGGCACTGGTTCCGCTCCAAATATTCTTTTCTTTACATTCGCCGTATCCTGAGCTTTTGCCGCATCTGCCAGAGCTTTGACCACCGCAGTATCCTTCACGTAGTCCCACTTGTATTCGCCATTAATCTTTGCATATCTGTAAGCCTGCCCACCATATTCTTCATTGTTTACGATATAAAACAGGTCACCTAAGTGCTTTTCTTTAGTTGTATCATCTGTCCAAGTGGATGCCGGTTCATTGTTACCATCAGGAACATAGTCTCCAAAGAATGCTTCTATCTGTCCGTCAATCTGCTCCTGCAGAACCTTAATTTGTGGAGAATACACTTCTGTAATGAACTTCTCGACCTCGGCATTTGCCACATTTTCAGGCGTTTTCCCTTTAATTGTAAGCTCTGTAGCGTTAAGTGTGGCAGCTCCTGTCTTTGCATCAATGCGAAATGTAATGTTCCCATCATTGTCTTTTGCCGTGAATCCTCTTGTGTTAATCCAGTCAGATTGTATGCCGATAGCATACAGAATGTTCAGTACTGCATCGCCATTGCTGTCAAATCCAGCTTTCCAAGTCTGACCGCCGTCTACTGACAAAAAGAATCCATCAACGCCCGTCTTATATATCACTTTAGAATCAGCAAGTGCAGGTTTGTCGTGTCGGTATGATATAGTGGATCCATCTGACTGAATTTCTTCTGTATAGTAGAATCCAAGGGTGTTAGCGGCTAGTTCGTTCATCTGCTTTAGCTTTGCATCATAGGCAGTAATCTTTTTCTCGGAATCCCTCTTTGCATTGTCAACTTCGACTTGCATACTGTCTGGATAGTCGGCATTGATGTCTTCCATGCTCTTTGCATTGCAAGAAAGACTTGTACTTCCAGAAAAAGCAAAGTCCACATCTGTCAGATATGAATAGTAAATATTGCCTTTAATGTCGGAAAATGTAATTCTATCTCCAAATGTGGCGTATCCGATTGCTACGCTATCACAAGAAAACGGCCTTAATCTCATGCCGACAAGTTCTTTTCCAATCAGGTCAACACCCGTCTGTTCGTTTCCACTCAGAAGCTTGTTATCTATCGTGATGGCATATCCGTCTGTGCCGTACTTATATTCCGTCTCATTATCCGTATATTTAACTCCGGTAACAACCACATCGTCAACATCATAGGTAAGGTTCCTGATAGCATTTGGATTAAATCCTTTTCGTTCAAGAACTGTCTCGATTTCGTTACTTCCAACATCAAGGATAGTGTTTCCATTAATGTCATACCATGGAACTGTTTCTAATGTAATAGTATCCGTACCATCGTCAAAAGTGATGATTCGCAAATTATCATTCTCATCAATGCGAGCGTTGCCGCCTGCCAGAGCTGCAACCATACCGATTACTGCTCTAAAAGTGGTGTTCTCGGGCTTCTTCTGTACCTGATAGTCTGCGTTTTTAAAGGTCGCGTCACCTAACACAATCTCGGTCTGCTGACAGGCATCTTCTAAAACCTCTCTGGCAGAGCATGGGAAGACAAGGTTTGTATTGTAGCCTGTCTCCGCCTTGCTCATATAGTCCAGCAAAGTGAGATTAATCTCATCGGACGTGGCAGGCTTTTTTGACACAATAAATGTGCCACGGCGAATGGTTTCCAATCTATCAGACAGTTGCAAATTTAAAAACAGGGTGAACTGTGCCCCGGCAAAGTTGCAGTCAGAGAACCTATCATCATCATTGACCAGTGCCAATGTTGCTGTCTTTTCGATAGCTACACCTATCGGGAAGTCCCCGGAATCAGAAGAATCTACAATGCCGTTTCCATCAAGGTAGAAATCTTCTTTTTTCAAGTTTAAAGTTGTCCCATCGCGCAGCACCGCATTCGCCGTAACATAATAGTTACTATTTAAGAGAGATTCTGTTTTTAACTGATTTGTAACATTAATCATACCGGTCGAATGCTCCTTACATTAATAGTTAATCCTGTCCATCGTTCCTCATTGTCTTTGAGTGTTTGTGCTGCCATGTTGAAATTAGATGCATAGAACGTCTTGTCAATCCATTTGCCGGGGGTCCGAGGATCTTTGTGATGAAAGGTAAACTGACTTTTATTAATCATCAAATTTAGAATGTTCGCAATTTCTCCCCATTTAAGCTCACCCCATTCCATATCATATCCGGCGATAGTTCCCATTGGCGTGTTATGCATGACTAAATCTTGACTTCTTTTAGAGCTTTCCGTGGACGTGGTTGCGAACACTGGCTTGTATGTGTCAGGGGCCTTTATAATGACCCCATCAATCTTAAACTGTTCCTGTGCCATTTACACACCTCCTAACAAGAATGGATTCTGACCGCCATTTCTGCGTCTCCTAAGTTCTGCTTCATCAATGATGATATCCAGTAGCTTTCTACCAGATGCATTGACTGTGACATTGTAAGTGTTTCCCTCTCCCTGTCCTTTCCCAGACTCTTCCCGGACAATCTGCCGCAACAGACTTTCCGGTGCTTCCAAGTTGTTACCTTTCTTCTGGTCACCTAATACCGCAAGGAATTCTGACCTTGGTGGGATAACCGCGCCACTGGCCAGATAAGGTATAGTGCTGACACGTGGAAATGTTGCATGAAATCCGATAGTTTTTGTTCCGAATGGTGTAGGTACGTTCCATGGGCCGAAAGAAAATGCAGATTCAATTCCACCAATTGCATTATTAATCATCCCAACTGCATTATTGACAATACTAATCGCCTGATTAATTGGTCTTTTAATAAAATCTACGATACCTTCAAATGCAGATTTGACCGCATCTCTGGCAGCGTTAAACTTATCAGTAATAGCGGTTTTTATTGCTTCGACCTTAGTAGATACAAAAGTAGTAATGTTTTCCCATGTTCGAGATGTCTTGTCTTTTATTTTATCCCAAACGCCCGTAACCTTGGTTTTGATTGCATCAAACACTGTCTTTGCTGTGGTTTTGAGAGCACTCCATAAACCAGAAAGAGTCTTTTTGATTGCATTCCAAACCGTTGAGGTTGCTGTCTTGATTGCGTTCCAGGCAGTGCTAATGACAGCTTTTATTATGTTTAACGCACCTTTTGTTACGGTTTTAATTATTCCCCAAGCACCTGATACAACATCTTTGATGAAGTTCCACGCTCCATCTGCAATCTCTTTTATTCCCTGCCAAGCCAGTTCCCAGTCTCCTGTGAAAACGCCGACAAGAAAATCAATGATTCCGCTCAGCGTGTCTGCTACATCGCCAATAATTTTGATTAACGATTCCAGGACTTTTATCGCAGTAGTCCCTACGACATCAATTATCTTTGCCACAACCGGAAGTAAATTCGCGATTATCCAGTTAATCAAAGGCACTAACACCGATTCCCACAGAAGTTTCAGGGAATCAATGAGTTTTCCGAGGAATGTTTCTATCTTTAAAATCGCATCCCCTAATGGCCCCTCTAATAGCCCTTTGAACTGTTCTGCCAGTCCTTGCAACACTGGAAGAATGTATGTGTTATATCCGGTTATCAGAGTTCCGAATATGCTTGACAGCCCATCTGCTATAGAATCAAAGAACGGTTTTACATGCTCATCATACAGTCTGGATATTGCGCCACTAAGATTCTGAACAACTGTCAGAACTCCACTCGTGACAGTTTCTATCACTCCAAGACTGCCTTCAATCGCTGACTTCAAAATGTCTTTGTTGTCGATGAAAGGCTGCGCAATCATATTCAAAATATCTCTGCCAAGTTTTGCAGCTGTTTCTGTGAGAACCATTCCGATTTCAGCAAAGATTCCAATCAAATTCGCGGTAATCTGCTGTGCGGTTTCTCCACCAAAAACCGAGAAGACATCAGCAAAGGCAGTCGCAAGATTTCCTGCTATTTGTGAAATTTCAGCGCCGATGTTGAACATATCTATCAGATAGTTCTTTATTCTTTGCGTGTTCTGCTTTAAAAACTTTTCAATTCCGCCTATAATGTTTTGCGCAATTGTTAATCCAATTCTGGCAAATGAGCCAGCGACTTGACCGATTGCATATGCGTATGAATCAAAGAATTTATTCGCCGCTTTAGTGACTTCCGGGTCGGTAAAGATATCCTTTAAAGATTTCCATATAGAGTCAAGGTCTTTTTTTATTCCGTCAAAAATCGGCTCGTAGTCTCCTAATCCATCCCAGAATCCTTTTGCGATTAGCTTAGCCAGCTGTTTGAATCTGTCGATTATCTTTTTTAATGGTTTTGACATCTTATCGAGAACTGTCTCGCCCTCTGCTACTTTTCCATAATCAACGTTTTGCACAGCACCTTTCATTTGATCTAAAAGCCCGCCGGTTGCACTCGGCGTTTTTGACGATGAATCTGTACTTTTATCCGTTGAGTAATTATTTATTTCGTCCAAAGGACTAAGATATCCCTTTGCCGCCTTAGTAGCTTTCTTAGTTGCGTCTGCTGTATCATTTGTTGCATCTGCCAGCTTTTCAGCATTGTCAGCAGCATTTCCGTATTGGTCGGCCGTATCAGCTATCGCATCTGTTCCGGCAAGACCTGCGCTACTTGCACCTGTCTGACCAGATGATTTCTTCCCGGTGATTAACTCCGTAAAGGACTTAAAGGCATTTGCTAGAGTCGCCAGTTTGCCCAGCAAAATATTAATAACTCTCAAAACAGGAGTAAAGAGATTGATTAACCCCTGTCCGACTGTTGCCTTGAGAGATTGCAGCTGTAACTGCATTACCCTGACCTGGTTTGCCCAGCTGTCAGAAGTGCGAATAAAGTCACCTGATGCAGCCGATAACTGTTTCTGCACAAAAGCCAGACGGAGGGCAACTTTCTCCTGTTCGGTCATTTCGGACGTGGTTTTTCCGTAGCCATTTGCAAGTGCGTACTGATCAAGCGCTGACTGGGTCATTACCACGCCTAAATCTTTCAATGTTTCCGTTTCGCCCGTAAACACTGATTTCAGCTTGATATAAGCCAAATCTTGGCTGATGTTATAGAATGATGCCACATCACCAGTCAGCTGCGTTAGAGCTGTTGACATATCGTAAGCCTGTGATTCCGAGAATCCGAACGACTTGGACATTGCTCCGAACGTACCAACGTACTGCTTCGCCATCGTTTCAGATAATCCGGCTGAGGTCATGGCATTCTTTGCAAATTCATTGACCTTATCAGACATGGTTGTAAATGTAACATCGACCACGTTCTGAACTTCCGCGAGGTCAGAGCCGAGTTCCACGCACTCTTTTCCGAACTGTACCAATTTACCGACAGCAAACGCTCCGCCAATCAGCAGACCGATTTTCTTTACAGCACTCCCGAGGCCGTTAAATGACTGTTTTATAGCTGATACTCCGTTCTGCACACCTGACGTGTCCATTCTGGTATCAATAATGACTGAGCCATCAGCAGCCATGTGTCCACCTCCTAACTATTTGAGGTTCAACATCTCATTCAGCTTATTTTTATAAGCTTGCTCTTCTTCGCTGAGACGTGTTTTTATGTCAATTGTGTTTTTATTTTCCTGATAGAATTTCTTTTCCCATTTATCCAGACGTTCACCCTTTGCCTTTTTAGAGCGGATTCCAACAACCGTGTTAAATAAGCACTCTCCAGATTCCATAAAGTACCCGAAGAATGTCCACCAGTGCATATACGGTACTGCTCTAATTTCTTTTCCAGCAACCTTGTTTACCGCCGGAACAATCATATCTCCATCCTGCTCCCAGTCCATTAAACGTGGTTTGGGTTTATTCGGACTATCATCAACTTGACCGCAATCAATAAACTCGCAAGCTTTCTGACAAGCTTCTGTGAGATGTTCTGGGGGTATGCTTTGCCAGTCCTCGAACAAAATCTGCAACATAACAACTGCTTTCGCTTGTTCGTCCAGTTCCGGGTCGTTCATGGCTATGAGAATATCAATAATTACTCGGAAATCCGTCCTGATAGAAAAATCCACCCCACTGATATTTAGTGAGGTGGGTAACTCATAGGCGGTCATTTCGCATACTTCTCCGTGTACCTATTGACCACTTCCTGCATTTTTTTCTTTCTCTTTTCAATTTCTGGAGCGAGTGCTTCGTTTATTTTATCCAGCACAATATATGCGAACACCTGACCATTTCCAAACACAGTTGTTGCTGTGATTGGTTCTTTGAATAAATCCTTAGATGCTTCGTATCCGAGCATATAATTGATTTTGTCCTCAATCTGCTTATTAATCTCCGCCATCTCTTTGCTAGAAGAAACATTTTTAACAGATTCCTGAGCCTGTTCAAAGAAAGTTTCCAATTCTTCCGCTCTTGCTGCAACGTTAATGTCGGTAGGATTCAGTTTAAATGAAGAGAACACTTCGCCCTGTTTGTTTGTGAATGTGAAAAGAAGAAATCCATCATCAATGTTTGTATTAATTGTTTTTGCCATTTTCTATACCCTCCTAAAAATTATTCACTGTCAGCTGTAAATGTGCCGGAACTGATATCAAATTTTCCTTTTACACGTTCGCCAACATAGTTGACGGTAAACGGAATCTGATAGCCGGACGTATCACCGCCGTAGGAGGTTGGAACAACATAACAATCCTGCTGATATGCTTCATATTTGCCTGTTGTGGCTTCTGTCCAGAGATGAACTTCAACTGCTTTTGTTTTGAGATTATCGTCTTTGAGACGTCCATCTACGATCTTCTGTAATGCTGTGAACAGATCAGAAGTAGTGTCTGCATAGAACGGATCAGCGTCAGAAGAAACTTCGTAACCATTGTGCTTAAACGTGGATTCTCCAAGAATGTTTTTAGATGTTTCGGTATCGGGATTGAGTTCTACATTGTACTCTTCCAGATCTTTTCCAAGACGCTCATATTTCGGTGTCAGTCCTCCACAGAGGGAACCTGCATCGATATAATGAGCCATATATTTACGGTCAATCTTGCCTGTAACTGCCATAGATAAGTCCTTTCTGCCTATAACTTTTAAAGGCTGTGTAGGTTAGCGACTATCTCTAATTGATAGCCGGTTGTTACTTGCTATATTACTTCATAAGTGTTTTCGTAACGTACTGACAGCGGTAATAACCAGTCCTGTACGCCACTCTCCTGCGGCTCTAAACCGTAGGAATTATCACGGGTAATACGTTTTATCATTCGTCCCTGTGAAAGCTCAGGAAACGTATTTAAGCGTGTCTCAGAGCCATTTATGATAACTGGTTCTCGACATATCCATTTACCGAGGTTATCCAGAAACTTCTGAACAGATAGTTTTTGCCTCTCCTTATCAGATGCTGTGCGGTATACCACATAAAATGGGTACTGGCACACCTGATGCATCGTGCCGCAGACATCTTCTTATTCTGAATAGATTAAAGCCCCATTATCTGCCGAAAATGCAATTCCGGATTCTTTGCCGAGTTCTTCAAATTTAATTGTTTCATTTTCATACAGTCCGGGGTACTGGTTCAGAAGTGCTTTCATGGCATCTGTCAGAATCTCATACCCGGTTGCATCTTTTCCGATAGGTTTATCCGCCATGTCTGCCACCTCCTGCCTGTGCTTTTACTTTGCGAATCCATGTACTGCCGTATTGTCGTTTTGCGGCATCGAACCACTTTGCCTGCGCCTGTAGGTGAGCCTGTTTGGTATATTCAAGATTCTCCTTTGCAGCTGTCTGACCAGAAAACTGACTGACGAGGACTTTCTTTGCTCCACGTCTTGCGTAGGGACTTCCGGTTGCTTCATCAACCATTCCTTTCCCCTCGTATAGAAAACGTCCGTAAGGAGCCGCTGCCGCACATACCTTTCCAGTTCCTTGTAAGGATGCGCTTTCAGCTCTGGTCCGGTCAATGAAGTTTCCAGTTATCATCGGCATAAACGGTACCATACTATCCATGACCATTCCATCAAGGAGATACTGAGCTTCCTGATACTGCCTAGAAAACCTGCTCATATTCAGCTTAATTTTCAAATCTCCATCAACTACGGAGAATCCTTTGAAATGATGAATTTTACCCATATTACTTACCCAGAATCTCAAAATGCGGAATCAGTGTATACGGACCACCCACACTGGTAATCTTGAATACACTGTCCTTGTTTTCGTTCATGTGCTGGTAGAATCCGTTCCGGTAATCACTGTCAGATACCGTTCCGCCAGTCCACTCGTCCTCCCAGAAGAACGACTCATCTGAGAATGTAATGGTATCTTCCAGAGCGTTGTTAATCTGCTGTTTCCACTCTTTCAATGGCACATAAGGGAGAATCTTACCGTCCTTATCTGTAATGGTTATACCACCGTTCTGGACGGTATAACGGATGTGCAACTGTGCGTTGTCTGTTGCGTCTGGTCCGTACTTTTTAAGGATTGCTCCCTTATCCGTAATCAGGTCAACGCCGGATAAAACATGAGGATACCAGTACGCATCTCCAGTCGTGGCACTTTCGTAATAGTTGAAAAGTGTAATTTTAGATGAATACATGATACCCTCTCCTTAATTATTCTTTCTGCACTGTCTGCTTAATAATCTGATTTACACCAGTTGCCGACAATCCATTAAACATGCCGACTGCAACTGCTGTGATATAGTCCGTTGCTGGAAAATCCGGGATAACTCCCATCCCGACTGCTCCGAGAATTCCGCCAATAACCGCCATGATTACCGGAATCCATTCATCAGAGATTCTTTTTGACGCTTTGCAGCCCATTCCTACGATGTAGCAAATCATAACGATTGCGATACATGAGCCTAATGTTGAAATGTCCATTATTTATCACCTCACATCAATTTAAGTTCATTGAATACTTTAAAAATTTTCGGTGACTGAATAGCAAACCAGTCAACCGTAGTTTCGTCATGTCCGAACTGCTCTGTATGTTGCCAGTTGCACTGCAATCCGCTTTCCGACAAGAACGCATGAATAATTTCATGTCTCAACTGCTTTTTCTGCAAGGAATCAAAATCACCAACGTTATTTGCGTTGTCTGTTCTGATAACAATTTCTTTTGATGTATTGTCTGTATAACCATCAATATCTGCATTTTTAAGTTCTTTCGGAATGATTTTATAAACCGTCCCGAGAACATTAATATTGCATTCCTGCATATAAAATCGGTATCCCTTCATCTGTCCTTACTCCCATCAGAAGCGGTAAAGCTGTCTTTAAGAGTAAGTCGTTCGTTTTCTGTACATCTCCGGCGGCGGCATACACTGCACTCCATTCTTTTGCACTTGCTCCAATCTGCTGAGGTGTTGTATAGGAAATGGATTCACTGCCGGAACTTACAGATGTTACAATGCCTGTCGTGCTACCACCAAACCCAATTGCGGTTGACGTACCGCTCACAGCGGCATTGGTAGCATTCTTTTCAGCAAGTTCAATCTGATACATTAATTCAGCCAGTGAACAGACCGCCTTTTTAATACGCTTTTGTGAGCGTCCATCTGTCGGCAGTCCATCCACCAACCTGTCAAACGTCATTGTGTCCACGAAATCACTGGCTCTCTCTGCTAGTCGTGGAAAGTCGGTTTCTGGCACAACTGAACCGAAATATGAAGTTTTGTAAAATTCATAGTCTGTATAAGCCATGCCAGTTACCTCCTACTTGATCATCATTTTGCTGTTACAGTCGCATGCCCGGCACTCAGCGCCTTATATGTGCTGTCACATTCAACCACTGTGATTACCTGCCCTGTTGCTGCTGTAATGTCGGATTCACCATCCCATGCGCTCCAGTTCTTCACATTCTGCCCATAGTCTACGGTAGTCTCAGAAGATGCGACTTTGTATTTATATGCATTCCCTGCACTTGCTTTTGCCGGAGTAACAGTCACTTTAGTATCTCCACTCTTGCTTCCTGCTGCAGAATTTACAGTCAGAGTTCCAAGCGTCTGAGTTGCGTTGATGGTTCCAACAGCAATAGCGTCAATGTACTCTGCAAAGAGTGTAAGTCCCATTACTGCGAACGCTTCAGATACTGCTGTGTGGTAGTTGCCCTGTGTGTGGAATCCGATAAGGTTTGTCTCGCCAGATACGGTATACACCAGTCCTGCTCTCGCAAAGTCGGATTCGTTCGGGTCTACGTAATAAAGAACGATATTCTCCACAGGTGTAGCAATAACTGTTCCTCTCGGAATCTCGCTGTCGGACAGAAGGAAGATTGTGTTGAATCCAAGGAAGTCTTTCATGTACTGGAAGCCGAACTGGTTCTGAATAGTGATATCAGCTGCTCCGATATACTCATACACATCCAGAATGTTCACAAATCCAACAACACCAGTCACGTTTCTGTGCATCTGCTTGAATTTGTTTTCTACACGACCCTTAGCCATTGCCAGAGCCATCTGGAAAGTGGTCTCCGTGAATGTGAGGGTGCCTGTTTTCAGATAATCATAGAATCTTGTGGTGACATTGGTCTGAAGCTGGAAAAGGAATTCGTCATCGGTCTTCTGAACGGCATTCTCATAACCGTGATCCTTGATTGCTTCGATAGATACAGCCTTTGCGTACTTCTCAACACTCATTTCCGCATAAGACTTTTCTTTTACAACGAATTTGCTGTAAGGGATTTCCTCACCCTCACCAACATTTCCGCTCTGTAAAGTACCCTCTGCGTACTTTGATTTGAGTACAGCGCCCGGCTGTTTTTTGATAGGTCTCATGATACCCAGAATCTCACGTAAATGTTCCCAGTTTCTCTCGAATCTGGTTACAAAATCAATCTCACGTGCAGTGACCTGAATATCATTTGTCATAATAAGATTAGCTTTTGCTGCCATATAAAATCCTTTCTGCCCATAATTGTTAAGGTATTGGGTTAGCGGCTATACTCTGGCGTATAGTCGGTGTAAAAAATCACTGGAATAACTGGATATTCTGAGCAATTGCGGCCTGTCTCTCGGACGGGTCTTTGATTGCTTCGATATCTTTCTTTGTCATGTTCCCCGGTGTTCGCTGCTGTCCGACATGAGTGGTAAATCTTGCCTGATTCTGCTGAGCCTGCTGCTGGGATTCATCCACAAAAGCGGATGCGTCAGACTGCTTCATCTGCTCGATTAAGTCATTCAGTCCGAGAATCTTACCATCTTTCAGCTTTAATCCGGCTTCTTTAATATCCGCCATAACTGACTTCTTCGCTGCTTCACTGGAAAACTTAACATCATCGAGTGCTGCTTTGAGTGCGTCTGAGAAATCACGGTCATAGATCTTTGCATTGAATTCTTTCTCTGCGTCCTCCGCTTTTTTCTTCCATCCAGCAAGCTCTGTCTGAATGTTCGCCGGGTCGATGCCGTCAAACCCTTTTAAAGTTTCTTCTGCCGTCTCAGCACGTTCTTTCCAGTCATCACGTTCACCCTCGACTTTCGACAGAGTTTTCGCTACTTCTTTAGCATTCTTATAATGCTCAGAGAGTGCTTTCTTCACATCTGCCTGCTTATCTTCCGGGATTTCAATTCCAAATGATTTTAATGTGTCAATAAGTTTCTGCATAACATCCTCCTGGTCGTGTTTATTGACCTGCCGCCGCAGGTAAATGGATTAAGCCAGTTAGACCACTGACGAGGTAAGCGGAACTTCCAGAGTCGAACTGAAAAACTTGTATCTATAGATATTTGTCCTATAGCCGATAGGTTCCACATAACCCGGATTCCCGGGTTAGCAAGGTGTTTTACGTGTCATGCCTGCCACGAGTTGTTTTGAATGCTCTTTCTTTTTAAAAGAAAAACGTGAATAAAAAATCTTATTCAAGGAGGTGTGCCATCTTGCGTGCCAGATGACAAATACACACGGCAGGATTCGAACCTGCTTAACTTTCCACAAAGCGTGTGTACCAGCTACTTTAAGAAAGGAGGATAAAACGAAAACGTTAAAACAACCGTTGTGCTTCCTGCTGCACAATTACATTATAACAGATTTCTTTTAACTACCTCTCTACCACTTTTGCACTTTTAGAGCATATCACGGAGTTTTTCCACGTATCTCTTGACAAGATCACGTTCCTCCCGACACTCTGCATCCTTGGACATATCGCTCATTTCTGTTGTGGGTTCGTCCAGATGTTCCTCTAAAGCGGCAAGCATCTTCCTTTTACAGTCTTCAGACTTGCCGGAACGATAGCTCTGTTTCTGTGTCATGTAATTGTCGTAAGCATCCCGTCCATCAGAACGACTGTAATGTCCTCTGACATAATGTTCACCACGTCTAGCATAAGAATTGCCCCGGTCGTAGTCCGGCATCATTCTGCCGTCATTCGAACTGTATCTCCCCATGCTATCACGCTTTCTACCACGTTCGCTGTAATCGTCATTGTATCCGCCACGCATCTCATCAAGAACAGTGTTATAGTACTCCACTTTCTTGTCCCAGTACTGCGTATTCTTGATGTCTTTGTACATATCAATCAGTTTGTATGTCATTTCCAGATTTCCAGTGGTCAGCCCACTGTCAGCGATTTTAGACAGTTCGTCTTCGATTCTTGCGCATAAATCCTTAATATCTCTCATAACTGCACCTCCTACGCTTCTCTGGTCACGACAATATTTGCGTTCGCAACAGAAACAGCCTGATCGCCTGTGTTTTCCACTGCGATATTAACGCAACAGCCACGAGGTACGTCAATATAGATACCTGCAGACACGTTGTTATACTGATCTACTGCCGCTGGTGTGGAAATCATCTGGGAAGAAAGAACTGGTTCACCAGAGATTGCGAGTGCCAGAGAAATAGCTCCGACAGTGCCACCTGTCGGAATCGCAATATTACCAGAGAAATCTACGAAGAATCTCGCTTTGCACTGGTTGGTTAATCCTCTCAGGGTAATAATTCCGCTTCCCTCTCTGTGCTGAATGCAGTTAGAACCTTTAACTGCTGTATTCGTAAAAATAACATTACCATTTGCTGCTACTTCCTGAGCAGCTACGCCTGTATATTCTGCCATAAAAATACTCCTTTCATATCACAAAAGGACAGGTCTCAGCCTGCCCCTCTGTGTAATACGGCATAAGAAGCCGACATTCGATTCAATCGGAAGATACTCTCGATATGAAGTTATTAACAATTACATCCGGTATTGCATCCACATCCGTAATATGTGTTCGGATTAGGAACCTGATATGCCGGAATCGGCGCCGGGTTGATTGCATTAATAAGTTGCTGTGTCTGAGAAGCCATTGCAGTTGTGAGTAATGCGCTCTGACGATCCTGAGAAGCGGCGCGTCTAAGGTCATTGTTTTCAGCCTGAAGAGAAGAAATTTTCTCGTTGCACAGATAATCAAGAATTGCTCTTGTTCCGGCGTTCTGGCTGTCGATAATGTCTCTGGTGTTGCTGTTCATGGTGTTCTGCAATGCGCAGGTGTTCTGTGCCATGTTGTAGTTTACGCCCTGGATAGCTTCTCTGGTTTCGCAACAGCAGTTCGCAAGCTGTGCCTGAAGTGCATTGGTGTTCTGCATATTGGCTACAGTGTCGGCATTAATAGCCTGCTGGATGCCAAAACCGGTCTGCATGATGTTGGTGTTGATTCCATTGAATCCGGTAAGTATACCGTTGTTCATTGCGTAGAATCCATCGCAAAGACCGTTGCTGATTCCGTCAAGCTTGCTGATTACTGCGGAGTTATCGAATCCTCTCTGAATGTCCGCCTGAGTAGCTGCTGTGGCTGTATATCCGCCGCCGTTGCCATTATTGCCCCATCCATTGTTTCCCCATCCGAAGAAAGCAAAAATGAATAAAACAATAATCCACCAGCTACCATCCCCGCCAAACATGCCGTCATTATTTCTACTGTTTCCAGTAGCGGCGGCAATATCTGCTAAGCTATAATTTCCATCCATAATTATAATCTCCTTTTTGTGTATTTACATCAATCTGGCCAGATTGTAATGTACTATTTCATTCCTTTCAGCATATTTTGAAATTGTCCTGCCATCTGTTGAACTTGATTAAGTTGCTGTTGAGAAATCCGTCCAGACTGCAACATTTTCTGGACTTCTTCTTTCGGGTCTCCCTTAAAATTCTGTTTAAACTGCATAAACTGCTGTATCATCTGCATTGGCCCGTTTCCCTGTGGCATTCCACCGCCAAGTGCATTGAATAATGGATTACTCATCTGCATTTCCTCCCTTGGCTGCTGATTCCTGTACGGTATTAACCCTAACAGGTTCAGAAAATGAATTTAATCGGTTTATGATAGCTTCGTATTTGCCTTTTAAATCGTCATATTCCTGTCTGGTGACGTATTTACTGTCCATGTTCTGAGTGGACTGTTTGGGTGGCATCTGAGAGCCTGCCTCATGATACTCAAATGTTCGTAATGGCTGTGGCATACCGGAAACATCTGTGGATTTTATATAAAATTTTTCTGACTCTGAGTCCATCAGTAAAACGCTTGTCCCGGGCGCTACCAGATAAGATTTCGCACCAACTTCGCCAGATACCCAGAGGATTCCGTTATTATTCTGCTGTGGTTGCTGTACTGGTTGAGCTGGCATCTGGACAGGCTGTTGCTGAAACTGGTTCATCTGTCCGGGAACGCCAAAACTATATTGATAAGGATTGTTGTATAATGCCATCTTATGCACCGCCTTTCTGATTATATTTTTGCATAAAAAAAGAACCGGAAACAGGTCGTTTCTGGCTCTAATTAGTGTTCAAAAAGTATCAGCATACTTTTATTATTTTATTGTTCACTCTCCGGCTCAATCGTTTCGCCGTAGATACGCTCACATTCATCTGTTCAGCACAGTATTCAAGAGTGTGTTCCTGACATCTCAACCGGAACAATCTTTCCTCATCCGGTGTAAAATTACACTCTATCAAAAACCTGTCTATATCTTTCTTTGTGAACACATATAATTTCATGAGCATACCCCTTACTAATGCTAACGTTGATTCTGCGCAAGATAATTTGTAAGCTTCTGTTTTGTTTTTTTTAATTCCTCGACATTGTTTCCACTGATCTGACTGTCTAACATAGTCGATAACACTTCCAGAATCAATGAATCACGCTCTGCAATCCTCTGAAGACTTTCAAAGTCCCGCTTATCATGTTCTTCCAGTGTCTCTACTCGCTTATTAAGTCGAAATGCCGGAGTAATCCATTTAAAGATTACAGCCGCTGCCCCTCCGACAATAGACACCCCTCCGCAGATTGAGAGAAACATTTGTACAAATTCTGATATGCTCATTTAGCTACTCCTTTTCCCAGTAATATACTGGGATCTCATTACCACTATCCCATGTATCGTAGAATTTACCGTCCTGTACCGTCACCACATGACCATCTATACAGAGAATGTATGTGCCTGCTGGGTGGTCTACGCAAAAGTCGTTGACTGTATAGATATATCGTTCTGACTGTTCAATTAACTTACGCCTGTACCCATGCTTATAAAGGTACGCGCCCCAGACGTAATTTGCACTTGGCATATCTGACAGAGCACACGCCTGTACCATTAATCCGGCAAATACTGTTTCCCAATCAAACCCGGTTGCCTTGCATATTGCCCGGACAGCACAATCTCCAACTCGATTCCCGGAAGGATTAGGATTGAAATATTTCCATCTACTCATCAGTCAATCCCCTTTGCTGTTTTATATCTCCTTGCCGCTCCTCTGGCTTTTGCGGCGTTCTGGCGATTCCACTTTGCAATCATAAGCCGGTCTTGCAGTTCTCTCAAATCGTTCTGTTTGCAATAATCCTTGTATGCAGCATTTTGTTTCTGCAAAAGATAAGACTTCCGGTCAAGGTCTTGCTGGAGGGCAAATTTTGCCTGTTCATCCTTACAGTTATCGACCGCCGCTTGCATGCCGGCAACTTCTCTCTTCGTCTTTCGAATTCTTCGCTCATAAGTACGTTGTCGCTGTTCCTTTTCGTATAGCTTGCCCTTGTCTGCTTTGTCCTGCGCTGATAGTTCCGCATAGGGATTAAATTCTCCATCACTGGCTCCAAAACTGTGCCGACAGTTGACCCCTGACAATCCACTTGCTGTTCCATATCCAGTTACAGAAAACGGCGGAAATTTCTTGCTCTTACCAGAACGAGAGTATATCTTACCTTGCCAAAATGAGTGGTTTCCAGAATTCTCGCCACCGTCACCCGTTCTGGCTCCCATGTGAGCACTGACCAGAACTAAGTCCCAGTCCATTTCTTCCATGCGTTTTAGGGATATGTCACCAGTAGCTTGTGCCACGCCAGTTCTGACAGAACGTGCTACCGCTGTTTCAATCGTGTCTTTTCTGCCAGATGGATATGTGACGGTAACACCATCACTCACAACGTTATTAACTGCCTCTTTGATGGCTTGCGTATACCCAACCGCCCCAGTCATCACATGGTTATATGCAAGGTCACATTGCTCAATATAGAGCCTCTGAGCGACACTTGCGGTTGTTCGTGTGAAGTTCTTCCACTCGCCCATGGTCGCAAGCATATTTCGTTCCATGAGCCTTATCATAGCCGGCGATTGTTCGAGCGGTACAGGGCTTAACCCTGCCGCCTTGTATACCTTATCATCATAGTTCATTGCAGTGATTCCGGCATCTTCAAACGCTTCAAGAAGTTCCTGCTGTTCACGTTTGGTGTATTTGGATAGTTCTGCCAGAATGTCCTCTAGCAGTTCGCCAGATTCCTGCAATGTACGAATTCGCCACGCATCCACATTGGTTAGGATATAGTCCTCACCCCTGCCAATTCTTGCCATCATTCTCGACACAATCTCAGAGATGATGTACTGATGCAGTTCTTCAGCAATCTGTTCACTGCCCTCTGTGATTTGCCGCAAATATTCTGGGCTTAACATAATTACTCATCTCCAAACAGCTTTGGTTCGTCTGGCTGAGCTTCTTTAACCATTGCTACCGCCTCGTCTTTGGTCATTCCCTCAAATTTTACGAAATACAACCATGCCGGAATCTTGCCAGTAGTCACGTACTGCCACCACCTTGCACGGTCGTTTTCTCTGACATAGAGAATGTCCCCGAAATCATAATTGACTTCATAAGCTCCGACAGGTGCAAGTCCGTACAGGTCAGCGTAGACATTCAGCGCGTAAATAACTTCGTCCAAACAGGATTCCAGTTTGTCTCTCACGTCCTTGATAAACTGCACTGTCCTCTGCTGTTCCGCTTCTACTCCTGTAGCCGTCTGTATTCCGCTAGATTCGTTGAAAACGAAGTAGCCGTTAGAGAATCCAATCTTGTACCCCAACTGGCTTAAAAGGGCATTTATGCCGCTTATACGAATATCCGTGTTGAGCTGTGGATTGATTTCCTGATAAAACTCTTTTTCGTCCTGTCCGAATACATTTTTTACATAATCCGGTAAACCCATTTCTGAGCATCTGTGTTCCATTGCCTGTGGTGTCATGGCAGAGACTGGTGATCCACTCGGCATGAGTAGTCTATCATCCACCAGAGCGGTTCTCTTAGAATCAAGGATTTCTTTTGCATTACGGCTGTATGCAATATCTAAATCCTTTAATTCCTCAATAGCTTCTGCAAATATCGGAAGTCCAAGTGGTGTACTGATATCTACATTGTTCGCCTGTGGCGTCCGAAGTACTCCATACAGAGGCCCGTCCAGTTTCTCCCCATTCGCTTTGAGAATCGGTGGCGTATCTGCCATGAGGTCAGCCCATTTGGTCTGTTTAAGGTCGATTTTATCACCGATGGACTGAGGAGATTTTGATACATAGGCCCTGTTAGAAACATAATACGGATAGGTCGTAACTCCGTCTATAGTTGTCTCAACAAATCGGTGGTATTCAAGCCTTGTATAATATTTTCTGCCGACTGTATAAGAATCCTTAAATATGATTCCCTTAATCTCTTGGTTATCGTAATCCACAATCATCACGTCTGCCGGTGTAAATACGTCAAGGCTTTCACCGTTCGGCTTGATAAACACTGTTCCGTAAGCACAGCCATATTCTACCCAGTGACGTATCTGGAAATATACCTTGTCAATCTGTTCCTGTAGCCATGTAGCCCTTGCAGAACCATCTATCTGAATGCCGATCGCCAATGTTGCGAGCCGTGCTGTTTCTGAGCAGACAGATTTCGCAAAATTAATCGTCTTGATGTTATTCTTATCATCTAACCAGTCCGGTACACCTCTGTAGATGTTCGCGCACCGGTTAATCAATGACTCCATCTCTGGAAATTCTGCTGCCTGGATATTAAAATCCTCTTCGGCTTGTTTTTTAAAAATCATGTTAAACCACCTTTTTAGTGTTGTTATTAGTCCCATTTAGTCACCTGCTAACTGTTTGCTACGTCGAACATCCATTCCCGGGGAAGAAGCACCAAACACTCTCTTAAGATATCTTTTCGAAGTTCATCAAGTGGGTATATTCCAGCTTTTATCAGCATTCTGATTGAATCTTCAATTACTGCCTGTTCCTCGTAAGTATATCCCTCTTTTATATTTACTTTATCTTTTAAAAAATCACCAAGTTTTTTTCTACAATATTCTGATAGTACCATTATGCGCTGTACCCCCTTCTTCTCCACAATGACTCTGAGCCATACCGGACGGAATCTATTAAATGATTATCCTTGTCCGGATATCCGCTGCAAATATTTCCGTCTTTGTCACGTTCGTATTCGTACTTCTTGAACTCTTTGCAAGCATTTGGCGTTCTTTTCGGATCAAACACAAGCTTTCTTCTTTGCAGCCACTTCATAGAATACTCAATACTTCCCGGCCCTTTGATTGCTCCTCTGGCAGGAAGTCCCAAATCTCTGTAATCATTGATTGATTTAGGCTCGGCAGAATCGCAAGTAATTTCGTAATCGTCATACTGTCTTCGCTTAATTTCATTCGCAGTCCATTCATTTGATTTTTTGTTTTCGTAAATCTCGTCAATGAAATAGATTGTTTCTCTAGCTGAATCATAATAGATTCTGGAGAAAGCGTATTTGTCCGGATACCAGCCCCAGTCAACCCCCTGATAAATTCTATCAAAATGGCTAATCTCTTCGTCTGTGATAGTTCTTTCTTCGATATATTCAAAGATATTTCCACCATTTCCGTTGGCATGTCCTAAATACTCGTTGTCATAAGCGTCTGGATTTACTTCTTTTAGATGTTCGGCATCTGTGAGAAATACGTTGCCAAGCCACTCTTGTTCAATCCCTAAATCAAGGTATGTGCTATGCACAACCATTACATTTTTATCTTTTTCTTCTGCTTCTGCTGTATATTCATTCGCCCAGTTATTCTTGCTCCTAGGTGGGTTGAATGACTTGAATTTATATGCTTCATTACCACCACGAATAGCAGACTGCTGAATGTTTCGGATTTCTTCTGGGTTAGAAAACTGATCTAGCTCCTCGAACCAGACTATTCCGATATATCCAAACTCTGGCTTGATAGACTTGATCTTTAATGGATCATCAGCACCACGAAAGTAAATCTTCTGTCCAGTGGGCTTATACGTGATCTCCATAGGAGATACCTTGCAAACAAATTCCTCATTTAGATCTAATTTATCAATAGCCCATTTCATCTGAGCATAAACAGAATCTTTGATAGTGTTTCCGACTTTTCGCAGAATCAGAGCGTGCATGTTCGGATTATTCTTCAGCAGTTCCGGTATAATCAGAGATATAGTTGAGGACTTCATGGAACCACGTCCGCCAGGGAGAATGTATTCGCTATGTTTCTTTGCTCGAATATCCCTAATCATTTTATGAAATACGTCCGGGACAATATTCAGATCAATATGGTATTCGCCTTGCAATCTGGCTTTTTCTTCTGCTTTCTTCTGTTCTTCTCTGGCTTCTTTTATAGCAAGCGTTTTCTCCAGATCATTCATGGATTTCAGCTGATCGGAGAAGTCCGGGGCAAATCCGAATGAATCGGTCAGCTCACCTCTTGCAATCATAGAGCGGCGTTGCTGAATTTCTGCCAGAGACATAATGTCAGTGCCTTTTTGCTTTTCAATGAGGGACTGTTTTTCGGCTATATATGCAGAAATGCCACTATTTGCAACTAATTTATGAGCATTCCCTCTTGCATATTTTTCAGAGTATCCTGCTTTTCTAGCCGATTCCTCTGCGTTTCCACATATCATGTATTCATCTGCAAACGCTTTCTGTTTAGGCGTTAAGTCCATCTAATCACCTCTGTCTATCCTCATTTTCTGACTGCCTCCCATATTTCTTTTAGGCACATGACCACATCATGCTGGGATACAGTTCGTAATATTTCATAATCACAATCTTTCCATTCGCCACGCTTTGTTGGCCTAAACACTGGCGTTGATATAATTGTTACTGTTATCAATCGTTCCTGCTCATGGCTGTAGAATTGCGATGTTCCAATTTTTATAATTAATCCAGTAGATAATATAGCTTTTTGAAGTTTTCTTGTAACTGTTTTTAAGTTCGCCATATCATCACCTCAATTCAAAAAAAAACCCCAGTATAGCAGTTATATACAAATATAATACCACATACTGGGGTTTTAGCTCTCTACCACTTTTATAAATTTTTAAGTTTTTTAAAGTCTACCAATCAACTTGGCCAGATGATAGTATTCCGCCATGACCTTACGTTTATAACCATAGAAGTCATTTTCTGTTGCAGGAACCGTTCTGATTTTTTCCATGGTCCGATAGCCGATGCTATTCACGATGCTGTCATAGATTTGCGATTCGATTCCGGGTGCATATTTGATAGATACCTGTAACAGGTTATATTTATCACTCTCGCTAAGATTCCGCAAGTGACTTTGCAGTGTCGGTATGTCATCCGGCGGTACTCCGTAATCAATTAACGTTGCTTTTCTTAGTTTCATTTATTTCACCCTCTTCATTTAAGTTCCAGTCACATGGTATGCCTTGAAAACATTCTGGACAGTGTTCGTAGAATCCGCAGTCTTTACAATCCGCTGGCTGTCCAGTGCAATATTGCTGTAGTACGTGGTATGCTGATACAGCAAGATTTGGCGTTATGTCTAGTGTAGGTTTGTCTGACATTTTTTATACCTCTATTCTTCTCAGCATTCTTTTAATGCTTCTTCTGGTTTCATATTAATCCTCCACTCCAAACATTTTTCTCAAATTATGTTGATAACCTTTTGCCATCTTTTCGAGGTTTTTATAACATGGCCTCAGTGTGCATTTTTCTTTATATCCATCGCATTTAGTACCGAATAAGATATAGTTTCTACATATTCCATCTTGGCTAGCGCAACATTTATTCATTTTTCATCACATCCAATTTCTTCTCTGCTGCATGTTAGTTCTCCTCTTCATCATCAATCTCAACAATTTTTAAGTCTGCAAAATCGCAACACATCGCAAACCCATCAATCATTTTCTTTTTAACACCAAACACTTCCATAATGTAAGAATTATCCTCCATGATTTTTATTACATCTGATTTTTTGACATATTCAGCCATTCTTCATCTCCTCCAGTTTCTTTACCGTTTTCCTGTAATCTCTGTTTGCAGACCGAAACATCATCAGAAGTATTTCAGATACAGGCCTCGCTCTGTTGGCTCGTTTGGCTTTCTTGGCACATATAAGTTCGTTTCCTTCTGGGACATATATTCCTACATGATACGGGATTTTCAAAGATACTGTTGCAGCTAATTCCCCTGGCATAACCAAATAATTGTAATCTCCAATGAAATTCAATCCATGGCCAGATTTGAAATCTTCAATAGATGGCTTGATTTCATAGCAATAGCAACCTTCCTGCCCCTCTATCTTGTATAAGAAGCACGTCCAGTGTCTGTTCCAGATACCTTTATCGTTGCATCCTTTGCAGCTACCTTGCCCGTTTCCTTCACATCTGATTATTTTTAACATTTATTCAGTCCTCCTTATATGGTTCCGGAAGTGGCTGCCATGCTACAATACCTGTCCAATCAATTTTATTTTTGCAATTCGTACAATCTGCAAAAATCCATTCTTTTTCACGTATGTAATATGCCATCCAGCAAAATCTTCCATCAGTAACCAAATAGCATTCCTCATAAGGCATTTTGATCTCCGGTAATCTCTCACTGACCGGAATCCAGTTGGTATCTCTTAAACGCTCAATAACTTTCTTCTGTTCCTCTTTTGTCTCGCAGTGTATTGTAATGTCGTAGGTATCATCGTATGTGCTAAACGTGCCATCTTCATTCTGTACGAATTCCATTCTATCACTCATACTTCCACCTCACTATCCTCTGGCATCTGAAATACCGTATTCTTTTTAAAACTTTTTACAAGTTCTTCGAAACCATTGACGTGAATATCGTTTGATTCTACAATTGCTCGATGTCCTGTAAATCCTGTCAAAAAAGTACAAGTAATTTTATATTCTTCATAGGCTTCTTGAATCATATCCAGTACTTTCATGGCTTTTGCTTTGGTGGAATATTCTCCGAGCAAGCAACACCATCCTATATCTCTTCTTGCGCTTATTACTCCACCCGAAACTTCAATATCGGGTAAAGATTCAAATGCAACTAAAACTTCTTTATTCTGACTTCTGATTAACATTTCGTGCCCTCCTTGTAATTCTCAATCGCAACTATCTTATTTTCGTACATTGAAATTATGTTTTTAAATCTGCGAATATCATTATTGTATTTTTCCAAGAATGTTTCTTTTACGAACTGATAATTAGGTTCTTCCAACACAATGTACGGTGTTGAAGAACCAGAAATTTTTCCAATATCTTCTTTTTTCACATATCCAATGTAAAGTCTTTCTGGGAACTGTGTTACTGCTCTGTACGTCTTTGGCTTTTCAACTACCTCGCATTCCTCAACTCTGACTTTAAAAGTGGAGTCTCCGAATGTTCTAGTTTCTGGATTGAATTCTCTGTCACTGTCTAAAATGTAGAAATATAATTTCATTTTGTGTCCTCCTTATCACTTACTCTTCGATTCCACTGTTCTACAGCTTCTTCCTCTGTTTCTCTCCAACGTTCAACCATCCCATCGCATTCTGTGCAAGCTACAAGATATTCTTTTTTTGAATCGTTATATTTATTAATCAGCATTTCTGCTTTTCCTCCGCAAAACGGACAAGGTTTTAATTTCTCCATTTCCATCCTCACTTTCCCCATGTAAGCACCTGCATGGTTAATCAACAAAACTCCATCTGTCCATCGTCAACAAACTTCTTTTTCTTCTGGCTTAATGTATCGCCCTGCTGTTTCAATCTATCCACACGGGCTTTCTGGTCAAAATTTGCCATGTAATAATCATCAACTTCTGGCGGTACTTTTAAAAAATATTCTTCTGGAAGTGGAAGATTATGTTTCTCACAGCAATTTGCAATCTCATTTCTGTACGAAAGGATATGATTTCTGGTAAGGTTCATGTTACATCCATCCGCCCAGAATGGATCATTACAGCCATTTTCGTTGATGTGTTCCCAGATGGCACGCTCATGTAATAGATTTTTTCTTAACAATTCTAATTCCTGTTCTGGTGTTTTCTGCTTCATTCTCATTCTTCTTTCCCCACGTGAGTAACTGACACACTATTGTGCAGTCCTCCATGATTTTTAATACTCAATAAAATCAGATAATTCCATCTGACCAACTACGTTATTGTCTTGCATCCACCATAGATATACTTCTTCGCCACAGCTCCACTTGGTATCTTTCCCGCGCCGCTTGCGTTCCTCAATCATTCTGTTAAAGGTACGTATATAGGCTTGCTTGTACTTAGGAAAATCATACATTTCCTTTTCCCTCTGTGCTTTTGATGCAAGCGGACAGCCTAAACAACCTAACCGGTCATACCCACATTGATACAGTTCGCATACCTGAATGTCTTTCTCTCCAATGAACTGCCAGATGTTCTGATCTGTCCAGTCAATAATCGGATTAACTACTGTCTTTGCTTTCATCTGACAATTTTCAAACAACCTTCTGGTATCGTCATTGTCGGTGATAAGCATTTTCTCATCAGAAACGCCAATGCTTTTACTTGCTGTCTGCCCTAACACTTCAAATGGGCTTCTGTTGCTTCTTTTACTGCTTTCAGCCCATCTAACGCCTGTTGCAATCAACCTGTCTGGATTACCGCCCTCTTTCAGTTCTGAACAGCAATACCGAACAATTCTAGTCGGCGGCATTAGTTTTCTGGGAATGAGGTTCCACATTGTAAGACGTTTACCGTTTTCTTGTACATGATAATCAATCTCACATTTGATGCCTTTATCTTCCAATTCAGAAAACACATTCTTGATATGTCCGACTGTCTGCGGTGCATCAACAGTAGTATGTGAATTATGTACCTCGAACGGGATTCCAGATACTTTGAACAATTCCAGAAGTACATCTGAATCCTTTCCGCCAGAATACTCACATACAAGTGGTTTGCTATAATGCTTCAACGAAATACCGCTTGCCAGCTTCAATCTATCTATGGATTTTTCAATTAATTCTTTCACACGCCATACTACAAATATCCGTATGGCAATTTTACAATCTGCTTTATAGCCTTGGGAGTTATTACCTCTGACCGTTAGTCTGTTCTGCGCTGTGCAGGAGAACCAAGGCTTTCCAGTCTAGCATTTATCAAATTTTACCCGAACTATTCTGATTAGCCGGAACCTCGTTTCACGAGGATAAGTGTTATTCCTTTCTATGTTTAAACTTCATTTTTCTCCTATCCAAACGCTACCTGTCCGTTATTCTGCATATAAATCGCCGGTGCAGCTTTACGCTCTCCGACTTTCAGATACGGATAATTTCTCTGCGATTGCTTCAATTACTGAAACGGTCACTCCGTTTCCTGCCTGTTTATATAACTGGCTATCCGAATTAACAAACTGTGCTTTTTCAAAATAATCGTCCGACCAACCTTGCAGCCTAAAACATTCTTTTGGTGTAAGTTTCCGTATTGCTATATAGCATTGGTATTTTTCGTACCATACTGCATATACGATCAATTCGCCAGAAACCTTTACGAATATTCCTTGATTGCAACTAGTATCTAATGTGTTTGCAACTTCTTTTCCAACTCTTCCACGCCTGATTTTACTTCCTGGAACTGATAAATTTACTGCATCAATACCGACTCTGCGCTCTGAATATCCTTGCTTAGTTGCTTCTCTAACCTCAACGGCAACACCGTGTCTGTCTTGTCCAGTTAATGTAAACATTGGTTCGCCGTCTTCTTTGAACCTTCTTCCATTCTGCTGCTTTTCTACACGATCAGGTGTTAAAACCGGAATTGCTATCTTCGGATTGTTGTTGTGCCCTGCTGAATGGCACTTTGCAATACCATCAGTCGAAAGGATTTTGCCGTCCTGAGATGAGTTTATTTCACCGATAATTTTAATTGACGTTTTAATTTCCTCTCCTTTATTTGTTGTTAAAGTAGGATAACTGGCATCAAGCAATATGGATACTTTAGGCTCTGTGTTTCCTCCCGGTTTTGTACTAATTGTCGGAGCTAATCCAACATCACTATAAACTCTGTCTCGCTGCGAATTTCTTCCGTTAAGGCAGCCAAAAAGATTTAACGAAATACTATTTTCTCTGTTTGTTCCTTCGACAGGAAATATTTTTGCGGTACTTCTCCCTCTAAGATGTCCGATAATGAAACATCTTTCCCGGTTTTGTGGCACCCCGAAATCTTTGGAGTTGAGCACCTGCCATTCTGCATCATACCCCCCTGCATCCATTTCAATGAGCAGTCTGGCGAAATCCCATCCTCCATTAACACTAAGCAGATTTTTAACGTTCTCAATGAAAAGGTAAGTGGGTTTATCTCCTTCTTTGAGCTGTCCGACAAGGTACATAACTCTGAAAAACAAGCTTGAACGGCTTCCTTGAAATCCGGCTTGCTTTCCTGCGACTGAGATGTCTTGACAAGGGAATCCGAAGCACCAGCAGTCGGCTTTTGGAATGTCTCCGGCATACACTCTTCTAATGTCATTTGCGTACCATTCTCCATTTCTGTATTTCTCCTTTAAAATTTCTTTCTGTCTTTTTTTGATAGGAATATCTTCCAATATCTTTCGCTGCTCTTCTGTCAGTAAGTGCATTGAGATGTAACTCGCAGTAGCGAATTTATCAAACTCGCAAAACCCTACGCACTCATGCCCTGCCAATTCCATTCCTTTGCGAAAACCTCCGATTCCGGCAAAAAAATCTATGAATTTCATTTTTAACCATTCCCCTCGTTTTCTCCGAACCCAAATTCCCTATTAATATCAAAAGAATCAAATTCAATCTGCAAACCCATTTCTTCCTTGATTTCCTTGTATGCTGCTTCGACTCCGATTTCCTCAACATATCTTTCGGCTTCTGTGATCTTATCAATGAAATTCTGGTTCGCTTTCTTGAATCCCCATGCTTTCTTGATTGCAATTACAGAAATTAAAATATTTGCTACTGCAATATAATCTTCTGCTTTCCACAGCTTTTCCTGGGATTCTTTGATAAGTTGCTCTTTGATCTCCTGTTCTCTGGCGTTCAAATATGCTTTGAGAGATTCAATTCTTACGCCGGTCTGTCTGGAAATCTGCTCCATTGTAAAATTGGTTACATTAAGCGGTGCCGGGATTGAGTTTCTTGGCTTTTTGATTTTCAGCTTTCCCATCCGACAGCCCTCCTTATATTTTCTGTTAAAGCATCAAACTGTTTTAACATCTTCCGGCATCCGTTTCTGGTCACCTGTATATCTTCAGCAGAGTCATCTATCCAATATTTGCCGTCAATCAGATAGCTGTTATCCAGAAATGTACGGAATTTGCATTTAGTAAGTCCGAATTTGTTCATGATTTCTCTTTGCGTCAAGGACTCTACAAATTCACCGTCTGCTGCAACAATGTCATAAAGTTTCATTTCGTCTCCTTATTTGTCTTTCTTAATCCGTATCCTGCCGGAGTATATGCTCTATCAGTGCTTGGGTGGTTCGTTCTGAGCAAGCCATCATCAATTAGCTGATTGATATGCTTCCAGACCGTAGCTCTCCCGGCATCCACCCTTTCGGAAATCTCTGTGACTGACGGTGCGTATCCAACCAGTTTGATATAACTGACAATATACATATAGATTTCTTTTCTGAGAGCCTGTCCCTGCTCATATCTGTTCTTTGTGTTGTACATTCTTTATCAATCCCTTCTGCTTAGAATCAAGAAGTTTGTAATAGGCATTTATGCAGTTCAACATAAACCTTTTATCATTCTGATCAGAACATGTTCCTGCCAACTCTCCAAGATCAATACATTTGTCATAAGCCTGTTTAGAATACTCATCCGTAAGTTCTACCTGATAGAACTCCTTTATAACTTTCCAGAATTCTGTCATAAATCTTTGTATAATTGGAATATCCTTAGCTTCTACTTTCAATTCCTCACATCCTTTTTGTATACAATATACTGTACACTGTATACGCTCTATTAATTTTTAAAAATTATTATTATATTA
>OBCH01000046.1_pt1 | contig 35368 bp, 29 predicted proteins | sample 1495941 | NCBI WGS metagenome assembly OBCH01 (sample SAMN03418276, study PRJEB22391) | human gut metagenome | biome: human-gut; feature: organic feature; material: feces | host: Homo sapiens | place: Tanzania | collected 2013-01
GCTGCCTCGCCATCCACTCTATATCACCACTCGCAACAACCGCGAGGTGAACATTAGGGCAGAGATCGTGAACCGCCAGAAGAAACAGAAAGGTGAGAATCATGGCTCAATGCCTGTAGAGGTGAAAATCCTCGACATGACAGGCAGAGTAGTGGCGCAGCAGAAAACCGACATGCCTTTCAATGCCAAGTGGCGCGACCGCGAATATGAACTGCCTGTCATCACGCTGGAGGGTGCCCAGCTATGGTCGTGCGACCGTCCTTATCTCTATACTGCCGAGGTGACGCTCTACGACAAGGAAGGAAGAGTGGCAGACAAAACACGTGAGCACTTCGGCATGCGTACCATAGAACTGTCGCCCCAGCACGGACTCCTGCTCAACGGACAGAAAGTGTTGCTCAAGGGTTACGCCAATCATCACACCTTGGGAGCCCTTGGTGCAGCAGCCTATCCTCGTGCCATCGAGCAACAGTTGCTCGCCATGAAGCGCTTTGGCTTCAACCATATTCGTACATCCCATAATCCTTACAGCGAGGACCTGTTGCGCCTGTGCGACCAGTATGGCATCTTGGTGGTCGACGAGCTGTATGATAAATGGAACTCGCAGTTTACTGGCGGCAGGGGAGACTTCCTGAGCCTTTGGCAGAAGAACATACCCGAGTGGGTGAAGCGCGACCGCAATCATCCCTGCGTCGTCCTATGGAGCTTGGGCAATGAGTTGCAGCATCATGCCAACATGCCCTTCAACGACTGGGGAGTAACCCTCTACAGACTGATGCGCCAACTGCTGCATCGCTATGATCATACCCGTCTCACCACGGTGGCGATGCATCCACGTTATCGCAATATCGATACCGACTCGTTGCCTGCCGACCTGGCTGTTGCCACAGAAGTCAACTCGTATAATTACCGTTATATGTACTTCCCCGGCGACATGAAGCGCTATCCCGAAAAGATATTCTATCAGAGTGAGGCGAGCACAGAAGCCATGGGTCCCAACTTCTTTGAGATGGAACTCGACAAGGTGATGGGACTTGCCTACTGGGGTGCAGTCGACTACTTAGGCGAGAGTTTGGGCTGGCCGCTGAAGGGATGGAACAAGGGAGTGTTCGATATGACCATGCTTCCCAAGCCCGATGCCTACTTCGTGAAGAGCATGTTCTCTGAAGAGCCACTCGTACATATCGCCATCATTGAGAAGGCTGGCACCGATACGCAGTGGAACGGCATCAATGTGGCTACCCAACGGTTGTCTGAAAACTGGAACCGAAACCAGGGCGAGCAGCTCTCACTCTATACCTATACGAATGTCGATGAGGTGGAACTGCTGCTCAATGGCAGGAGCCTGGGAGTAAAAAAGAATGACGCTGATCCCAAACTGCGCAACCGCATACGCTGGGATGCTGTGCCTTATGAGCCTGGCACATTGATGGCTGTGGCAAGGAAGGCAGGAAAGGTAGTGGCGCGTCATCAACTTACCACTACCGGAGAGGCTGTGGCGCTGAAGTTGAAGCCCGAAACTACCGACTGGCATGCAGACGGCAAAGACTTGATGATGGTGAGAGTGACTGCTGTTGACCGCAAGGGGCGTCGCGTGCTGAGTGCTCATGACTTATTACATATAGAGGTGAAGGGCGAAGCCGACATCGTGGCAGTAGGCAATGGCGATATGGCTTCGTCAGAGTTGCCAGTAGGTGACAAACAGTTGGCAGCCCATGCCTCGCGAAGCCTCTATAAGGGTTCTGCTTGCATCTATTTGCGTGCTCGTCGTCAAGCAGGCAAGGTGGAGCTGAAGGTAAAGAGTGGAAATCTGTCAGCTGGAAGCCTGCGCATGAATATGCAGTAATATATAAGCGATAGTTGAGCAAATATTTTTTCCCAACTGGGAAAAAATATTTGTTCAGTTGGTTTTCTGTTTTTTCCCAGTTATTTTTTCCTTTTCCAGCAATTTATGCAAGAATATGCGGTATAAATATGCGCTTTGTATAGCTGCTGTTGCGATTTTAGCAGGAACCTTTGTATTCGGATGGTGTGACGCCCTTCTCACGCTTGAACAGGCGGTTGAAATACGAGAAGTTGTCGAAACCGCATTGTTGTGCCACTTCGTTGATAGGCTTGTCGGGGAATTGTAGCAACAACTTGCAAGCCATGTCGAGACGAAGACTCAGGATGTAGCTGGAAGTGGTAAGACCCGTCAGGGCTTTCACACGACGGTTGAGTTGACCACGTGACATATACATGGCAGAAGCCAGTTCTTCAAGGTTTATCATTCCCTCTGTTAGTCGTTGTTCTATTTCATAGCGAAGAGTTTGTGCAAACTTCTCGTCAGCCTCTTGAGTCTCACCATCAACTGTTTGTTCTTGATGATTGGTGATGGCTGCGTAGTCTTCTCCTTTATGTTTTCTTTTTCTCAGTAGCACGAAGGTTGTCGTAGCGATTAGTATCACCATGAACAGGGTGAAGACTATTATATGGATGAGATGTTGGGATCTTTCTTTGGCGCTTTCTGCCAATAGTTGTTGTGCTCGATACTCAGCATCGTTAGCTGCCAGTCGGTTGGCAGTTTCACGTGTGTAGAGTGAGTCTTTCAGTGTCGAGTAACGTTGTAGGTGGATAGCAGCCTGTTGGGGGTGCTGCTCCTTGAGTAGCAAGTAGAGTTCGTGCTGAGCTTTGCTCTCTCCACGTATGTCGCCGATGGCGGTAAAGAGGTCTACGGCTTTTTCGTATTGCCATTTTGCCTCTTTCGGCTTACCAGTGAGTCGGGCTATAAGACCGAGCTGTTTATGGCAGATAGCAAGCGACTGGCGGTTGCCTACTTTTTCGAGTTCGGAAAGAGCCACCTGGAGAGCCATGCAAGCCTCGTTGTAGCGACCTAAAGCGATGAGCGCATCCGAGAGTTGTGACAGACGTATGGCAGCACGGTCGGGTCGTCCTCGCTGCATGTCAAGCTCGTAAGCAGTTCTCGCATATTCGAGTGCCTTTTTGTTGGAAGCTTCGTTGCCTATAGCATGCAATATCTCTGCAGCCATTCCGCTCTGAATGGCTATACGAGCCGTGTCTTTTATCTCGCGACTGATTTTCAGAGCCTCTGTAATATAGTTTTGTGCTTTCTGGGGTAGGCGAGCAGCAAGATAGATGCCTGCGATGGTGTTGAGTGAAGAACTGATACGTGACTTATCGCCTAAGCGTCGGTCGATTTGTTGAGTCTGTATAGCATATTTGATACTTTCCTCGTAGGCACCTAATCGGAAGTGTGCGATGGCTGCTACTGACAGGCAGTCGCTCAAGAGCTGTTGGTTTTTACTCTTTCGGCATAGGGGTAGGGCGAACAAACTATAGCAGATACTTTGTTGGTATTTATGGTGCGTCAGGTAGTGCTCGGAAGTCCAGTACCAAGTGTACATACGGATAGAGTCGGATGGGGTGTGGTGGTTGAAACGGAGAGGCTCATCACTTGTTTCCTCCTTATAGTAAAAAGCCATGAGTTGGTTGGCAGCAGAGATGAGACGTGTACGATCGTGCTGCTCAATGACGAGCAGCAGACTATCTGTCTTTGTTTTTTGGGCGTCTGTAGCTTGGGGGTATAGGAGAGTAAGCAACAGGACGATTAGCAGTATTCTTTTCATTATCTTATAGGTATTCTTGTCTGCAAAGATAGTTTAAATTGGAGACAATACCAAATAAATCTATGTGTTTTTGTTTTTAACTTCTGAACCAGCGAAAGTTTAATGCGTTTATTTGTGTATTGAGAGTTGGAACTTATACCGATGTGACAAATCGGGGGACAAGGATTGTATAAAAAAGCAGCAGCGCTTTTTGGGGCGCTGCTGCTACATTCAGAAGAAGATCTTTACTGACGCTTCATGATCTTCTTCCCATTCACAATATACACTCCCTTTCCAGGGGTATTAACCTTTCGGCCGTTCATGTCGTACACCGTTACAGGTTGTCCTTCGCTGTCGACGAAGATGTTGTGGATGCCTGTTGGCTCCTGTGGCGTAATCTTCATGCCGTAAATCTTCAGCCAGCTCTTGCCTGCCATGGCGCGAGCCCTTGCAGGAGCCTTTTTCTCGTCACCCGTGTACTGGCTGTTGTAGATGTACACATACTGTGGTGTTGCCACATCGTAAGGAACCTGCACTTTGCCTTGCGTGTCGGAAGCATAGTACTTGGCCTCTTCTTCACCTATCTTCACGGCCAGTTGCGAACCGCCTTCTGTCTGATAGTCGATATCGATAGTTCCCTTTCCGTTTACTACGATAATCAGTCCGTTGTACCAGCTTCCGAAGTCTGCTGTTACGGTGGCATCGGCAGGAATACGTTTGTTCATCGTGTAGTAATCCATGGAGGTGTTGAGGATGAGACACTGTTCCTTGGCGTCAAATCCGTCATCATTTGCTGCAGGCAGATTGTAGTAGACATTGTTGATTACTACATTTTCCACGTTCAGAGCCTCTCCTGTCTGCTTGTCTGTCAGGTCGAAAGAGAAGTTGGTCTGATAGTCTTCTCTTATCTCGGGTACCTCTACATTGTCGTCAGTACGAGGTGCTCCTATCACAACGTGGGTTTGCTTCTCCTTGCCCAGGTAGATGGAACCGTCCATAAATTCAGCTCCCTCGGGCTCGAGAATCATCAGCATCTTGTCGAGGTCTAACCTATAAACGTGATCCATGGCAGATTCTGTGCCGGTGAGGTTGAGCAGGGCATGCTCGCCTCTGAGGGTAAGACCGTGCTCAGGTCCTGTCTTCGTGTATAAACCGTGAGTACCTCCTGATGCCACCACGGTGCAGTTGTCGATGGTCAGGTTTCCGCAGTACATGTTTATTCCGCAGGAGTATCCACCCTTTTCCTCATTCGTAGTCTCGAGGGTCAGTATGCTGTTCTCGTCGCCCACGATGGTCAGGTTGCTTCCTCCAGGTACGACAAATTGATGACCATACATGATAGGAGTGCCAGGAGCTTTCAGCGTGCAATGGCCTACTACGCGGATGGTCAGGTCGCCGCCGCTTCCGCTGATGATATTGGATGCCTTGAACTTGGCAGCATCGATATTAGCCCAGGTGAGTGTCAGCACCTCGCTCTTCGGGTCGTAGCTCACGGTCTTGTCGCCAAATATATCATAGGCATTCTTCTCGTCTACCAGTCTGCCGCATACGTAGAGCACCACCTTCTTGACAACTGGAGGCTCATAGGTGTACGTCATTCCCACATATTCGCTGGCATACAGTCCGTTCTGGATGTAAGCCCATACACGGCAACTGCTCTCTATCTGGATAGGTTCGGTATAGGGTGCATAAGCCACTTCGGAAGCTTCGGTTCCTGCAGGCACCACCTTATAATATAATGTACCCGTGCTGTTGGGGTTGGTAATGGTGAGCTGGAAAGCCTCGCTGAAGGTGTTGCCCTCAGCCGAGAAGACAGGAGCCTGTAAGTTGACGATGCCTGCAGCCTGCTTTCTTGACTTGAAGTACTGCCAGATGTTGTAGTCGTAAGAGGCATCTTGTGGAGTATACAGTTGGGCAGTGTTGTACACCTGTGTATCGAAAATCTCGTCCCAGCGGTAATCGCTCAGATTGGCGATTGGGGCATTCTTGCTCAAGCAGAGAACATGCTTGATGTTGGGGCTGTTTTGGAAATGATAGCCTCCCTTGAAGGTGGTGAGGGTAGAAGGCAGCACAATCGTCTCCAACTGTGGGCAATTCTTGAAGGCTTCCCCCATGATAGTGGTGTAGCCCTCTGGGATGATGATCTGCTTGATGCCCGTTCCCATGAACGCCTCTGTGTTAATCTCGGTGGCATCCTCCGGCAACACTACTTCTGTAAGGTTGGTACAGCCTGAGAAAGTATTTAAAACCTTACCGACATGCTTGGGGAATACAAAGCGGGTGATGGCTTTGTTGTTGCTAAATGCCTTGCTGCCGATGGATGTTACCGTCTCGGGCAACTGTAGGGTGGCAATAGGAGCCTCATAGAAGGCATAGTAGCTTATCGCCTTCAGGTTCTGGGGCCATGTCACGTCGGCAAGTGATGTGCAACTGCCGAAAGCCCATACTGGTATGCTTTCTAAGGTCTTGGCGAAGATGACCTTGGTAAGCTGGGTGCAGCTGCGGAAAGCTAATTCTTCTATCGTTGTCACGTTGGAAAGGTTCAGCTCTTTGAGCATGGCACATTCGTCGAAGGCTGTTTTCCTAATGGTGGTGAGCGCTGTGGGGATATTTATCTCTGTCAATTGCTTGCAGGATTGGAAGGCTCCCTCGGCTATCTCGGTGAGGGAGTTGGGCAGGGTTACCTTCTGCAGGTTCTCGCAGTTATAACACATCCAGTAACTGAGGCTCTTCAGCGATTCGGGTAAATGAAGTTCTGTAATCGAACTCCAGTAGAATGCTTTTTGGCCTATGCTTGTCAGACCTTCATCGAATGTCATGGCTCCCAAACCACCGCAATTGGCCAAAGCCTCTTCGCCTATCGACGTGATGCCAGTTGCAAAAGTGAGACGCTTTAGATTTCTACAATGGTGGAATACCTGTTGTGGCAGGACGGTAATCTGCGGAAGGTCTACCTCGCCCGTCCAACTGCTGCAGCTGAGAAATGCCCTTGTACCAATCGTTTTCACTCCTTTGGGAATGTTTAAGTTGACCAAGGAAGAACAATATTCGAAAGCTCTGTCTCCGATAGAGGTAATGCCTTCCGGCAGCTTTACGGTTTCCAAAGCAGAACACTCGCTGAAAGCTATTCCGCCAATCTTGGTGACCGACTTGGGGCAGATGAAGCTCTTCAGTTTGGTACATCTGAAGAATGTGTAAACGCCAATCTCTGTCAACGGTGCATCTTCGTCTATCACGAAGCTTTCCAACTCAACGGCATCTAAAAATCCCACTAACTTGCTGACCGTCTTGGGAAGGGTGATGCTCTTGATGTATTTGTTGGAAGTAAGAGTTACTGTTTTTGCTCCTTCTTCCACGAAGACATGGGTAACATCGCAATTTTTGAAACCTCCGATATTGGCATTCTCCATGTTGCCAGGGAATATCAGTTGGTTGATGCCTAACTGGGTGCAATTTTCAAAAGCAGCTTCGCCTATTTCCTTCATGGAGTCAGGAAAACGAAACTGATTGGTGAGCTTCAGGTTTTTACAGTCGCCAAAAGCCCCAACTCCGATGGTTTCCAATGACGTAGGAATGTCGATGTTGGTTAAGTTGGAGCATCCTCTAAAAGCGCGTGCGTCTATTGTTGTCAACGTGTTAGGGAACATGGCTCGTATCAGATTCTCACACTGGTAGAAACAGTCTGTTGGAATCTTAGTCACATTCTTAGGAATGGTGATGGTCTCCAACTTGGTTTTATAGAATGCCGAAGCCTCGATGGTGGTAAGGCTCTCTGGAAGTGTTATCTGGCTGAGTTCACTCCCACTGAAAGCCATAGCCTCGATGGTGGTAAGGTTCTCTGAAAGTGTTATCTGAGTGAGTCCACTCTCGCTGAAAGCCTCACGGCCTATCTTGGTGACAGAGTTGGGAATGACGAGGTTAGTAAGGTTAGGGCACTCCTTGAAAAAATAGGCAGGAATTTCCTTTAATTTCTCAGGCAGGATGACTCTCTTCAGCACCTCACATCCTCTGAAGGTAGATGGTCCATCCCACAAAGTTTCGAACTGGGTAATATTGGCAGGCAGTCTGACCTCTTCGAGAGTGGAACTACCAAGGAAATCAATGGCCACTTGGGTGTTGTCGCCTTCGAAAATCAAAGATTTCACATAACGGTTATAATCTCCTGTAATTTCTACTTTCTCGATATTTGGTTCAAAAATATATTTAGTAACTTTATAGTCGCCATAGTAGTATGGTGCGGCAACGACCTCTTTTACAGGAAGCAAAACATTTTTGCCGCCAGTTGGTACAGCCATATTGTCGGGTACTCTTACCTCGCCGTTGGTATATATCGAGTAAATCCTGAGATATCGTTTGCCTTCTTTTTCTTTTATTTCGTATTTGCAATTTTTGGAAGTCAGCGTAACTTCTGCAAGCACAGGCATGCTTATCGTCAAGACAAGCAGCACCATGAGCCATCTGCAAACCTTGCAGAAAGGAGGAGTAGACTTCTGTTTCGTCACAGACCGAAGTGACGGGATTCGTGCCTGCACAGCACCGCTATGCGACCGAAGGACTGATGTAAAATTCTTCATATTGTTTCGGTTTTTATTGGTTTATATTGTAATGGAAAATCTCTGTCAGTATCAGGCTGAAACACACAGGTGTCTTCGGTTGCAAATTTACTAAAAAATCACTAAACGTATATAACACTAAAAAGGCTTTGAATAGCACAAAAGAGGCTTTCTGTATAGTACAAAACGTGCATAGGGTGTCGCATTCCCCATGAATGAGGCAATGCGACACCCTATGTGTTGATGTTAAACTGAATTTCAGAAAATGATGAACGGCTTACTTGTTGAAAGCATAGTAGAAGCCATCGTTCATCGCCATGCGGAGCTGGAATAAACCATTCTCATCGGCAGTGACATTCATCTTTGCGCCACTTGGTAGACAGGCCTGGATGCTGCCGTCCTCATTGAAGCTGAACAACTCGTGAATGTCGCCGTCCTTGCTGTACGACCAGCTCTTGTTCTTCTTGTTGAATACGAAGTAAGACTTCTCGCCGTCGGGATCGGTTATCTCGTAACCATTCTTCAAAGTCTTGACAGCATACATACGTCCGTCCTTACCCATTACGTCCTTGGTGGTTCCCACCTGTCCGATCACCTTCTCGCCTGTCCAGAACTCAATGGAGTTGAGCACGAGGAGGTCGGCTACAGAACATACAGCATAGGCTGGAGAGATGAGGATAAAGATAAGCTCGTTGACAAACTTGTTGCCTGTAGCTCGCTTGTTCCAGCTGAGTACTGAGTTGGTAAGGCCGAAAGAGCCGATGCATGAACTGAGAGTCAAGGCACCCACTGTGACTGCGATGACTGATTTTGTGAATGTTTTCTTCATCTTGTTAAAAAATTAATGTATGTTGATAATTGATTATAGTGTTTCCGGTTCTTGAAAAACCCTAAAACTTGAAATGCCGTTTCAGCCAGCGGCTCATCATCTCGTAGGCACTCTCTTCCTCCTGATGCTGAGGCTCGGCAAAGGTGAGATGCTCGCCAGAGGCGTCTCCATGCTGGTCGGGGAAGATAATCATCAGATTGGTGCCGGAGAAGAAACGGGTCAGCTCTTCGGGCAGACGCTCAAGGGCGGTCTTGTGAGAGACGGTTCCCTTGCGGGCTGTTACCACCACAAACATGTGGTCGGGAGCTATCTGCGAGGCTATCTGGGGCATCTCGTTCCAATGGTTCATGAGAGTGTAGTCGGAACGGACCTCGGGATAGCGGTTCTTGATAAACTCGTTGATGAGCGAAAGAGCCTCCATACGGCCATGGAACTGTATGCGGCAGTCGAGGTTGCGTGCCATGCGCGACAGACGTTCTACCCAGCGGTAGAAGCCTGGCTCAAACTCAGCCCTCGAAGGAACAGCCACCTGTATGCGGCGTATGGTGTTGAGCGGCTGGCGGATGCGTGCCATGATGATCTGGCGGCTGAGCCCATTGAACAGACTCTGATGGAACTCGCCCCAGAACTTAGGTGAGCGCTCCGGATGCATGTGCATGCCGATGATGATCTCGGAACACTGAAACTCGTTGAAGGCGTGCTTGATGCCATTGGCGATGTTGGCAGCTATTCTGACCTGGGTCTGCGTGAGCACATCGGTGGCTGCTGCTATCTGGCTGCAATGTTCGAGCAGTCGCTTGCCTTGCTCCTGGTTGTAGCGCATGTCTTTGTCCTCATACACCACATTGAGACAAACCAAACCGCGGTTCAGCTTCTGGTTTCTCACCAAGAAGGCGAGGCTCATCAGGTTGTCGGCATATTCGGGATAGCGCACGGGGATGAGTATTTTCTCGTCGTTGGCGCTCTTCTCGTCCTCAGCCTCCGGCAGCTCCTTGTCTCTTAGTACTATCATGCGCGAAGACCAGTCGGTAAGCAGCGAGGAGATGATACAGGTGCACAGTATCATGATCACCACACCGTTGAGCATGTCGTCGTCGACAAGATAGGTGTTTTTGCCAACAAGAATGTTCATTCCCACCATCACCATGGCGATACTGCCGGCAGCATGGGCTGAGGTAAGACCGAACATCATGTGACCCGAAGACAGGGGCAGGCGGAAGCCAAAGCAGGCAGCATAGGCGGCAATGGCCTTGCCCAGGGTGCCAAAGAACACGATGCACAGCACCACCCAGAGAATATGACCGCCCTGGAAGAGCAGTCCCACATTGATCAGCATGCCCACTCCTATCAGGAAGTAGGGAATGAAGAGGGCGTTGCCGATAAACTCGAGCCGGTTCATCAGTGGCGACACATGAGGTATATACCTATTTAATATAAGGCCCGCAAAGAAGGCACCAAAGACTCCCTCGATGCCTACCATCTGCGAGAGGGCGGCACTCATGAAGAGCATGGCCATGACAAAGATAAACTGCATCACGGCATCGCTGTATCGGCGAAGAAACCATCGGGTGAGACGGGGTATGAGGAATATCATCACGCCACAATAAGCGGCAAACTTGGCTGCAAAGAGTACCCAGAAGAGTACGCCGTCGTGCTCGGTGAACGAAGCCACCAGACCCGCCAGCATCACTAAGGCGATGAGCAGGGAGATCATGCTCGACCCCACACTCAGCGTGACACTCGGCTTCTGTTGCAGTCCGTAACGCGACACGATGGGGTAGGCAATGAGCGTATTCGAGGCCATGATACAGCTCAGCAGGAATGAGGCTTTGGTGGAATAGTCCAAGAGTGTGACGCTCATCCAATAGGTGAGTCCGAAAGGAACAAAGCACGTCAGCAGACCATAAGTGAGCAGTCTCGACTTCGTCTTCTTCATACCCTCCATGTCCATCTCGAGGGCAGCCAGAAACATGATGTAGTACAGACCAACCTTGCCAAACAACTCAAAGGAAGAGTCGCGCTCCAGGATGTTGAGCCCGTATTTGCCTATGAGCACTCCTGCCAATACCATACCGATGATGTGTGGAATGCGGAGCTTACCCATGATGATAGGCGCAAAGAGGATGATGATCATCACGACGAAGAAGATCAGCGTAGGGTCGGTTATCGGGAAATATTGTGCAATGTTCAGCATAGGCATTCTGTTTTTCGGGAGAGTTCTCGAGCATCAGTTGCATCACTCTTCCTATAATATGGGTGCAAAAATAATAATAAATCTTGAAAAAGCAAAGTCTTTTGCCTCCTTATCAATTATATGTGCAAAGATTTTTGTAAATTTGCACCCGGAAAGTAAACTTAAGATAGAAAGATAAGCCCTCTGTTTGCTGATGTTTCATCGTAAATATGAGTAGCGGAGATGGATGGATGAATGATATTTTATGCAAAATAATGCAGAAATGTTAGCAAAAGTAATAAAAATGCAACAAAAAGCAATAATTTATGGGATTTTTTGCTTGATATTGTAGAAAAAGTCTTACCTTTGCAGCGGATTTGAGAGGATAAGCGTTAGAAGACAACCAAAGATGAGAAATCATCATGCTGGAAAGGAGCATTCTTTTCTTTTCCAAAAGATTCACTTTAAACAACTTTTAAAAAGATTCGATTATGAAAGTAGCAATTGTTGGTGCAAGCGGTGCAGTAGGTCAGGAATTCCTGCGTATCCTTGCTGAGAGAAATTTCCCAATGGATGATTTGGTGTTGTTTGGTTCTGAGCGTTCGGCTGGACGAAAATACAACTATAAGGGAAAGGACTATGAGGTGAAACTCTTGCAGCATAACGATGATTTTAAAGATGTCGATATCGCATTCACATCTGCTGGCGGTGGAACTTCTGAGGAGTTTGCCGATACTATCACCAAGTATGGTGCTGTGATGATTGACAACTCAAGCGCTTTCCGTATGTGCGACGATGTGCCATTGGTAGTACCAGAGGTAAACGCCGAGGATGCGCTCAACCGTCCACGCAACATCATCGCCAATCCAAACTGCACCACCATCATGATGGTAGTGGTATTGAAGCCTATCGACGACCTGAGCCATATCAAGAAGATTCATATTTCTTCTTACCAGAGTGCTTCGGGTGCTGGTGCTGCAGCCATGGCTGAGCTTGAGCAGCAGTATAAGGACATCATCGAGACTGGCAAGACAGACCATATCAACAAGTTCCCACATCAGTTGGCATACAATGTCATTCCCCAGATAGACAAGATGACTCCTAACGACTATACCAAGGAGGAGATGAAGATGTACAACGAGACTCGTAAAATCATGCACTCTGATGTTCGCACCAGTGCCACTTGTGTACGTGTTTCCTCACTTCGTTCTCACTCAGAGAGCGTATGGTTCGAGACCGAGAAGCCATTGGCTGTAGAGGACATCCGTAAGGCTTTGGAGGCTGCTCCTGGCGTAACCGTAAAGGACGACGCACAGAACTACGTATATCCCATGCCTTTGGAGAGTGCGGGTAAGGACGATGTCTATGTAGGCCGTATCCGTAAGGATCTCGCCGATGACAACAGCAATACATTGTGGCTCACAGGCGACCAGATTCGCAAGGGCGCAGCGCTCAATGCCGTTCAGATCGCTGAGTATTTGATCAAAGTAGGTAATGTGAAATAAGATACATGCTTGAAAGATTCAAACTCTTGCTTCGGGATATGAACCGGGGCATTTATGAGAAAGAAACAGAAATATCGCTCTCGCTCCTTGCCGCTCTGGCAGGCGAGAGCGTTATTCTTTTAGGTCCACCGGGTGTGGCCAAGAGTATGGTGGCACGACAGCTGAAGTGTGCCTTCCGTGGAGCACGCAAATTCGAGTATCTCATGTCGCGCTTCTCTACGCCCGATGAGATCTTCGGTCCTGTGAGCATACAGAAACTGAAGACTTCCGATACCTATGAGCGTGCTGTGGAAGGCTATCTTCCTACAGCCGATGTCGTGTTCCTCGATGAGATATGGAAGGCGGGTCCTGCCATACAGAACACCCTGCTCACGGTCATCAACGAGAAACTGTTCCGCAACGGCATACGCGAAATAGAGTTGCCGCTGAAACTCCTCGTGGCTGCCAGCAACGAATTGCCAGCCAAGGGCGAGGGACTGGAGGCGCTGTGGGACCGCTTCGTCATCCGCATAGAAAGCCGTCCCATCCGGCAGGAGAAGAACTTCCGAGAGATGCTGTTGGAGGTGAAGAGTGAAGTGGGAGGACAGTGTTCGGCGGTCGAAGGGAAAGCCAATTCAAATGCGATTACTGCCGAGGAGTATGCGGAATGGTCGAAGACCATCGATCGTATAGGAGTGAAGGAGGAGGTACTCGATGCCATTTCTGCTATCCGCAAATCCCTGAGAGCTGTGAATGTAGATGAGGCTGCTGAGCGCCGTCATGTGTATGTGAGCGACCGTCGCTGGAAGAACATCATGCGCCTGCTTCGTACCTCTGCCTTTATGCAGGATCGGGCGGAAGTGGCTGTATGCGATCTTCTTCCCATCTACCATTGCCTGTGGCAGGAGCCGGAGGAGAGGGATGCCATCCGTGCGCTCGTCATCAAAGCACTCTTTGCTCCTCATGCCGACAAGTTGGTAGAGATGAAGAATGCCCTTGCCGAGGACATCAAATATCATCGCATCCGCCGCAGTCCTGATGAGGGCAGGGATTACGAGGGCGAGATAGAGAGTCTCTCTGATGCCCTGACTTCCCTGGAACGCCAGTTAGGTGACAACCTCTTCGTTTCTTCCGACGACAAGACCGAACTCTCTTCCTATCTTCGCGATTTCTACAGAGAGCTGGCCTTTACCCGTCAGGACACGATGAAACTGTATGCGGAGTAGCGCATCCACGTGATACTTATTTCTCCACCAGTACGTCCTTTTCTTCATAACTGTCGAAGCCGATGCTCATGTCAGCACCGTGCTCCCGGAAGATGGAGATAAGGTGTTGCTGCATGTCGGGGTCAATGGCTATCTCGCCATTCTTCGCCTTATAAAACCTGCGCCGGGCATAAGGCGTACGGGAATAGAAATAATGGGTTCTTCCCGCCGGGATGGTACTGTAGATGCGCTGGAATCCCCTTGCCCATACTTGCTTTTCTGACACAAGATGATAGGGGCACTTCTCGCCCTCACACTGCAGGTGCTTCACATTGAGCACCTCAAAGGTATCGGCACAGGTAAGTGCCTTGACATACTGCGCATAACGGGCGCAAGTGTTGCTGCGTGTGCAGGATGCCATGGGGCAAACTACACTCAATGAAATTTTCTTCATATTTTCTTTTTTAAAAAAGTTACTGAAGTTTTGCAAGTTCAGAAGTTATAGAAGTTAAAGAAGTTATCACTCCCTTCGGTCGTTAGAAGTTATAGCCAACAGCCTTTTTGGTTGAAGATCTATCTGTAAAGACATACGTCTTAACTCCTTAACTTCCTTAACTCCTTTAACTTCCTGATATGCGAAAGTTGAGTAATTCATAGAATGGTAAGGCTTATACAGGGATGCTGGAACTCGGTGATAGGATGCTGGAACTCGGTGATAGCTTTTTATCTTACCAGAGCACATTTGTGCCCTTAGTCAGGGCACAAAAGTGCTTTAGGCAGACAAAATATTAAGTCTAAGTTCCAGTGATCAGGAAAGCAGTCATACCAACTTCTCAGATAGCAGGAATACCAGAATTTTGAAATCCGATACGATGTTTTGCCTTCATCCTTCATGTATTCGCCCGGAATGCCGATAAACACAGGGGGTGAGGGAGAAGGGTGAATTCGAGTAATTTGCCTCGTAACATCCTGTCCTATAGTTACTTATGTGTAAGCAATGAAGGATGAAGGGTTTTTACCACATCGCAGTACTATTTTTTTTAGACAATGCAAAGATACAAAGCGGAAGCCCTCTTTTGCAAGTTTTCCCTGCCATATAGAAACACATCAGGGAAAAACAGGGAAAAAATAATGGGCAGCAGGGAAAACAGCAGGGAAAAATAAAAAATCCTGATACATTCATTGGTATTCTCATTCTTTTTCTTTAACTTTGCGTCACTTTCATTTTCATTCAAATTCTGCAAGTAAATACCTGCACAAAACAGGTAATGGCAGACGACTCATATAACAATGACAGAAAAAGAAGAACAACAATCTCGGTTCAGCTATGAAGTTTTCGACCGACAACTGAACACCTTTTATATGATGTGTCAGGTTTTCATTCAAGGCTGGGAAGACTACAGCACCCAGGAGATGAACTGTGACATACGCTCTCTGTGCACCAAGGCTTCAAGGCTCTGCTATATGGCAGACCAGGATCTCGCCTTGCAGCACAACGACCTGACACACCAGCGCAAGTTCATCAATCAGTCCCATCTCGATACTATCAGCCAGATAGTCATCAATGAGATGAGCCCTTTCTTAAGAAAAGTAATAGACAGATATAAGACCACCAAAAATCTGGAAGGTCATAAGAGCGGCATGTTTTCAGCTCAGATGAGCATGCTGTTCCCAAAACTGCACGAACTGCTCATAGAGGATGGCATGGTGGAAGACTCCATTGCCAATTTAGGAGCCGACATCAATATTGTGGAAAGAGCTTTCCTCAAGAAGATCAAGTGTGCTAAATATCCTGGAGTGAGATCCGAAGAAAGATTCTGGAACATCTTCCAGCTATATGGCTACTCATGCTATCTGGTGTATCATTTCCGACAGGTAAACGATGTCTGCGGAAGATATATTACAGACGAGGAGGCTGGGCGACTCACCGAAATGGCAGTACAGAAATATTCTACAGACCCGGGAGGCAAGAAAGACATCGACCTGTATTTCTCTACTCTGGAATACAATAACGACCATAAGACGCTCAACATTGATCAGATGCGCAGCGAACAGCGAAAACTGCAAAACGAAGTTCCGGAAAGTCTGCTCCTGCCGTTCCTGCACCATGTAAACGATGCCTACGAGATGGGAAAGGAAGTAAACCAGCAGACATTTACTGCAGAAGAATACATCAGTCTGCTCTCTGCTACTGCAAAATGGCAACTTCTGGAACAGCAGATTTTCGAATGTCAGCATCCGAATGAAATAAAGCCGCAGTACGACAATGAGGTTTTCGTAACGGTACACAACGGCAGACCGGTGAAAATGGACGAATTGCGCAAAACGATTTCCCTGATGGTGAAGCTGGTAAACAAGAAGAACCAGTGGTTTTGCGTGTGGAGTGTGCTGAGGCATCACAATCTTTTGGCCAACTATTCGCATGAGGCTTTTGCCCGCCAGATGATGAGCAGCTACTGGTTTGGCGACATCGAAGGCTACAAGCGTTTCTCAGGCGACACCTTGCGAGAATACAAACGTTACTTCTCCGACTACGACTACATGCAATGGGACAATGATGCTTTCCTGGAGCAGAAGCAGCTGTTCGGTATGACCAAATGGTCGAACTCGCTGTGCCAGAAGTTTCAGTCGCTATGTCAGAAAATGGAGCAAGCCATCGTCGGCTGGAGCTACCTCTGAGCTCTTATTGACAGACTTTCGCATGTACGGAAGTTGAGTGAAAATATAAAAACATTATCATATAATGAACAACGAACATCAAACGTATCCTGCGGACAATGAGCAGAACGACATCATCATTTATCGCTCTAAAGACGGTAAGGTAAATGTCGCTCTGATGACCCGTGAAGGCAAGGTTTGGCTTAACCAAATGCAAATTGCCAAACTTTTTGGGACCTCTAAGCAAAGTATTAGTCATCATATAGCTGGAGTCCTGAAAGACAAAGAGTTAGATAAAGATGCAGTTGTCAAATATTATTTGACAACTGCATCGGATGGACGCAACTATAAGGTGCTTTATTATTCTTTGGAGATGATTCTTGCTATAGGCTATCGTGTTCGTGGTGTTCGTGGCGTTCAGTTCCGTCAATGGGCAACGCAGCATCTCTCAGAGTATCTTGTAAAAGGATTTACAATGGATGACGAGCGGTTGAAAAATCCTGATGGTCGCCCAGACTATTTCGATGAGTTGCTGCAACGTATCCGCGATATCAGAGCTTCGGAAAAGCGATTTTATCAAAAGTTGCGTGACTTGTTTAAGTTGAGCAGTGACTATGAGGCAAGAGAAAAAGCTACCCAGATGTTCTTTGCCGAGGCACAGAACAAGTTGCTCTATGCGGTAACTGGCAATACTGCGGCAGAGATTGTGATGCAACGTGCTGACGCGACTTTGCCAAATATGGGACTTATGACATGGAAGGGAAGTGTTGTAAGAAAAGGTGATGTCATTATTGCCAAGAATTACTTGGTGAAAGATGAGATAGACAAACTCAATCGTCTTGTCATGCTCTTCTTGGAGTCTGCAGAACTTCGTGTGAAAGAGCGCAAAGACCTTACTTTAGATTATTGGAGAAGCAATGTGGATGCTTTGCTTACTTTCCAGGGACAAGCTGTATTAAAAGGCAATGGTCAAGTGTCCAATGGTGAAATGGAGGCATACGCCAAGGAAGTTTATTGCCGTTTTGATGAAAGGCGTAAAAAAATGGATGCCCAGAATGCTGATGAGGAGGACTTGCGCTTCTTGGAGAATCTGGAGAATGAAATAAAAAATAAGAAATAGGAGTCTATGGATTTATCTCGCCATCTCATTCTTTTGAATGGTCAGCCGAAGACAATGCAAATCGATATAATCAAGAAAAAAATGTCGAATGGCTATCTTGTGCGCTTTAAGAATAATCCCAAAAGTTATAATTATAGTTGTAATAATGTGGTATGGCTTAGTAATCCAAGGTGGATAGACCCTTTGTTTGCCAAGGTTTTTGTGTCGGGTAAGGAGGAAAAAGAAGTAAGGGAAATATGGGAGTTTATGTCTGGCAATCTTATTTATTGGCGGATTGTTTTCAAGAATGGATATGTTATAGAAGGCTGTCAAGAAAAAATATCTATTGTAACATCATGTTTGACAGAGGAAAAAGCCATAGATGTTTTTACTTACCTAAAAAATGTTGCAGCCATCAATCCGCTTGGCAAGGAAGAGGAGGAAAATGGAATCTTGTCGCAGATATACGAAAGTATAAATTTTGTGGATTCCGGTAGTGCTGCTTCTTGCTATCTCAATCCCGAAACGCATCCTTTGCTTCAACTTAACCATGGTGATCTGATTTATCCCTTTGGTTGTAATGTCAGTCAAAAGAAAGCAGTGAAGAATGCTTTTGAATCTCAGATGAGTGTTATTCAAGGCCCTCCAGGAACGGGAAAAACACAAACCATCTTGAATATTATTGCAAATATTGTGTGCCAAGGCAAAACGGTACTGGTGGTTTCTAATAATAATTCTGCAACTGCAAATATACAAGAAAAGTTGGAAAAATATGGCCTTTCCTTTATCGTTGCACCGCTTGGAAGCAAGGCAAACAAAGAAGCTTTCATAGAGCATCAATCTGTAGTGCCTGATGAATGTGCAACTTGGAGTATCGGCATGACGGACAAAATGCACATGCGGAAACAACTACATGCAGTCTTGGACCAACTTGACAGAGTGTATGTCTTGCAGAATGAAAAGGCTAAATTATTGCAAGAGCAACAGGCTGTCATTCTGGAATGGAAACACTTTTGTATGATTACAGGAGTGGTTGAACAACAATCTTTTAGGCGTTTTCCTTCCTCCCGTATAATCAAACTATGGTTGGATTATCAAGAAATGGTTAAAGAAGAAAGTTCTATGCCAAAATCTTGGTTTGTGAAATTTAAAGAACGCCTAAAAAAATGGAGGTTAAAATGGATTTGCAAGCATCGTTTAGATATTATCGGATTTTTTGAAGATATGTCTAAGACAGCTTTACATATCAAGGAGTTTCAAACATTGTACTATCTTAATCGAAAGGAAGAAATTGCATGTCGCATTATTGAGATAGAACGTGAGTTGGAGCAATATGATTCTAAGGTTATGACGGAAAAGATGGTTGAGTTGTCAATGGGTTTGTTCAAGGCATCCTTGTGTGAGAGATATCATAAGCAGGTACGTCCTGTATTCACCGATACAATTGACTTGAAGAGGAATAGAGAGAAGTTTGCCAAGCAATATCCTGTTGTTCTCAGCACGACATTCTCAGCACGTTCTTGTATGATAGCCGATAAACTATTTGACTATGTTATTATGGATGAGGCTTCACAGGTGTCGATAGATACAGGCGCCTTGGCTTTGACTTGTGCATACAATGCCGTTGTTGTGGGAGATGTCTTACAACTTCCCAATGTGATAACAGATGAGGATAAGACGAAACTGGAAGCTATTATGAGTCAATATCATATTGCGGAAGGCTATGATTGTGGAAAGAATAGCTTCTTGCAATCGGTATTGGATGTGATGAAGGGTGTACCAGAAACCTTGCTTCGTGAACATTACCGCTGTCATCCTCGAATCATCAACTTCTGTAACCAAAAGTTTTATGGTGGAAATTTGTTGATTATGACAGAGGATAAAGAAGAAGATAATGTGCTTTGCGCAATCCGAACAGTAAAAGGCAATCATGCCATCAATCAGTATAATCAACGAGAAATAGATGTTGTAAGGGATGAGGTGCTGCCTATTTTGAAAAAGTATGATAGTATCGGAATTATTACTCCATACAATAATCAAGTGAATGCTTTCAAAAAGCAGTTGGAGGGTGTGGAGGTTGCTACGATACATAAGTATCAAGGACGTGAGAAAGATGCCATTATTATGAGTGTGGTTGACAACCAAATTACACCATTTGCAGATGATGCCAATATGCTGAATGTGGCAGTGTCAAGAGCAAAGAAAAAATTCTGTTTGGTAGTAACAGGAAATGAACAGGAACAACATGGTAATGTGATGGACTTAATCGACTATATAGCTTACAACAACTGTATGGTAACGGAAAGTAAGTTGGCTTCCATTTTTGATTACCTCTATGAGCAATATACAGAGCAACGCATGGCATTTCTTGCTAATCACCCACAAGTCTCTGAATATGTATCAGAAACCTTGACTTATAGCTTGTTGCAAGAGACGCTGGCAAGTGATAGGCGATTCTGTAATTTGAAAGTTCTTTGTCATATCCCATTAAGGCAAGTGGTTAAAGAAACATCATTTATGACTATTGAGGAACGAAAATTTGCTTCCAACTATAGTACGCATCTCGATTTTCTTATTATCAATGCCGTGAGTAAGCAATCAGTCTTGGCGATAGAAACTGACGGCTATTCATATCATAATGAGAAATCAGAACAGTATCAGCGAGATTTGATGAAAAATCATATTCTGTCTACTTATGGCTTGCCTCTGTTGAGACTTTCTACTAAGGGAAGTAATGAGAAGGAAAAAGTGTTGGATAAATTGAATGAGATTGTCGTGAAGACGAAGTCATGAAAAACGAGGATGTACCAAGGCAATTGTTCTTTGGTGCATCCTTAAATGAACTTCTTCTTAATTTTTGTTTTATAAATCTTCTAAGCCTCGATTTTGATGCTTCTCATTGTTGATGGCATCGTAATAGTCAATGTGCAAGTTATAGTTAAACGGATAGCTAAGGAATGTTTCATCCATGGCAATAAAAAGGTCAATATTTCCCTTGAAACCATTTACAGATAGAGGCAGACTCGTTAAGTCCATATTTGGGTTCAATTCATTTCCTTCGACAAGTATAGAAAATGATTCTTTCCCAGTTTGTTCACCATAATGACTATATGTCATACCATACTTTTGTAGAAGCATGTTTTTGATTTGATTGTATTTTTGGTCAACAATACTTTCTGATATGTTGGCAATTAAGGTTTTGACGCGATAGACTATCTTTGTACTCTCGTCATAATAGACAAAAATTGATACTTTGTTGTCAATGAAATGTCCTTTAAAAGCACGACATCCCACTCCTAAAGAATTACTAGTTAATTTATCATGGACACATCCTTTGGCTATCAACTTTGCTTGAAACTGCGTGATGGTTCCATTAATAGGAATTCCCATGTATTTTAGGTGCTTTGTTGTATTTTGTGCCAAACCCACAATAGAGATAATGGCGAAAAGCCAAAGCATAATTAATTTCTTCATAAATAATTGTCTTTTAAGATTAATAAATTAGCGTGCGACTATTCTTTGTATTGTCTTTTCTATGGTTACTACCAAGTTACCATACATTCATCAAGTAGAGAGTTGTTAAAACTCCGTAAGGATACTGCAAAGATAGGGATTTTTTTGTGAACATAAATTATTTAATGCCATAAATTTCATATTTTCCTTGATTTTTGTGATTTCCTGCCTTTTGTACATCATTAACGATAGGCGTCAACCTCTTGCAAAGTGATGCTATCGTTAATGATGTACAAATCATAGGTTTTAATGGTACTTTTGCTGTTGGATTGAAAGAATTGTCACGGAGGTGGTGGCGTTTTGGAATAAAAGAATTATCTTTGCAACATATTAAGATAAGAAGATATGAATGAACAGAAAAAATTGACTCCCGAATTGGAGAAGCGTGTGCAGCAGGCGGTGGATAATTTCATGCAGGGGTATGGCTGTTGCCAGTCTGTAGTGGCAGCCTTTGCCGACCTGTATGGTCTTGACGAAAAGATGGCGAAGCGCATCGGTGCTGGCTTCGGAGGTGGAGTAGGAAGGATGCGGATGATGTGCGGTGCCGTGTCGGGAATAGTTGTCCTTGTAGGACTTGATTGCGGACAGACCGAAGGCGATGACCGCGAAGGAAAGTCGGCATGCTACAAGGTGGTGCAGCAACTGCTCGCCCAGTCGAAAGAGCAGAATGGCAGCATCATCTGTGCCGAGATCTTAGGACTGAAAGGCCATGAGAAAGCCCAGTCGAGCTATGTCGCCTCTGCCCGTACAGCCGAATACTATAAGTCGCGCCCATGCGCTGCCAAAGTGGAGAGTGCAGCCAGAATCTTTGCCGAATACTTGATGGCGAAAGAGTAAAATATGAACTACCAAACGAATAAGGACTTTGCCGAGGCCCAGTATTACCTCAAGATGCTGGACGACTTCTGTAAGACAGGTCGGGTGATCGTGCCCGAATTGCCAGCACAGGTCATGCCCTGGAATACGAAGGAAGACCCGCTGAAAGACTATCTCGTTCATCTCTTCAACCTGAAGATAACCATCGCAACAGGTGAGGAGGTGCAGAAGTTCATGCGCCAGGTGGTGAACAGTAAGATCAAGGCAAAGGTGTTCTACGACTGCGTGGGCAAGTTTGTGGTGGAGTGTGTGCATCACATCCGTTTTCAGCGCCAGCGTGCCTGGACTGCCTATCATCGTGCCGAAGATGTGCTGTCCTGGACCAGCTTCAGGCGTATGGACAGGCAGGTGTGGTATCCCTTGCTCAATCAGTTGGAGCAGGATTATGGTGCCGACGGTTTCGACAAGCCTTTCTTCGTGCGGCTGTTTCAAGGCGAGGGCGCTTCGAAGAGCGAGAACTGGGAACGCCTGGTGAGAGACTGGAAAGACTGTATCGAAAGGCAGACACTTGGCAAACTGAAGAACTTCATCGCCATCAGACAGAACAATTTCGAGAGCGGACTCGTCAAGATGATGGATCAGGTGACCCGAAACATCAAGGCCAAGGGAATACCCGAGAGCAGAGCCGTACAGGCTTGGGAACTGATGTCGGGCGGATGGACCGAGACCGAGTTTGAACGCAGGCTGAACCAGATGAAGATACAGGACCGCTATCCCGAAATCAAGGAGATAGTGGCAAAGATGGGTCGTGTGGCAGACGCCAATGGCAAGGACCGGCTCACTATAGCCTCGGGCGTAGACATGAAGATGGAGCACTCGGCAGGCAGCGACATTGAGGGCATCACCGTGGGCGACGACCTCAACTCCTTGCTGCCTCTCGAACTTGCACAGTATAGCGATGAGGACATGGAAGGACTCTTTATCTATAAGTATCGTACGCGCAGGCTGCAGACCTTCCGCTATAAGAGCGAGATGGCAAAGCCTTCACGCAAGTTGGGCTTCACCCATGCCTCGCGCAAGGGTCCCATGATTGTGTGTCTCGACACTTCGGCAAGTATGTATGGCACCCCTGAGCGAGTAGCCTCCACACTAATCTCCCTGCTCGAAGAGACTGCCGAGGACCTGGAACGTGACTGTTATCTCATAGACTTTTCGGTCAATATCCATGCCGTCGACCTGATGGAGAAACGCCGGCTCAACCGCATGCGCAAGTTGGGTTTGCAGATACCTCAGTCTTCGGATGAGTCTGATGCAGAGAAGCCGCAGCGCCAGTCTGGCGCTTCTCATCTTCCCTTCATCGGTGGTGGCACGAATGCACGCAAGATGATGGAAGAGATGTTCTCTCTGCTCGATAACGACGGCTTGCGTTATGTCAATGCCGACGTGCTGTGGATCACTGACTTTATGATTCCGGAGCCTCCTCGTTTGCTGATCGATAAGTTCAAGGAATACCGCGACACGGGCACCCGCTTCTATGGCATCTGTATCGTACACGAGCAAGACAAGGCCGAGAATAATTCCTGGGAGCCTTACTTCCATCACATCTATACCATCACCTATCGACCCGTGAGGAGGTATTAGACGATTCTGTATTGGTAATTGAACTTTCGCAAGTTCAGAAGTGATAGAAGTGATCACTCCCTTCGGTCGTTAGAGGTTATAGCCAACAGCACAAAGGGAATGGGGAAGGGGCAAATCCACTAAAGCATTTGTCCCTTAACTTCTCTAACTTCTTTAACTTCCCCATTTGCGAAAGTTGAGTAAGATGTTTCTTTTATTTCTTTTTCAGCATCATCATACGCGACTTTTCCTTTGCCAGAGCCTGCATGTCCACGGCAACATCGTCTTCGTCAACGATTTCCACGCCTGTCATCGTCTCTATCACATCTTCCATGGAAACCACGCCACGAAGGCAGCCGTATTCATCAATGATGATGGAGATGTGCTCTCGTTTTTCCAGCATCTTTTCCCATATCTGATACAAGGATTCGTCCTCCTTGAAAGAGAGAATCGGGCGTAGCAGTTCGGATAATTTGGTTTGGAACTTGTCGTCCGAAACCTCCTTGAGCACCATGTCTTTCAGAACATATCCTACGATATAGTCCTTATTGTTGTCATAAACGGGGATGCGGGAGAATTTCCACTCTTTCTGCTCGTAAAACTCCTTGATGGTCTGATTGATGTTAGCCGATTCCACTACGATGGATGGTGTCATAACCTCTTTGGCTTTTACTCCAGCCAGACGGATGCAGCTTTTGATAATCTTGCTTTCTGATTCACGGAAGATACCTTCTGTGGTACCTACATCCACCATGGCAGAAACTTCTTCGCGACTCATGGAAGCCTGATGGCTCTTCGGTGTAAATACCTTTGTGATAAGCTCAGAGAGCAGTACCAGAGGATAGGTGATGAAAATGAGCACTCTGATGATCTTGGTAGATGTCATCGCCAGAGAGCGCCAATAGGAGGCACCAATCGTTTTCGGGATGATTTCTGAAAGCACCAGAATCAACAGAGTAAGAATGGCAGAAATGATTCCGAAGTATTCTTCACCAAAGAGTTTCATAGATTCAGCACCTACACCGGCAGAACCGATGGTGTGGGCGATGGTGTTGAGCGAAAGGATGGCACCTACCGGGCGATCTACGTTGTTCTTATACTGTTTCATCAACGAGGCAGTCTTGTTGCCTTGATTCTCCTTCATCGAGATAAACGACATCGGAGTAGATAATAGCACCGCCTCCAGGACGGAGCATAAAAAGGATAGTGACAGCGCACCTAAAAAATATAATATGATTAAACCCATGTAAATTTCAATTCGTTAATAATATGTTATCTGTAATGAGATAGATATTATTTTCGAATGTTGCAATGAAGGATATAATGGGCTACATTACATCTGTGATGTTTATTCAATATGGATATTGATGCAAATGACATTGTTGTTATATTTCAATCTGTTGCAAAAATAAGCAGAAAAACATGATTTCAATACAATCTTTTCGTAAATTATATAGTTTTAATATGTTTTTAGTAAAAGTATGTTAGTATCTGAGTTTTATCAATGTTCCCATAGGGCACACAAACCGGCAGTAGGGGCGTGTGATCACAAAGGATAATGCGATGAACAGAAGGGCTGTCGCAATGACAATCCATGAGGCAGAACGGAAGATGAATGCCGAGAAAGGTTCATAGTCAGTCCATTCGCTCCATACTCCTCCCCAAATACATATCATCAACAGTGCCCATATCAGCTTGCGCACCTTGTCAAGCCGCTTGATTGCCAAGGGACTCATTCTTATCTTGTATTTCATCCCTCTGCCTGCTATCTGCTGCAGGGAACCGTATGGACAGACGTGGGTACAATAGTGCGACTTCTTGCCAAAGAGCGGATAAATGAAAGCCGTTATCAGCATGACTGTCGCAATGATGTTGCCCGATATCTCCATGCCATGGGCTGCGAAACCCAGCAGGGAAGAATAAGAAAGGCAAGTTCCGCACCAGAATCCAAGCACAATGACATTCAGTATCAGTTGACAGAAATGATACTTTCTGTTCTTGACAAAAAGCGGTAGGATGGCAGCCATCAGCACTACGCATATACCTGTGATGTTTCTTGGGGAGAAAAGAGAAGAGCCGCTGTTATCAGAAGAAACCCAACTGCTGTTGCCTTTTCCTGATTCGTCGGTCTGCAGGTTGTTCTTGGCATACAGAAGTCCCCGTTGCATGTTTCCTATAATGGCTTTGGATGAGAATGTGGCCCCTGTTACGGCATCCACCTTCATGTTCATCGCCTCGTCTATCGTTCTGCCTTTCCATTTCTCAAACAGGGCAGAGGCATTGTCAAAGAATTCCTTTGTCTCGTCGTTCTTTAACGCCACAATGTTCTCTACGACACCATTCTTGATGACGATGTTGAGTGGCACCTTTCCTCCATATCCTGTGATGTCTGATGCCAGCGCAGAAGTATTGACGACGGCAGTTCCGTTCTCGAGTATGCGTAGGGTGTCATTGTTTGCAGCCTGTGGCTTCTGTTCAGATCGGAAAGAGTGTCCCAACAGTTCGCCATGCTTCACGATAGCCAGCGAAGAAACAATGACCAGACAGATGAAAAGACTTAATAACTGTTTTGTTCTGAAAAATGATTTCATATTTAAGTCTGTTGTTTCCTATTTTTTTATTCGTTACTGTAGTGTCTTTAACTGAAGTTTCGCAAGTTCTGCCCCACACGCCCTGAAGGGGCAGAAGCTCTTAGCCCAGGGCATCGCCCTGGGTAATTACGTCAGCAAACCTGTCGCCCTGTAAGGGCAAAAGCTTTAAAATACCGGACAATATACAAAGCTTTTGCCCTTACAGGGCGCCTTTCTGATTGTCATTGTACCCAGGGCGATGCCCTGGGCTAAGAGCTTTTGGGCCTTCAGCCCGTACTTAAACCACTTGTGTCTTTAACTTCTAACGACCGAAGGGAGTGATAACTTCTCCAACTTCTGTATTTGCGAAGGTTCAATGCGTTAGATAATAAGAGATGCCTCGCTTTACGTTTTCCTTCACGGCATTGCTGGAGTAGGTGGCACCTGTGACACCATCGATTTGGGCAGTATGCGCCTTTTTTACTTTCATGCCGTTCCATTTGTTGAGCAGACCCTGTTTTACCTTGTTGAAGAACCTGGGAGTCTCCTGATTGGCAAGTGCTTTGATTTCTACAATTTTCCCTTTCTTGATGTAGATAGCAAGTGGTGTGTTGCCGCGAAATCCCTTGATGTCTTTCCCCAGCGTTGTGGTATTGACGATGTAGGTTCCGTCTGCCTTCTTGGTCATGACCTCAGAGTGGGAACTTTTGGCTGTTGCTATTATGCTGCTGACCATTCCTATGCACAGTATTGCCGCAAAAATGAATATTCTTTTCTTCATAATTGTTTTTTTTGTTATAGAACTTTCGCAGAGTTCTCCACCCGGCGAGAGTTGAGTTTTATCCTAATTTTATTGTGTGCAAAATTACACAATAATTCTGTAATAAGCAATACTGGTATTCAAAAATCATTATTTTTAGGTATTGCTTTACATATCCTCCATCGACAATCCTTGGTATCCGATAGTGAATTTCTTTCTCTTCCTTTCTGTCCCACCAGGAAGCTATCTCCTTTCTGGACAGTATGCATATTGTATTTCATTTTCAATTTCATCTTCCCTCTTCATTTTTTTCTCCTCCTATGTCAGTTTTTGTCGTAACAGGATTGTATTTTTGCCTCAGAATTGCATAAGATTTCTTATTAAAAAATTGGTGGCTCATCAGATTTTTAATACATTTGCCATTGGTTAGTGACAGGGTAGGTGAAAGTCCTCGCTTGAAGTCGCTACGATGTAGAGAAACTGATAAATTAATCTAGAATGAGTATGAGTGAATCCAAACAAGCATATTATGAAAAGCTAGTTTATAATGAGTTAATGACTCATGAATTAGTGAATTACGATAGAGTGCTGGCTAAAAGTAAAACACTTGAAGCTTTATCTGATAGGCAGAAGAATCGTATAGTCTCTGCTTACTCTGATTATAATGTGTTGAAGAAGGCTTTTATTGTAGTTATAGATTTGCTAAAGTTGGTAGAAGGAAATGATTGTGTTGTTATGGAAGGAGGAACACGAAATCGTGTTTTTCATTATGTAGGAGAATGGTCTGATTCTCTAGGCAACACCAATTGTCGAATGATAAAGGACGTAAAGCGTTATTGGGAGTTTTGTCAAGATTCTGGTGGCTTTTTCCCTGAAGTTTGGCTAGATTACTTTTTTTAAGATACGTTGAACTTACAAAAATTGAAGGAACGTAAAAGAAGACCTCTGGTTTGTGTAGGCTTAGATCGTTCTTTAACACATTTAGAATATTTACCAAATTTATATGAAGCAATAAAGAAAAGGCAAGTTTTAAAAATTTCTTATGCGGAACGCTATGGTGATAGAACAGAGTTGATATTCCATCCTCATCTCTTGAAAGAGTATAATGGTAGATGGTTCATCTTGGGAGTGAATGAAGATGGTAATTATGGAAAGTATTCCGTAGACAGAATCTATAGTTATTGTATAGTTAATGGGGTGGATTATGTTCCAATGAAGGAAGGTGAATATAAGTATTGGAATCAAATAATAGGAGTTTCTCATCAAGAATGGACTGATGTGGTACATATAACGCTTAAAACGCATTCTCTTTATAAGCATGGATTGTTTGTCAGCAAGCGTTTTCATGAATCGCAGCATGAAGTTTTAGCTTTTGGAAATCATGATGGCGAAGAATATGGAATGCTATCTATAGATATTGTACCAAATAAAGGTCAACAGATATTAGAAGAAGTGAAGATAGAAATCTCACCAATATAGAGTTGCTTCCATTTCTTTATGAGGCAATAAAAAGGAAGCAAGTTCTTGTTATCTGTTATATACATTATACTGATAGTATTAAGGAAGAACTGTCTTTGATAGTCTCTCCTCATTATTTAAAAGAATTTCAATGGTAGGTGGTATTTGTTGGGTCATACAATAAATAATGAGGGAAAGGTATGGAGGAGTCATATTGCTCTCGACCGTATTGTTGCTCGACCAAGAGAAATCTCGTCTGGGTAACTTATGTGGAACCACAGGCTCATTATTATGAAAATTATTTCAAAAATATAGTTGGAGTTACTCATCCTAATAATGCTGAAGTAGTAAATGTGCATGTACGGGCCCACAATCATTATATGTTTATGCTTACGGAGACAAAAAATACATCTTAGTCAAAAAGTAGAAATACCTTTTGGTGAGAATATGGATGGTACGTATGGAGAGTTTTCTGTTCAAGTCGAAGTGAATGACGAATTTGTAGGGCGCATCTTGCAAATGGGAGCAGGTTTAGAAATAGTTTCTCCACAGAATGTTCGAGAAAAGTTCATAAGAAGAGTAGAAGCACTTGCAGATTTATATAAAAAACAGAAATAGACTATAAGAATTGGTTCCTTTCTTCTTGTCTTCTTGGAACCAATTCTTTTTCATTTTTTCTTGCTCGTTTTGAAAAGTTTGTCTATCTTTGCAGCGCAATTCCAATCAAAGGGAGTGCAACGGTCTTTGACATATTGAGGATATATTCAGAATGGTGGACATCACTTGACATTTGATGTTGTCTAACACATGATGCGTTGTGTTTATTATCTATTATTAATTTTCAATTTTATCAAACCGTTGGCGAATGACAGGTAATAATACTTGTTTGCAGCTGACACAAAAAACAACAAGTTATGAAACAGAGCAACAGAAAAGAAAGTGTCATCAATGGTAAGAATGTGTTGAGAACTGTAGCGTTGGCTAGTTCTTGTTTAGCAGTAGCAGCAATGCTTGTATCTGCAACTCCTGTAATCGGAGGAATTGGGCTTGTTTGTTCTAAGACAATCCCATCTTGGTTGCGAGGACACGCATTCTTTTAATGCCCTCATTTTGCATTGCTTCTATACGGACAATGTTTGTGTAGAAGCATGCAAAAGATGCCAAGTGAGTAATGTAAATTGTGAATAACCCTCAAATAAAACAAAGACATGAAAAAAATAAACAACAAAACAGTAATCAATAGCGCGTCAGCAACTTGTAGCGCTCAGTCAACAAACAACTACATGCAGTACCCAAAGTATCGTAACAAGCAAGGACATGGCTGGGCTGCAGAAGATGCTAATGCAATGGCAGACCGTCTTTCTGGAAAGAAAGTAGAACAGGTTGGTCGTGACAACTGCCTTAACGGTGCAGATCGCATTAGCAATGGTATTGAAATTCAGACGAAGTATTGTTCTTCCCCATCTAAGACTATAGGGGCTGCTTTTTCTGATGGTTCGTATCGCTATGGTGGAATGAAACTTGAAGTTCCAAAGGAGCAGTACGATGAGTGTGTTCGATTGATGGCTGATAAGATTCGTTCTGGTCAAGTTCCAGGTATAACAGACCCAGCAGTGGCAAAAGATATAGTCATTAAGGGCAATTGTACCTACAATCAAGCTGTGAACATTGCCAAAGCTGGAACTTTGGATTCTGTTAAGTTTGATGTAAAGACCCAATCGGTTTCTTGTTCTATCACCTGTGGTTTTTCCTTTGTGTTAGGATATGCCAGTGCTATCCGTAGTGGTAAAAGTCATGGTGAAGCCCTCAAAACAGCATCTGTACAAATGGCCAAGTCTGGAGGTACTTCTTTGGTTGTAGGTGTTGGAACACAACAGTTACTCCGTACAACAGTTGGTCGCTCCATGGCAGCTGCTGCAACAAGCTCTGCCAGGACCATACTTGATGTTGCAACAACAACTCAAGTCGGGAAGACTGTTGTCGAGAAGACGGCTTCGGCGTTAGTTGGCAAGGAAGTCGTTGGACAGGCTGCGAAGAATGTAATCGCTAAGGGTATGCGAACTAACATGATAACAGGTGGAATCATGCTGGCAGCACAGACGATACCTGATGCTGTGAAAATGTGTAAGGGAAAGATGTCGGCTGGCGAGTTTGCCGAAAACACAACAAGTAATGCAGCCGGAATTGGTGCAGGGTATGCTGGTGGAACCTTTGGCGCAGCGTTAGGAACTTTTGTTTGCCCTGGAGTTGGAACAGTTATAGGTGGACTTGTCGGTGGAGTTGCAGGTGGCTTTGCTGGTTCTTCCGTTGTACGTGGAGTATTCTCGCTTTTTAAGTGAGAATACTCGCAGTAAAGCATAAGGTTTTGAGTTTTTTGTAGAACACTTAGAAGGATAAATTATGAGCAAGATAGATTTAGTGAGCATATTAGTAAGACAACTTTGTGAGGTGGATGACCATGAGAGCGATTTGGCGGAAGATGCTTTATATGATTTTGTGAGCAATCCTAATACATCACTTTCTGAAAAACAAGATGCATTAGCTTTGATAGAACGTAAAATCAAGCATATAGCAGAAGATATCGGTTTCTTCGAGGAAGAAGATATTTCTGTTAGGATAAGTGATAAAGATAAGTTTGCGCTATATTCGCTTCTTGTAGCTCGACGTTATCTGGTGGATCAGATGATGGGTGAACCAAGCAAGGATTACGTGGAACGTGTTTCTTATCAAAGTGAAAAGTTGGCAATGCTGATGGCCGAATGTTTGAAGCAAGGTACTGAGATGTGGAATGCTGTTAAGAATTCTTCATCTTTTAAGGCGAATGACTATCTGCAATATGGGGAGTATGTCTTAGAATATAAGGCTGATTTTTGTCAGGCGGTATTGGCTTTGGAAGACGATGATGTCTATGGTTCGGCTTTTCCTTTCATACATCGGCTGATTTACACTCTTGGTGAACAGATAAATCTGTTTGACAATAACTTGATGAAGAAAAAACTGATATTGGATGCTCTTGCAGATAAAGGTTGGGCTGCGGAGGATTTGCCTTCTGAGGTCACTAGTTGGGATGAAAGTGTGCTCTTTACTCCAGCTTTTGAAAAGATCAAGATATGTCCAGCACTACTTGCTTTGCATTGTTCTTTGCCTTACAGTATTCCAGATATTGTGAGAATGAACAACTTTGTTTGCAGAACAGCCATTACGTGCGAGAAAAGCTTTAGTGAAGATACTTACCATGTCAATGATGATATGATTGATATGTAAGTGTTTTGTGAGTAATAATAAATAAAAGATAGAAATTATGGAAAAGAACATCAGGAAAAAAGTGTGTTGGTTGGCTGCGGTAATGAGTGCCGTGCTGGTAGTATTATTTGGCTATTGGTTCTTCTTGAACCCTCATGGCTATTGGCAAAAGAAGGAGGAGGCTTTGAAGAATGAATATATGGATAGGAGGATGCTTTGGCGGAAGTCGGAGAAAATGACCATGCAACAGATGTTGTCGGACATGACGCTAATGGCTAAGGGGGATTCTGTCATAGTTTGTTGGGTGACAGGTCTCTCGCTTCCCGTTTATCGTGACTTCATTCATGGTACTGCGCAACCTACAAGGAATGCTTGGGCTGAGACGAGATTTTGGTATATGTCTTCTCTCGCTAAAGGCAGAGAATGGATGGAGGAACGTGCCAAGACGAGGATTCACAAGAGCCTGATCTTTGTGGAATCGAGTTGATTTCAGGTGCAGAAGGATTCCTTGAAGGATTATCGTAAAGAGAAACTTACTTCCACAGAGGTAAGGTATAACAAACTATATTCTGTACTAGGTAAAACTGTGGATAAGGATTTTGAGGATTGGAGAAAGGAATATAAGTAAGAAAGATAAGAGAAAACAGAGCTTGGTATGCTTTGCTCTAGGTTTCTTGATTTTGACAGTTTTGGCACTCGATGTAGTGCCAAAACTTATAGAAGTAAATCCTATGTGTTTGGAATGGTTTGTTAGGATGCTGATTAATCTTAAGTAGGATATTTAAAAGGTTTAAATTCTTGCTGTATTATAGAAAAAGCATTATCTTTGCAAATAATAAGAGATTAGTCTCTTTGTTGTAAAAAGTATAAAAATGTTTACGGGTAGAAATATGATAGAAAAAAAAGATTCTTTTTTGAAAGAAGCGGGCGTTAAGTTCCTGCCTTTTGTTGGTGATAATTATGAGAATGGCATTTCTTTTGATGAGGAAGGCAGGTTGGTTTTAGGTACAGCAGAAAAGCCTGGGAAGAAAGTTCTGATTATTAATCAATGTCACTATTGTGACGAAGATCTTACTGATGAGGAAATGTCTTCTTTCACAAGAGATGTCTTTGAAAGACGTTTTGCTTCTTATACGAACGCAAATAGTAATAAAGGGAATATGGTATTTTCAGAGAAAGTTTTTTTCCTAACATTAGAGCGTATAATGACAGGTCAAGTTAATGAGCATTCTAATTCTTTTTGGGAATATATAATGTTTTATACTTATGTCCAAGATATCGTTAGGCAACCAACTGAAATAGCAAAAGATACAGATTACTCTGCACCTTTTTTTAGACTATTGGATTTGTATAAGCCTGATTATGTAATAGTTTTAGGGTATCATTTGTATGAAATATTGCCTATCGAAAATGGTTATCAAGGTAACCAATTGGATTTTGATGGTTCTGAAACATGGATATATGATTTGGATGGGTGTAAAATACAAGTATTTCCAATAAATAATCTTTCAAGAATTTATGCTTGTGATTCTTGGCATTGGAGTATTGTTGAATTATTTAAGAGAGTTGAGTAATATGAAAATGTATGAATTTGAGAAAGAATTTTTCTATCAAAAAAAGATAAATAATGTGTGTTGTGAACATATTATTTATGGATATTATTGTGTGTTAAATTGTATAAATAATAAAGCTAAATGGGATTATACTATTTTGCGGAATTATTTGTGCAATTATTATAGTTGGGCTAGTAATGAAAAATGTAATTTTTGGTTTGATTTTAATTCAAATTTTTCTTTATTAATTTCAGAATTATATGATGAAAATAATAACCCTATTTTATTTTATCGTAAAGAATTTGATGTTTATATAGGAACGACGAAGGATATTCAAAATTATGTAGTTCTTGATGAGGATATTCTTGATCTGATACAGCAAAAAGTTACGGCAGGAGAAGAAAAAAATGATATAAATGATATAAATGAGGTGAAATTACCAGAAAATAATTTAGAGAAAAAAGATGTTAAACAAAAGATAATAAATCGCAAAGAAGCATTAGAAAAAATACTAGGAATTGTTGAAGCTAGTGAAAAAGATAAAAGCGATCTCATAAAGCTGTTTGAGGATCATCGCGAGAAAGGCCCTGAAAAAAAATGGAACGACGAATATAATCTTTCTGGGTGGGCACATATATTAATAGATGGCATTGATAATTATCCAAAGAATATATTAAGTTTCTTATTTTCAAAAAAAGAAATGAGTGAAGATGGAACTTGTAAGAGGCAGTTTAAACTTTTAGAAAAAATTAGCGATGAATCTATACCTTCATATTTTGGCATTAATGCTATTTCTATATTAACAAAAACAGCAATAGAAGATGCTGTTAAAAAATATCCGAGTCCTTCTAAGTTGCCATTTTTTTGGTATGTAAAAAGAGAGCAATATCAATATTTATTGCCTCTTTCTTTTATGGGAGGTTGTTTGCCTGATTGTTTTGCTGTAATTGGTAAAGTTGGAGATATATGGCAACCTATTACTTTATTAAATGTGGCAGAAGCTTATATGGATCTGTTGATATTTAAGGAATTAAATGGTACGCATTTGAAGAACTTATTTAATCTATAGTAGAATGTTGCATTTTTGTTCGTTTTCCGAACCTCTACCATCATTTCTTGTAATGGTTTTCATGTTCCTACCATGGCGACTAATCGTTGCAATAGTGGCAGCAGTATTGTTTGTCAACATCAATGGTACGGAATTGTATGGATGGCAAGCTGGATTGGCGCATGGATTGTTCTCCTTGCCTAATCTGGTGAGGCATCTCTTTGACGGCGATGTCCTTTTCAAGGCTACCCATTGTACTACAGGTTATCATGTTGCCTGGTGGATAGTTCCAGTCGGTTCGTGCATCGGTTGGCTCGTTGATGCAACCTTCTCTTTTATGAAGGCATCGGCATTTGTAGGTAGTGATAAAGAATAAATTAATATAAATACGATGAACAGTATGGTTGATAAAAAAGCTGCAAAGCGTAAGAAGATGATGAACATGCTATCATATCGTCTGATGGTAGGTGCGGCGAAGTATATGGACAAGTGGTTCTTGGATCCTATCCTTGGTTTCATCTTTCCTGTCGGTATCGGTGATGCTTTGACGAGCGTGTTTGCGTTCCCATTCATCTATTACAGTCTTTGCGTGGTTAAGTCGATTCCGCTGACTTTGGCTGTCATCTATAATATCTTGATGGATGTGCTGATAGGTGCCATACCTTTCTATATAGGTGATGTGCTGGATGTATTCAAGCGTTCGTATGTTGAAAACTTGAAGCTGATTACAGGCTATATCGAGGATGATAAGGAGATTATCAATAAGGTGAATAAGAAGGCATTCTGGACGGCTGTGTTCATCGTCGTGCTTTGCTGGTTGATTTATGTGGTGATTTCGTGGGCCATTCGCTTGGGAACCATGGCTTATGATTGGATAGTTTCATTATTCTAAAATATGAATAGTAATATTTTCTTTCACCCCTTTGTTGGCAAGGATTATGCCAACGGAGGGATATTCGGCAAGCGAATCATGATATTGGGCGAGAGTCATTATTGTGATGAGAGTTGTACGGATTGTGGCGACTGCCAGCTACATCGGGAGTGTATGAACTTTACGCAGCAGGTGCTTGATGAGGTTCTCTACATCCTTCTTCAGGGCATCGTGCTCGTCGATGTATTTTCTGATATTAGCATTCTTGCACAATAAAATGCAGAATTTTGAGTTATTATGAAAGAAAGTT
>OBCH01000055.1_pt1 | contig 32858 bp, 19 predicted proteins | sample 1495941 | NCBI WGS metagenome assembly OBCH01 (sample SAMN03418276, study PRJEB22391) | human gut metagenome | biome: human-gut; feature: organic feature; material: feces | host: Homo sapiens | place: Tanzania | collected 2013-01
AGGACAAGATGGCACGCACCATCGGTTACCGTTATGGATTGGTGGGAGTAACTGCTGATACCGATGAATGCATCTACAGCCCGATGGGCGAAGCGATGAGCGGAAAGGTTTCGCTTGTGGCTCCAAAGTCCCAGCCGCTCAAGGCGCTCTATCTGGTGGTGATGGGAGCTCCTTCGAATCATTCGCTCGATCCATCTTCCCGCCGTTTCCCTTATGAGGTAAGGGTGAAATAAGAACAATTTGATATTTCCGTTTATGAAACAACTTATGATCAGCCTCTTGTTGTTGCTTTCTTGTTTTTCTGTGCTGGCACAGGAAAAGACAGCCAACCGGGAGGTAACAAAAGTCAAGAAACTTTATGCCTTGTATGGTGAAGCTTACGACTCTTTCACTCGTATGCCATTGAGTGCAAAGGTATTTCTGATGTTGAAGGATTCTACTATTGTAGATACCTTGTCGGCAGAAGTGTATAATAAAGATAGTTTCTTTAAGTTCCCCGTGGAGAAGATTCGCCGGGATTACATCCTCAAAGCAACTTATCCAGGTTATTTCGATACATTCATCAACTATACTTTCGAGCCGAAAGGCAGAAAATATGAGAATGCCTTGCCTAAGATATTGATGAAGAGAGATAATCAAAACTACGAGGCGCAGCTGGATGAGGTGGTTGTTAAAGCCACCAAGATTCAGGTGGTGCATCGTGGCGATACGATTGTATATGATGCGACAGCCTTTGCCTTGCCTGAAGGTTCCATGCTGGATGCTCTCATTAAGCAGTTGCCAGGTGTAGAACTCAAGGAAGGGGGAGAGATTTTCGTGAATGGAAAGAAAGTGGATTTTCTTACCTTGAATGGCAAGAAACTCTTCAATGGCAATAATCAGGTGATGCTCGAAAACCTGCCTTATTATACGGTGAAGGATATCAAGGTGTTTAACAAGAAACGCACTTTGGCAGAGCAGATAAGTAAAGGTGAGGGCAGGGATTATGTGATGGATCTGAGCCTGAAACGTGATTATATACAGAATGCATTAGCTACCGTGGAAGCTGGTGGTGGAACCCAAGACCGTTGGTTGGCACGTACTTTCGGACTATTGATGGGAGAAAAGCATGATGCGATGCTCTATGCCAATGCCAACAATCTGAATGAGGATGGTACTCCAAGGAAAAATGGCAATTGGCTTCCTTCCCGTTTTTCGCAAGGTGTGAAGACCAATCGTGAGGTCGGACTTTCTGTCCGTTCCGGTAATAAGGAGAAAACCATCGACAACGATTTCCAAACGACAGTAAAATGGAATGAAGAGAAGATAGAGAGTGAAAGTCAGGGAGAGGTATTTGCCAAAGATGGCAATATCTTAAAGCAAGGGTTTACCAAGGAAAAGAATAAATACTTCAGCTGGCGACTGGAAGATGAATTCCAGCATTTTACAGATAAGTTTACGCTCTATACTAGTTCCTATGTGAGCTATGACCATGCCAAGACCCTGTCTTCGGCAGGAACTTCTACTTATCGTGACCAGCTGATTAATGAAAGTTTGAATCAAGGTCTTGTTAAGGCAGATTATCTTTATGCGGGTACGAGGCTTTACCTTGAAAAACGCTTTTCGTGGGGTGATGCTATTATTTTTACTTCACGCATAAACGTTTCTCATAATAAGCCAAATGATACCTATTCGCTCAATAAAATGAATTATGCTGTCGAAGGTGCTAAGGATGTTCGTAATCTCTATAGCGACCAGCACAAGCATTCCTATGATTATAGCTTTGGAGTGGGATATAATCTGAGCTTATCTTATGGTTGGAGTATCAATATCCCAGTATCATTCATACAGCAGTATGAGAATCGCCATCATTCCAACTATCGTCTGGATCGTTTGGATGAGGGGGGATTTGATGAGTTAGGCATATTGCCTTCTACTACCGACCAATGGATGAAGGCGCAGGATGCAGACAATACCTATAGTTCAGACTTGTGGAAAAAAGGTTGTAAAAGTGAACTCCAGGTAATCAGACAAGGTGATGAAGGTTTCTTGCAAATTGTCTTGCCTCTAGAGTGGCAACAAGAACAGTATCACTATATGAGACTGGATATGGACACGGTGGCGAAGAGGAGAAAGTTTCTTTTTCAGCCCCAGCTTTTTTATACGAACTGGGGCAGGAATTCTAAGCAGATAGATTATAGTCTCAGTATGAAACAGCCAGACTTTGCCGATCTGATGCCATACGGCGATGATACCAATCCTCTGGCTGTTCGTATCAATAATCCAGACCTTAAGATGCTGATTCGCCATCATCTGGGAGCTTATATGAGTTGGAGCTCTGATTCTACCGATTTGAGCAGATGGGTGGATATGGAGGCAAATCTGGTGAGGAACTCATGGGGTACGCGCACCTCTTATAATACAAAGACGGGTGCTTTTACCTATAGGAATGACAACGTGAACGGAAACTGGGATGCCAAATTGGCTGCAGGCTTTTCACGTTCCATAGACAAGCAGCATCGCTTCCGTTTCTCGGCAGATGCAAAACTGGGTTATGTGCGCAGCGTGGATTTCGACATCGACTACGATAACAAGGGGGCAGAACTGAGTAAGGTGAATACTTGGAGTCCATCAGTAGGCGCAAGCCTGACCTATCAGCTCAAGGATTTCCTATGGAAGGTGAAGGGAAAGTATGAGGGAAAGTACAGTTGTAGTAATCTGGAAATTTTTGAAGACATCAAAGCCTGTGATTTCCAATATGGCACGGAACTGCAATATACCATCCCTTGGATGAAAGTGGGTATTCAGACAGACCTCACCATGTTTACCCGAAAAGGTTATAACAGTAACGAGATGAACACCGACGATTTGGTATGGAATGCCATGTTGACCCGTACCTTCTGCAAGGGAAATGTTACAGCCAAGCTTCAAGCTTACGACTTGTTGCATCAGTTGACCAACAAGGTTTATACCGTCAATGCTCAGGGCAGAACCGAAACTTGGTATAATACCATCCCTCGTTACGTGATGTTCTCGTTGGCGTTCAAGCTTCATAAGAAGGCAAAAAATGCGGAATAGCCGTCTTTTATGCTTTCAATAATGAGGTTTGTTAATAATACAGAAAACCATCCGATATAACTAATGCTATCGGATGGCTTTCTGTATTATTATAGTCTAAACAAGTCTCTCTATATCTTCTATTGAAAGGCCTGTACCTTTGGCAACTTGCTCTTGTGTGAGTCCCATGCCGAGAAGACGCTTTGCGGTTGCCAACTTTTCTTTGGCAATACCTTCTTCTCTTCCTTCTTCCTTCGCAGTATCGATCGAATTTTTTATGTCCCGATAGGCCTTAAGACTATCCTCGTATTCTCGTAGTTCTTGTTGACTGAATTTAGCGATTTCTGCTTCTTCAAACAACTTCGTGAAAATTCTCTCTTTTAAAGCTTTCGGTCGTTTGCTAAGGTTGGGTAAATTCTTGAGTATATAGAGCCATTTGTCATACAGCGTTTCTAGCTCTGTCTCGTTTTTATTGAATTTGGCAATCTCAATATACTTGAAGGAAAGCTTGTCGTTAAAGACCTTGAATGTCTTTTTGTCTAGCAGGCCAACATCGTGGTTGATTTCTTTTTGGTCGAAAGCTTCTTCCTTAAAATCAAAATTGAGCAATGCTACCGTGTAGACGTGGTCTAGCTTGAAATTCCAATCCTGTCCTTTTGGAGCTTGTTCTCTGATAGGAAATGTAGAGTAGAAGAGGGATCGGTCTTTGAAATATTTCTGAAAAGCGTTCTGCATTTCAACGATGAACTTTTCTCCTTTCTCATTTTCACAATACACATCAAAGATAGCTTTGCGCTCTGCGAAAACATCACCAACGTGTTCGCTATTGAGGTAGCGGACATCCTTAATGACTTGCTCTCCATCGAAAAGTGAATTCAGAAAGTTGATGAGCAAGTCTTTATTTGGCTTTGTTCCAAAGATACGTTTGAAACCAAAGTCGGTAAGTAAGCTGATATATCGTTCTTCTGATAATCTCATAATCTGTTCTTTTTATAGATTCTTTTGGCAAAGATACGACTTTTTCAAGTATCTTCCAAGTTTTTTTGCGTAAATCTATTATTTTGATGGTATTTTGGTCGATTCTTTCAGTTTGTCTCATGAAAAAATAGTTATTTAGCAAGCGGAACTTAACATAAACTTATTTAAACATAAACGAAATGAAATGTACTAAACCCATTTGGCTGGTAGTTTGGATTCTGCCATTGTTTTATACGTACGCATCCGAAGCGTAAGGTGTATTATCTTAATACCCTATAACTCACAACTTAAACAGTCATACTTCCACGTTTATTTGGTTTGAATATCTTGATTTGTGCGGTTGCTGGCATATGCCAGCAATCACACGAATCTAATTCTTTAAGGTCTGATGCCATCTATCGCAAGCTTTTCAACAATGATATGCAGTATCTGATAGAGTGTAGTGAGAAAATCGTGAGGGATACCCCCAAATCGTGATGGATAGCGTGATGGATATTTCCGTTTTCGAAGTATCTATCACGCTATTCAAGTGTCTGTATATTAGTATATTAAGATGTGTAATACATATAAATCGTGATGGATGATAGATTATTACATAAAAATTGTTCATATGAAGACTGCGCTGGGTTACAGATATGACTGCATCGGGTTACAGATATGACAGCATCGGGTTACAGATATGACTGCATCGGGTTACAGATATGACTGCATCGGGTTACAGATATGACTGCGTAAGCTAACGGAGCCGTATCCGTAGGCTTATCGAGACGTCTGCATCAGCTAACTGAGACGTCTGAACTCGCTTACTGAACTACTTGAGGTGCTTGGCTGAACAGCTTGAATTGCTTGACAGAAGTGTGATACAGCTACTTATTATGGACGCAAACTTGTCGCCCTGTAAGGGCAAAAGCTTTATAAATACCTGATTTTTAAAGCTTTTGCCCTTACAGGGCGCCTTGCAGATTGCTATTATACCCAGGGCGCTGCCCTGGGCTAGGAGCTTTTGGGCCTTCAGCCCGTTCTTGAACCACATGCGAAAGTTCTGTTGTTTAAACAAGTCTCTCTATGTCTTCTATTGAAAGGTCTGTACCTTTGGCAACTTGCTCTTGTGTGAGCCCCATGCCGAGAAGACGCTTTGCGGTGGCCAACTTTTCTTTGGCAATACCTTCTTCTCTGCCTTCTTCTCTGCCTTCTTCTCTGCCTTCTTCCTTCGCAGTATCGATCGAATTTTTTATATCTCGGTAAGCCGGATTGTCATATCGTTCTTCTGATAATCTCATAATCTGTTCTTTTTATAGAATTCTTTTGGCAAAGATACGATTTTTTATAATATCTTCCAAGTATTTTGGTATAAATCTGTCATTCTGATGCTATTTTTGACGATTCTCTAAGATGTTCTTTGGGAAAATACGATATTTGTATCATTTTAGACGATATTGCTACTGCTTTTGCAAGATTATCAGTACTTTTGTGGCGAAATATAAATAACGCAAAAATCATAACCGAAATGAAACGAATCTTTTTATCGCTGATACTCACAGCGGCTACCTTGCCTTGGGCTACTGCAGCCCTGGCGCAGCAGGATCCATCTGAGGCTCCTGCCACCAGACCCGTAAATCCTGTTTCTGCACCACAGAAACTCATCTTCGTACCGGATTCCCTGAAACCCTATGATTTCAACAAGGATGATGAGAGATGGTGCTGGCGACATAGTGCACAGACCCAGAATATCGTGTATTTCTGGGAAAAGCCATTTGGGGATAATCCACAGAATCCTCCTTCGCTTGAAGGTAAGCCGATGAAATTCGACTTGGGTAATCTGCAGACTCAGGTAGAACGGTTCTATCGTTTCTTCCGTGACACCCTGAAGTTCTCTCTGCCGGGCAGCATCTGCGACAAGTATAAGATGATGGTGATGGTGAACTATTCGCTGGAAGGAACCGCTTACGGCGGAACTTATGATGACTTTATCGGGGCGCTCTGGGTAACACCTAACCGTATTCAAGATAAGAAACTCAACTGTCTGGCTCACGAGTTGGGACACAGTTTCCAGCTTCAGATTATGGCAGACAAAACGGGCGAAGCCTGGGGAGGAAGCGGCTTCTTCGAGATGACATCCCAATGGATGCTCTGGAGAGTGAATCCCGACTGGATAACAGATGAGAAGTATCATTTCGATGCCTTCAGACAGCTTACCCACAAAGGCTATCTGCATCTGGACAACATCTATCATTCGCCATACGTGATAGAATGGTGGGCTGAGAAGCATGGATTGGAAAGCATCGCCCAGCTCTATCGGGAGGGAAAAGTAGGAGAGGACCCGGTTGTTACCTACAAGCGGAAGTATAAGATGAGTCAGAAGCAGTTTAATGATGAGATGTTCGACTGCTACCGCCATCTCGTGAACTTCGATTTCGATTATGCCCGCAAGGAGACCCGTCCTTATGCCTGCACCTTCGATACCAAGATGCTGAAGCAGAAGAATGGTTATCTCCGTCCGGATACAGCTTTGGTTCCAGAGAACTATGGCTTTAATGCCATCAAGTTGGAAATCCCGAAGGCTGGCAAGAAGGTTACTGTAGATTTCAGAGCACTCGATGCCGAGGGTAAGGCGTTCAAGGCATCCAAGGACAAGATGGCACGCACCATCGGTTACCGTTATGGATTGGTGGGAGTAACTGCCGATACCGATGAATGCATCTACAGTCCGATGGGTGAAGCGATGAACGGAAAGGTTTCGCTTGTGGCTCCAAAGTCCCAGCCGCTCAAGGCGCTCTATCTCGTGGTGATGGGAGCTCCTGCGAATCATTCGCTCGATCCATCTTCCCGCCGGTTCCCTTATGAGGTAAGAGTGAAGTAAATATCATTATTAACGAGAATGAAATAAAAAAATGAAGAATAAGACTTTATTATCTGCATCTCTCGCCTTGATGATGGCGTTGCCGATGCAGGCACAGCGCTTTGAAGATAACTTCGAAGACAAGACGCTGCGACTGGATTACATCGTGGCGGGCGATAGCGTGAAACAGGCTATCTATTTCGAACAGGCTTACAGCAACCCTACATGGGCGGGCAGAAAGACAAGACTGGATGAGAAATTCCTGAACGGAAACGGACAGATAACCGTATATGAACATGGTACCAACAAGGTGCTCTATGTAAACACTTTCTCTACACTCTTCCAGGAGTGGCAGCTTACACAGGAGGCTAAACATCTGCAGAAATCATTCGAAAGCAGTTTCCTCGTGCCTTTCCCAAAGAAGCCGGTGGATGTTAGCATCACCCTGAGCGATACGCATCAGAAGGTGACGGCTGAGCTGCGCCATACCATCAATCCCCAGGATATCCTCATCCGACCATTGGGCGAGAATGGCATCCCTTACCGCTACATCGTGAAGAGCGGAGAGACTGCCGACTGTGTTGACCTCGCCATCATCGCCGAGGGTTATCGCCAGGACCAGATGGATAAGTTCTATCAGGATGCGCAGCGGGCAGCCGATGCCATCTTCGAGCGCGAACCTTTCGCTTCGCTCAAGTCGAGATTCAACGTGGTGGCTGTTGCGGCTCCATCGCTCGATGAGGGACCAAGTATTCCGCACGACGGGAAATGGAAGAACACGATGGCTTGTTCTCATTACGATACTTTCTATTCGAACCGTTATCTCACCACAAGCAAGATTCATCGCATTTATGATGCCTTGAGTAATGTGCCTTTCGAGCAGATCATCGTATTGGTGAATTCGCCTACGTATGGTGGTGGCGGCATCTACAACCAGGTTACGCTTTCTACCTCTGATCATCCTACGTTCAAGAAGGTGCTGGTACATGAGTTCGGTCATGGCTATGCGGGTTTGGGTGATGAGTACAGTACCGATGAGTACGACCCGATGTATCCTAGTGATACCGAGCCTTGGGAACCGAACCTCACCACGCTGAAGGATTTCCAGAGCAAGTGGGCGGATATGATGCCGAAGGGCGTGAAGATTCCTGCGCCGCTAGCCAAACTTCCGGATCATAAGAATATCAGGAACGCGAAGGAGCAGAAGAAACTCAACGAAGCCGTATTCAAGATTGGTGTGTTCGAGGGTGCGGGCAACCAGAGCAAGGGATGTTATCGTCCGGCGCAGGTCTGCCGTATGCGAATCAACGAAGTGGATGATTTCTGTCCGGTTTGCCAGCGTGCCATCCGACGCATCACAGATTTCTATACTGGGAAATAATATTTTCCTAACTGGAGAAAAATACTTAAGAAGTCAACAAGTAAAATATCAAGTATAATGAAGAATCAGATTTTAGCTCTTTCGCTGTTGAGCGCAGCTTTGGCGATGCCGGCAGCTACAGCTTCAGCACAGGGCACATTAGAAGATTACAACAGAGCCTATGCTCTTCGTCATCAGTTCTCTGCCGATTCCGTGTTCCATTGGGCACGTTCATCGGCTTGGTGCGATTCCACCCACGTACTGCATTATCAGATTTCTACTCCTCAGGGTAAGAAGTTTGTTTCCTATGATGCCGACAAGGACGAGATGAAGACTTACGATTCGCAGGAAGCGATGGAGAAGGCGCTGGGCATCAAGCCTCGTCCTGCCTACAAACCTCAGTTTGGCAGACGCCATGAGCGCCACTGGATGGAGGTGGATGAGGAGAAGGAGGCTTATCCGGTACTTTCGCCAGACGGCAAGATGGAAGCCTACATCGAAGGTTACAACGTGGTGGTTCATGAGGCAGGAAAACCTTATACCGAAGCCAAGCGAATCCTTACTCAGGATGGTACCATCGGCTGCTATTACAGCAACCGCATCCAATGGAGCCCAGACGGCAAACACATCTTCGTATGCAAGCGAGTGCCGGTAGAGAAGCGCTATGCTTACTATGTGGAATCTTCGCCTGCCGACCAGCTGCAGCCTATCCTCCACAAACAGGAGTATGCCAAGCCGGGCGATGCCCTGCCACAGCACTATCCGGTCATTATCGATGTGGCTACCGGAAAGAAGGTGGAGGCTGACAAGCATCAGATAGAAAACCAGTATGAACTGGAATGGATGCAATGGACACCAGACAGCAAGGAGGTGACGATGGAGTACAACCAGCGTGGTCATCATCTCTATCAGATGCTGGCGATGAATGCCGAAACCGGCAAGCTTCGTACCGTGGTAGAGGAGCGTGCCAATACCTTCGTAAACTATGGTCGTCTGTGGCGCCAGTTTATCAAGGATGGCAAGCAGCTGCTCTGGCTGAGCGAGCGCGACAACTGGAATCATCTCTATCTCTACGATGTGCAGAAGTCGAAGGTTATCCGTCAGATTACCAAGGGCGAATGGTTTGTTCGCGGCATCCAGCGTGTGGATGAAGAGAAGGGAGAAATCTATTTCTCGGCTAGTGGCGTGAACAAGAATGAGGACCCATACTTGGTACATTATTATAAAATAGGTATCGACGGCAAGAATATGGTGGCGCTCACTCCTGAAGAGGGAAATCATAGTGCCCAATATACCTATGATTACCGTTATCTCCTGGATACCTATTCTAAGGTGGATGCCGCTCCTGTTACCGTGCTCAGAGATGCGCAGACCGGTAAGCTCGTCAAGACTCTGGAAACGGCTGATATTACTACTTTGAAGAAGCACGGATGGGTGGCTCCGGAAGTGTTTGTGGCAAAGGGAAGAGATGACAAGACGGATATGTGGGGCATCATCCAGCGCCCTACCAATTTCGATCCGAACAAGAAATATCCGGTTATCGAGTATATCTATTCGGGTCCGGGCGATGCCTATACTCCGAAGAGTTTCATGCCATACAACTGGTACACCACTTCGCTTGCCGAACTCGGTTTCATCGTAGTCCAGCTCGATGCGATGGGAACTTCCTATCGCGGCAAGAAGTTTGAGGAGGTTTGCTACAAGAACCTGAAGGATGCCGGGTTCCCAGACCGTGAACTCTGGATCAAGGCTGCAGCCAAGAAGTATCCTTATATGGATGCTGATAATGTGGCAATCTATGGCTGTTCGGCAGGCGGACAGGAGAGTACCACAGCCGTATTGCTGCATGGCGATTTCTACAAGGCAGCCTATAGTGCCTGCGGCTGTCACGACAACCGGATGGATAAAATCTGGTGGAACGAGCAATGGATGAGCTGGCCTATCGATTCCAGTTACGTAGAGTGCAGCAACGTGGAGAATGCCCACAAGCTGGAGCGCCCGTTGATGCTGGTGGTAGGAGAGATAGATGACAACGTAGATCCATCGAGCACCTATCAGGTGGTGAATGCCCTGGAAAAGGCGAACAAGGATTTCGAACTCGTGGTGATTCCTGGAGCCCATCATACCATGGGCGAACTCTACGGCGAACACAAGCGTTACGATTTCTTCGTGAAGAATCTGCTGGGTGTGAAACCGCCAAAATGGAGTGATGTAAAGAGCAAGTAATTCAGGTTTCAATCTGTTGATAGTGAAACTTCTCACTTGAATCATTATTTAAGTTTTGCCCTGAAGCAAACGGATAGTCTTACTTTAAAAAAGTAGCTATTTGTTTGTTTCGGGGCTTTTTTTGTTCTTTTTGTTGTATTTCTCGTTATATTTTTGTAATTTTGCGGCATTAATTTATCTAACAACAGAAAATAAAGACCCATATAATGAGAAAGATATCTATTCTAATGGTTTCTGTGCTCTGCATGATGATGCTTGTAGGGGCTGAGGCTCAGGTGCCGACCGCCTTCGTTTCGAAAGGAACTACGGATATTCAGGCGCAGCCACATACGATAACGCAAACCAGTTCCGGTGCACAATGGGCTCCTGTCGACCCGATGGTGCGCTCTATCACGATGGATAATGGTTTGCCGAGTAATGCCGTGCGTAGCGTGGTTCAGGGTTCCAAGGGATACATGTGGTTTGGTACAGACAACGGATTGTGCCGTTTTGACGGCTATGATGTCAAAACCTATTATAATCCTTTTACGGCAATAGACCAGTATGTAGCTGCTCTGACCGCTTGCGAAGAAGGACTGCTCGTAGGCTGCAATAATGGAGCCTATCTGTTCAGTTATGAAACCGACCGGTTCCAGAAACTGAGCGATAAGATTACGGCTCCTGTTCTTAATTTCTCGCTTGACGGCGATCAGAATGTGTGGATTTCTACCAACGGACAGGGTGTGTTCAGATACAACCGGACTACTCACGAACTGCACCAGTATCCGATGAAGAATATTCAGGGTATAGTGCAATGTACGCTGGTTGATGCCAATAACCAGGTATGGATGCTCTCTAATCATAGTAAAGCCAGCATCTATCATCTCAACAAGTCGACCGACCAGTTTGAGGCTTTCCCGGTAAGAGGCGATGCAAACAAGTTTTATGGCCTGGCGATGCTTGCCTCACCAGATGGCAATATTTATGTCGGAACCTGGGATAACGGACTTTACAAGCTCAACGCCGACGGTAGTGCCGAGCAGCTCATCAGCGGAACTCTGAGTAATGCAGTTCATCATATCCACCAGCTTTACAACAACGGCAACAAGTTTATTCTCATAGCGAGCGATGATGGTCTGGTGCAGTATGATATCCAGAACCGCTCCTGGAGCATGCTGTCGGAAGTAAACGATCCAAGCCGGAGCACGAGCGAGCGTTTTGTTTATGGTATTGCGGGCGATAATGAAGGCGGCATCTGGGTTACTACTTTCTATGGAGGTGTGAGTTATCTTCCTTCTACGAGTGTAGAAGAACGTTTCCGTGCTTACTCAGCCCGACAAGGGGGATTGCGCGGTAATGTGGTAGGAAGATTCTTCGAAGACCAGCAGCATCGCATCTGGATAGCTACCGATGATGCCGGACTCGACTGCTTCAATCCCCAGACCAACAGTTTTGTTTCTTATCCGGGCAAGGCGGCTATGGGCAAGTATAATGTTCATGCGCTCTTTGCCGATGGTAATGACCTGTGGGTGGGAACCTATGGTAATGGTGTCATCAGAATGGATATGGCTACCGGAGCGCAGCAGATTTTCCAGACCGATGGAATGGCTTCGGGCAGTAATGCCTATTGTATTTATCGCGACCGTAAGAACCGGCTGTGGGCGGCTTCGATGGATGGAGCCAGTCTTTTTGATGAAAGTCAGCAGAAGTTCAGAAAAATCAAATCGTTCAAGTCGCTTACCATCGATATCAAGGAAGATCCTCAGGGCAACGTATGGTTTGCTACCCAGGGAGGCGGCTTGTGGCGCTTGGGCAAGAATAACGACTGGAAACAGTATAAGCATGTAGAGAATGATTCTACTTCGCTGGTGAGTGATCAGGTAAACTGTCTGGCTATCGGCGAAAAGGGGCAGCTCTATGCTGTAACTGGCGATGGACTCTGCGAATTCCTGCCTTCTAAAGGTATCTTTCGCCGCATCTCCATCGATGCGCCTAGTCAGGATTTCACGAGCCTTGTTATTTCGCAGGGAGTAATGTGGATTTCTACAAGCAAGGGAATTGTGAAATATACGCCGGGTGAACCTGTCCAGCGGTTCAATAAATATGACGGACTCACCTGCGACCAGTTTATGCCAAATGCCGGACTCCTGGCTTCTGACGGCAGAATCTATTTCGGTTCGACAAGAGGTTTCAACTGTTTCTATCCATATCTCGTCAAGATCAACCAGGTAGCTCCTCCTGTGGCAATTACCTCGGTAGAACTCTTTGGAAAGCCGATAGAGGCGGGGAGCGACCAGCTGGATAAATCTCTGAGTCATGCAGCAGAACTCAATCTGTCTCATAATGAGAATACCATCAATATCTCGTTTGCAGCCTTGAGCTATGTATCGCCTGAAAAGAACCAGTATGCTTACAAACTTGAGGGAGTAGACAAGGATTGGGTTTATACCCATGAGCATCGTGCCAACTATACCAATCTTCCTGCCGGAACCTATACCTTCCTGGTTAAGGCAACCAATAATGATGGTGTATGGTCGAAGAATGAGGCAAAACTGCAGATTGTGGTTCATCCGCCGTTCTGGTGGTCTTTGCCAGCCAAGATTCTGTATCTTCTGCTCATCGGTTACTTGATTTATTGGTTCACACAGAGCCGGTTGAAGCGTGAGAAGCGCCGCCATCAGGAAGAACTCGACCAGTTGGAGCGCAAGCAGGATCAGGAGATGAGAGACGCCCGCCTGCAGTTCTTCACGATGATTGCCCATGAAATCCGTACGCCGGTAACGCTTATCATCGGACCTTTGGAGAGTCTGAAAGAGCATTGGAAACAGGTTTCCGGAAAACTTGCTGAGGGGGAGACTATCACGCAGACGCTTTCTGTTATCGACCGTAACGCCCAGCGTTTGCTCCTGCTCGTCAATCAGCTGCTCGATTTCAACAAGGTGCAGCAGAAGGGCATGCAGGTTCATTTCCGCTTGAATAACATTTCAAAACTGATGCATGCTGTGGCTGAGCGTTTTGCTCCTACCTTCGAGCAGAAAAGCATCCGTTTCGAGGTAGAATATCCAGCAGATGATCTCGTGGCGATGATAGACCAGGAGGCGGTTACCAAGGTTATCAGCAATCTGATGACCAACGCCTTGAAATATACGGAGGATTATGTGCGCCTGTCCTGCCGCCTGCTGGAGGATGGAACCCATTTCTGCATCGAGGTAGAGGACAACGGATTGGGAATCAGTCCTGACGAGAAGGAGAAAATCTTCGGAGCCTTCTATCAGGCACGAGATAATAAACCGGGAACTGGAATCGGTCTCAACATCGTGAAGAATCTCGTAGAGGCTCATCATGGTATGGTAAAAGTAGAATCGGAAGTAGGCAAGGGCTCTACCTTTATCGTAACCCTGCCGCTCAACCAGCTGGATGCTGTGGTAGAGAAGGCGGATGAAATGGTGAAGGAAGAAGAGGCTGCCGCAGAGGAAAGTCTGCTGACAGATGCATCTCTGGCTGAGCAGGGTTCTGAAAAGGCAGGCGAGGCCGTTGTCAGTCCACTTCGTGAACCGGTAAAACCGGCGATGCTGATTGTGGATGATGACGAAGACATGCGCCAGTTTGTGAAGGCTCATTTCGAGAAAATGTATACGGTTTATACAGCCGACAACGGAAAGGATGCACTCCGCAAACTGGAGAAACATCCGGTTTCGCTCATTATAAGCGACTGGATGATGCCTGAGATGGACGGTCCGGAGTTCTGCCGTAGGGTGCGTGAGAATTCAGAATACTCTCATCTCCCATTCGTAATGCTCACGGCAAAGACCGATGATGCGTCAAAGACGGAGAGTATGAACTGTGGAGCCGATGTCTACATAGAAAAGCCGTTCTCGATGAAGTATCTTGAGGCGAGCGTAAAACAGCTTCTCGAGATGCGCCGTCTGTTGAGGAGTAAGTTCTCGCATACTCCGCTTGAGCCGATAGCAGAAATAGCTCCAACTCAGGTTGATAATGCGTTCCTGGAGAAGATGTCGAATATTATCGAAGAGAATGTGGCAAATCCGGAACTCAACGTGGCGTTCCTTGCCGAGAAGATGGGCATGAGCCGCTCGTCGCTCTTCAATAAGATTCGCGGTCTTGCCGATGTTACGCCAAACGAGATGATACAACTCGTGAAACTGAAGAAGGGCGCACAGCTTCTGAAAGAAGGAAACTATCGCATCAGCGAAATCAGCTATATGGTAGGCTTCAGCAGTCCTAGCTATTTTGCCAAGTGTTTCCAGAAGCAGTTTGGCGTCAAGCCGATGGATTTCGTGGCTGCGGAATCGTAGGATAAAAGAACTGTTCGGATAGAATAGAATAAAAAATCGCCTGGGTGCTCAGATGCATCCAGGCGATTGTCTTATTTGTAAAAAGCCTATTCTTTATTTCTTTGTGGCTCTGATAAAGAAACCGATGAGGCAGATGTAAGCCAGGAGCGAACAAACCTCAGACATCGGATTAACCCACCAGCTGTCGGCGATACTTACCTCGATGCCGCCAAACTTCAGAAGGGCGCTAACCACACCCATCAGGGCTCCACCGGCGATGAAGCCGCTGGCGATGAGCGTTCCCTTCTCACCACGTTCGCTGTTCACCTTGGCATCCTTGCTGCGCGAAGTAACATACCAGTTGATGGCTCCACCCACGAGCAGAGGAACGTTCAGTTCCAGCGGAATAAACATACCCAGAGCGAAAGCCAGGGCAGGAATTTTGAAATAAGTGAGCACGATGGCTATCACGGCTCCGATGCCATAGAGCACCCAAGGAGCTCCCACGCCATTCATCAAAGGGTCGATAACCGCAGCCATCGCATTAGCCTGAGGAGCTGCAAGCGAACCCGATGCGAAACCGTAAGTCTCGTTGAGCAGCATCATCACGCCGCCCACGGTAGCCGCACTCACCAGGGTACCGAGGAATTTCCATCCCTCCTGTTTCTTAGGAGTTGTTCCCAGCCAGTAACCAATCTTCAGGTCGGTAATAAACGAACCTGCTACCGAGAGGGCTGTACAAACCACACCACCCATAATCAGGGCAGCCAGCATGCCGCCAGGACCTTTCAGGCCTACAGCCACCATCACCACAGAGGCGAAGATGAGCGTCATCAGGGTCATTCCCGAAACAGGGTTTGAACCCACGATAGCGATGGCATTAGCCGCTACGGTAGTAAAGAGGAAGGCGATGGCAGCCACGAGCAGAATGGCGATAATGGCGAAGAGAAGGTTGCCCTCCATCACGCCAAACCAGAAGAAGAGGAAGGTTACGAGGATGGTAACAAGCGAACCGATAGCGATAATCTTGAAAGAGATGTCGCGCTGGGTACGCTTCACGTTCTCATCCACATCGCTCTTGCCCTTCAGCTCCTTGGTAGCCAGACCTACGGCACTCTTGATGATGCCCCAGCTCTTGATGATGCCGATGATACCTGCCATGGCGATACCGCCGATACCGATGCTGCGGGCGTAGGCACGGAAGATTTCCTCCGGACTCATGGCACCCACGGTCTTCACGATGCTAGGATCCCAGGCGCTCAGCACGCTATCATGGAAGATAACGCTCATGCCCGGAACAATCAGCCACCATACTACGAGCGAACCCAGACAGGTGAAGAAGGCATACTTCAGACCGATGATGTAACCCAGACCTAATACGGCAGCACCTGTGTTTACCTTGAATACGAGTTTAGCCTTGTCAGCCAGGTCGCATCCCAGACTTACCACACGCGATGTGAAATTCTCGTTCCACCATCCCAGGCTGGCTACGATAAAGTCGTAAAGACCACCCACCAGTCCGGCTATGAGCAGCGGCTTAGCCTGATCGCCTCCCTTGGCTCCGCTCACCAGTACCTGCGTGGTAGCCGTAGCCTCAGGGAACGGATACTTGCCGTGCATATCGCTTACGAAGTACTTGCGGAAAGGAATAAGGAAAAGGATTCCCAAGACGCCTCCCAAGGCCGAAGCCATGAAAATCTTCATAAACGAAGTTGTCATCTCCGGATATTTGGCCTGCAGGATGTAGATGGCTGGCAGGGTAAAGATGGCTCCTGCCACCACAGCACCCGAACAGGCTCCGATGCTCTGGATGATGACATTCTCGCCCAGCGCCTTGCTACGCTTGGTAGCGGTACTTACGCCCACGGCGATGATGGCGATAGGGATGGCTGCCTCGAACACCTGACCCACCTTCAAGCCCAGATAGGCTGCGGCGGCAGAGAAGATGACTGCCATCATGATACCCCATGTAACTGACCATCCGTTCACCTCAGGATAAACCTTGTCTGGCGACATCAGCGGCTTATATTCCTCCCCGTCTTTCAGTTCGCAGAATGCGTTCTCGGGGAGATTCAGATTTTCTTCGTTCATCGTTTTTATTTTAGTGTTAAGTGTTAAATGTTAAATGGGCTGCTGAGACAACTTAACACTTAACATTTAACACTTAACATTTAACAAAGGATTATTATTTCTCAATTCTGATGATATACTCACTCATGAAACTTGCACCTGGCTGCAGACGGTTCATCAGATACTTGTCCTTAAACTCGCCATCATATTCAGCCCAGTCGCTCAAACCATACCATGGCTCGATGCAGATGAATGGAGCATGCTTGCCTGTTGGGTTCCAGATACCTACGGCTGGAGTCTTGAATTCGAGGGTTACATGAGGTTCGCCCTGCTCGTTGAGAATGCTCACCTGCTTAACCTGACTCTTGTCGAAGATAACAGCATCTTCTGCGAAAGTCTCCTCGTTTACTTCCCAGATACCCTTGTCGGTTTCTACGGTTTCCTTAGCCTGACGGTCGATGCATCCGCCTACGTTACCATAGAGACGAACAGGAGCCTCGTTATCGAGTTTCAGGGTAGCCTTCATTTCTTCGCCCTTCTTGCAGCCAGGAACCATGAATGCTGGGTGACCGCCAATCTGGAAGAAGATTTCCTTGTCGTCGGTATTCTCTACGTGCCAGATGACATGAATCTCGTTGCCCTGCAGACGGTAAGAGATGGCAAGGTTGAAGTGGTAAGGATAGTTCTTCTGAGTCTCTTCGTTGTCGATGAGCGCGAAGGTGAGGCGGTCGGCAGTCTTGCCAACGAGTTTGAACTCTGTATCGCGTGCGAAACCATGGCGAGAAAGGTGATACTCCTTGCTCTCTGTGCGATAAGTGTCTTTCCACAATCCGCATACGATAGGGAAGAGGATAGGAGAGTGGCGGTTCCAGTATTTCTCGTCGCCATCCCAGAGATATTCATTACCATTAGCATCCTTGATGCTCTGAAGTTCTGCTCCGAGAGATGAAATCTCAAGTGTGAGCTGATCATTCTTAATCTGTTCCATTGTTATTAATTCTTTTGTTTAGTTTTTAATGTTTCATCTGATTATCTTTTTTCAAAGATATTGCAAAGGTACAATTTATTTTCGTAAAGCACAAGAAAAGAGCGTTTTTTCTCAGATATTACAATATATTTATACGATTTTGTTAGCTTATCTCGAATATTTGCTGTAACTTTGCAGCCCGAAATAGATAGATAACAAGAAGTATAAGAAAAAAAATAGTATTTAATCTAATGACAAGCAGTAATAAAGTTAAAGGCTTTGCGGCGGGTATTGTTGCCGCAGTATGTTATGGTACCAATCCTTTGGGCACGCTCGAACTCTATGGCGACGGATTCAATTCCAGTTCTGTACTCATCTATCGTTATCTCTTGGCGGTACTGATGTTTGCCGTGGTGATGCTGTTCCGCAAGGAGAGTTTCAAGGTGAAGTGGGGACATCTGATTCGTCTTGGCGTGCTGGGCTGCATGTTTTCGCTCTCATCAGCTACGCTTTATGTCAGTTTCCATTATATGGCGGCAGGTATTGCCAGCACCATCCTCTTCGTTTATCCTATTATGACGGCCATCCTGATGACGGTCTTCTTCCACGAGAAGGTAACGTGGTCTACCTCGCTTGCCATTCTTCTGGCGGTATCGGGAGTAGGATTGCTCTATCAGGGCGATGGAAACGATAAGTTGAGCACGGCGGGTTTTGCCCTCGTCATGTGTTCATCCCTGCTCTATGCCCTTTACATCATCTCCATCAACCAATGGAAGAATCCGGGCATGTCGAACATCAAGTTTACCTTTTATATATTAGTCTTCGGACTGCTTACGATGTTTGTCTATTCGTTTATTGCGGGCGAGCCGATACAGATGCTTCAAACGCCTAAACAATGGCTCTGTGCTGCCCAGCTGGCTTTGTTGCCAACGGTATTGTCGCTCTTCTTCATGACCATCTCCATCAATCTCATCGGCAGCACGCCAGCCGCCATCATGGGAGCCCTGGAGCCTGTAACGGCGGTAATCATCGGCGTCTGCGTCTTCGGCGAGAGCTTCTCTCTGCAGCTGGCGATAGGCATCCTCGCTATCCTGGCTGGCGTAACGATTATCATCGCAAGAAAGAAAGGGTAAAAGGGCTATTTAAAGGTAAAAAAGTAAAAGGGTAAAAAGGTAAAAAAGTAAAAGGGTAAAAAGGTAAAAAAGTAAAAAAGTAAAAAGCCCCCTTGCGTCCCCCGTTCCCAGCGATTCCATCGCTGGTCCCCATAAAGGTAAAAAGAAGAAAAAATCCTCGCTCGAAAAAGAACTCGAGCGAGGATTTTTTTATCTGTTCTAGCCGCAAGCAAATAGGCTCGCGAGCCGCCAGGCGTTAAGATGATTATCTCAGGATATCCTTCAGGGCAAAATTGGCAAGGATGGATGTTGACTGGCTCAGCATGCGGATGAACTCCTGGGCTGAGTTTTTCATGTAAGCATCTTTCAGAATGTGGATGCAGCCATCCATTTCGTTGTCGGCAGCATCGATAGGAATCGCCTTCATGCCGTTCTGCAGAATGGTGGTCGATTCGGAGAGAATGGTCACCAGATTGCTGCGGCTCAGAAGGTCGAAGATGATGTTTACATTATTCACCTCTACCATAATCTTGTAGTTCAAATCTTTGCCCTCTACCATGTGATCAAAGGCGTTGCGTGCCTGCAGACCCTTGCAAGGAAGGATGAGGTCGTAACGCTCCAGATCGGAAAGCTTGACCGATGAAAGGCGCGCCAGCGGATGATTCACGTTCACGATGGCGGCAAGACGGTTGCTGAAAATAGCTCGGCTGTCTACCGCCTTCTCGTTCTTCAGAGGCTTGAAAGCCAGAACGAGGTCGAGTTCGCGCTTCTTCAGTCCGTCCATCAGTTCCTGCATGGTGCGGTATTGGATGTTGAGCTTTACATGAGGATAGGCGTGGAGAAAGGCGATGAGCGTCTCGGACATGATGTTGCTGAAGGAGAACGTTACGCCGATGTTCAGTTCGCCTGTAAGCATTTCTTTCAGATCATTCATGTGGTCTACACAGGCTTCGGCAGAATTGACCGCGTTTTGGGCGTAAGGTCTCAATTCCTTGCCTGCCTCTGTGAGGTAAACCTCATGGGAGTTGCGTTCGAAGAGGGGCAGACCAATCTCCTGCTCCAGATGCGAAATCTGCTGTGAGAGGGTGCTCTGGGTGATGTATAACTTGCGCGAAGCTTCTGAGAAGTTGAGCGTCTCGGCTACCTTCAAGAAATATTTCAGTTGTCGTATTTCCATATTGTTCCTTTATTGAAGCTATCGGCTATAGAAATAACCGATAGCTAAATTTGGGTGCAAAGATAAAACATTTATTTTAATATTCTCTTTTTTTGAAGAATAAAATGATGTTTTATCGCATCTCTACTTCTTTTTATCCGGTTATCATCCGATGAAAATCAGATTTCCAACCAGATGATTATTTGATTTCTACTTCGTGCAAATCTACGAATTCGCCATTCTTCTTCTTTCTTTCTACCAGCATGGCAAGCAGCTTGCGCTTGCGGTTGTCGGCGATGAAACGGCGGAAGAATACGTTTGGAATAGCCACACCCAGGGCGATGCAGATGATGGCGAGCGAAGCCTTGATGAGGTTGTTCATACCTACGGTTACTTCGCCTACCACGCCATGCATGTCGATGAAGGCGAACAGGGCGCGATACATCAGAACTCCCGGTACCATTGGGATAACACTAGGAATGGTGATGCATTGGTGAGGGGTATGGAACCAATGGCGCGCCTTGATCACGATGATGCTGATGAGCGCAGAACCGGCAAGCGAACCGATGCTCAGACCCATGTCGAGACCGATGTTGCCGTTAGATGGACCCAGGTTGACGAAATTGCGGAAGCATACGGCGATGATACCGCCCACAGCTACAACCGGCAACAGACGGCGAGGTATGCTGAAGATGGTAGAGAAGCCCATGGCCGATACGGCAGCTGCGATGGCAAACTCCCAGTATTCGTGATGAGGAGTCATCGTAAGATCCTTCACGAAGTTGTCGATGTGGCAAACCTGGATGGCGAAGGCGATACCGAACGCCATCGCGAAGAGCATCAGCAGGGTGTTCAGGGCACGAACCATTCCCACCTCAATATATCCGTCGAGCATATCGCTTACAAAGTTGATGAGTGGAACTCCCGGCACGATGAAGAGGGCACACGCCATCAGCGGATGCCAAGGGGTATCTGAATGCATGAAGGCTGGAAGCGCTTCGGCAATAGATGGGTTGAGCGAAAGGAATGAGGTCAACCAGGCTATCAGAGTGGCTACGAAAGCCGAAATGCCGATGGCTACATAGTTGTTGCAGCCCTTGGTTGGCAAGAACATTCTCAGGCGGAAACCCAGAATGGCTGCAAGCGAACAGAAGAAGAAGGCTGGCCAGTCGCAACCGAACTGGATGCAGAATCCGCCGCAGGCAAAACCGCCGCCGATGGCTACCTGCCAAGGGGTGAAACTGCGTGGGGTGGTCTTGATGTCGTTCAGAGCCTGCTCATACTGTTCGAGCGAATAGTTATCCTTGATGGCCTTCCAGGTGAGCTTACTTACCTGGGAAATAGAGGTGAGGTTGATACCATGCTTCTCGCATCTCTGGAACTTGGAGAAGGAATGCTCCTCGTCGCTATAGTTTACCATCAGCACGTTCCAGTTGATGTAAAGGTGCATGTATCGCTCGTCGAGACCGAGGAAAGCTGCTGCACGCTTCATGGTTCGCATGATGCGGGATGTGTCGGCAGCACTCTCCATGAGAATGCTACCGGTACGTAATAATAAGTCGAGTTTTCTTCTGAGTTCTGATTCTGCTATTTCCTTGCAGTTGCAGTTATCCTCTCCGCAAGCGCAGGTTTTCAATTCTTTTTCTGTCATATATGTTTATCCGAATACAAAAATAATAATCTGAATGGTTACGATTCTGAGGAACATGGCGAATGGATATACATTCGCATAGCCTACTGTTGGCGCATCTGCCGAAGTCTGCTCACGTACGTAAGCCAGGGCAGAAGGGTTGGTGTTGGCACCTGCCAATACGCCGAGTAATGTATAATAATTGATGTGGAACACGAGCTTGCCGATGATGCCGCCCAGAATGATTGGTATCATGGTGATGGCGATGCCGTAGAGTATCCAGGTCAGTCCGCTTTCTGATGCTATGGTCTGGATAAACTGTTCGCCTGTGCCGAGACCCACGCAAGCCAGGAAGATGCAGATTCCGATTTCGCGAAGCATCAGGTTGGCTGAAATGGTATTGTAGGTAACGAGGTTGTATTTCGGTCCGAAATAACCTATCAGAATGGCTACTACCAATGGGCCGCCGGTAAGTCCGAGACGCAGATTCTCGTTGATGCCTGGGATGAAGAACGGAATGTTGGCTACGATACAACCCAGCATGATGCCCAGGAAGATTGGGATGAGGTTAGGGTAGTTCAGACGCTTCATCTGGTTACCCAGCACCTTCTCGGTATGAGCGATGGCGAGTTCCTTGCCCACTACGGTTACGCGGTCGCCCAACTGGAGTTTCAGGTCTGGGGTTGCGATGAGGTCTACACCATTTCTGTTTACGCGGGTAATGTTGGCGCCAAGGTTGCTTCTAATCTGCAACTGGCTGATGCTCTTGCCGTTGATACCCGGTTTGGTAATCAGGATTCGGCGGTTGATGAGTTCGCTGCTGAATTCCTCGTCCTTTACGTCAACCTTCTCGCCGAGCAGGGCGATGATAGGTTCTTCTACGGTAGGATGAGCCACAATCTGCAGAATGTCGCCCTCTTCTATCACGGTCTGTCCGTTAACTACCTCGTCCTGGCGTTCGCCGTTGTTACGGATAATCTTGGAAACCATGAAGTCGCGCTTCAGGAGATAGCGGATCTGCTTGACGGTATCTTTGAAAACCATCTGGTTAGAAACCTTTACGGCGAAGGTGTTCAGGGTCATCGCTTCAAGATGTCCCTTGCCTCGCTTAGCTTCATCCTCTTCCTTCTGCTTGTCTATGCGTAGCGTGAACCTTAATATAATGAAGCTGAGGATAACGCCGAGCACACCCATAGGATAGGCGATAGCATAGCCGGCTGCGATGGATGGGGCGTCGATGTGGCGCAGGTCGCTGAATGCCTGCTGGGCTGCACCCAGTCCAGGAGTGTTGGTTACGGCACCCGAAAGGATACCTGCCATAGAGGTGATGGATGTTCCCGAAAATGAGAAGATGACTAAGGTAGTAATGATACTCAGGGCCACCACAATCATGCTGAGCAGGTTGAGACTCTTGCCGCCGTTCTTGAACGAAGCGAAGAAGCCCGGACCTACCTCCAGACCGATAGAGTAGACAAAGAGAATCAAGCCAAATTCCTTGAGAAAGTGGAGCAGATGCTCGTCAAGATTGAGAGAGAAATGTCCAAAGATAAGACCGATGAACAGAATCCAAGCCAAGCCCAGGGAAACACCTTTTACTCTGAGCTTACCTAAACACAAACCCAAGGCGATGACCAGCGAAAGAATCATCACAGAGTGGGCTACTCCGCCTCCCCAAAGGTCTGGGAAGCCATAAAATAGATTTTTTAAAATCTCCATTTTTCTTTATCTATTAATGTAAATACTGAATTTTCAAAAACATTCATTCTTATCGATTTCCAAAATCGATTGCAAAGGTATAGATAAAAACGAAAGCAAAAGTCGTTTTGTATTTAAAAGCTATGAATATGGCTATAAGTGTTTTCAATAGCAAAAAGGGGCTCTGCGGGCTTTTCTTTTCTCTTTCTCATGCATTTCTAGCCCTTTCTTTGCCCATTATATCAGTTTTTTTTCGTAATTTTGCAACCGGATTATTATAAATAGGTAAGAATATGCTGAATATTGATGAAATAAAGGATAAGAGAATTGCCGTGCTCCTTTCGGGAGGCGTCGACAGTTCGGTTGTGGTTTGGGAGTTTGCCCAGCTGGGTCTGCATCCCGATTGCTTCTACATCAAGATTGGTCCTGAGGAGAAAGAGGAGTGGGACTGCTCTTCGGAGGAGGACCTGGAGATGGCTACGGCTGTGGCTAGGAAGTATGGATGCAAGCTGCAAGTGGTTGACTGCCATCATGAATATTGGAACGAGGTTACCCGCTATACGATGGAGAAGGTGAAGGCTGGATTTACGCCTAATCCGGACGTGATGTGCAACCGCCTGATTAAGTTTGGTGCCTTCGATGAGAAGATGGGGCACAACTATGACCTCATCGCCACGGGGCATTATGCGCAGACCGAAACGGATGAAAATGGCGACAAATGGCTCGTTACGAGTCCTGATCCTGTGAAAGACCAGACCGATTTCCTGGCTCAGATAGAGAGCTGGCAATTGAAGAAAGCGATTTTCCCTATCGGTCATCATGTCAAGAATGAGGTTCGCGAGATAGCCGAAGAGGAGCATCTGATAAATGCCAAGCGCAAGGATAGCCAGGGAATCTGTTTCCTGGGACAGATTAATTATAATGATTATATCCGCCGTTATCTGGGCGAGAAGCCGGGCGATGTCATAGAGATGGAAACGGGCAAGCGCATAGGCGAGCACAAGGGTTTGTGGTTTCATACCATCGGCCAGCGCAAGGGCTTGGGCTTTGGCGGCGGTCCCTGGTTCGTGATTAAGAAGGATGTAGAGAACAATATCCTGTATGTGAGTCATGGTTATGATCCGCAGTCGGCCTACAAGAAGGATTTTCCTCTCCACGATTTCCATTTCCTTACGCGCGAGGTAGTGATGCAGAAGGTAACGTTCAAGATTCGTCATACGCCGGAGTATCATCCTGCTACGATAGAAAAGTTGGAAGACGGCCGCTGGATGATTCATTCAGAAGAGGCGATTCATGGTGTAGCTCCCGGCCAGTTCTGTGTAGTTTATGATGAGCATCATCATCGTTGCTATGGTTCGGGCGAGATTACGGTATAATTAAGGTATAAAAAGAAAAAAGGGATGAGTCATCAATCTGATATTTTGATGATTCATCCCTTTTCTGTTTTATCAATTTTTACCCTTCCGTAATGATGCTGTCCAGCAATTCCTGGCAGGCATCTTCGAGAAGCGTGATGACGAGCTCGAAGTCGCTATAGTCGCCGTAATACGGATCGGGAACGGTGGTGTATTCACGATGGTGGGTCAGGAAATCGGCCATGCGCACTACTTTCTTCCTATCAGACTCTGAAGAAGCCATGGAGGTTATGGCACGGTAGTTTTCGTTGTCCATTACCACGATGGTTTCGAAACGGGCGAAGTCTGACTTCTGAAACTGGCGGGCATGGCTGTTGAAATTGTAGCCATGCTCGGCGCCACATTTGCGCATGCGGCTGTCGGGCAACTGACCTATGTGCCAGCTCCCGATGCCCGCAGAATCGATTTCAAACTCATCCTGAAGCCCTGCTTTTTCTACAAGACTCTTCATGATTCCCTCGGCTGCCGGAGAGCGGCAGATGTTGCCCAGGCAGATAAATAATACAGTATGTTTACCTTTCTTTGTCATGTTGCTAACTTTTTTTGTTTGCAAAGTTAGCATAAATCTCTGTATTATGCAAGATTTTTCTTCATTTTTCTTCCCACAAAGTTCCAGGCAGGCATCTTCTTCAGGGTGCTGCGGATAGGTTGGATGTCCCAGAACAGGAAGATGATGAGTACGCCGATGCCGATGAGGCAGGTAAGTCCGTAGAGCTCGCGAATGCTGATCATCAGCAGGTTGCCGGCATCATAAGGCAATCCGCGCGACATGTTTTCTGCCATCTGATGACGAAGTCCGTAGCTGTAGAGTCCGGAGCACATCGCCGAAACAGGGCCGTTGCGGATGATGCCTGCCATCGTCAGTCCCATGAAGAAATGCTCAAACGGCATCAGCTCTTCCAGATAAATGGTCAACATGCAGAAGAAGATGGCGTTGCCGATGCTTCTGAGGAAGATGGGCAGATAGAGTGCCTCTATGTTGAGCCCCGGGTCGATGAGGAAATACATCATAACCGGATAACATACCATCGTTGCCACGCCTATCGTGAGCAGTCGGGTGTATTTCTGATGGAGCACCTTGCACCAGAACAGGCAGAAGAGGCAACCGGCGATAGACCCCACCCATTCTACGAAGTTGAGCACATTGGTGGTAAACGTGCCGAAATGAAGCACGCCGCCCGTAAAGGCAGTCTGCAGCACCTTTGGCGTACTGCCCATGAACTCTACGAAGGCGAAGAGGATGAGTAGCGGGATGAGCCGTTTATACTTCCATGCCGCTGGGGCGATGTAAGGGTGACGGATGTGGAGCATGCGCTGGATGCAGAAATAGCCTGTAAAAATAAAGAGTACTACATCCATCTGCATAATCTTCGAATCGAGCCAGTTGTAATGCTCGCCGTAGGTGAAGAAGAAGATGAACTCCAGCATCCATGCCGACCAGAGGAAGCATCCCAGATAGTCGAGGCTGATGAAGGGCAGGGGTTTCATGAAGCGGAAGTCGTGGGTGGTGACATACACGATGAGTGCTACCAGCAGCAGGGCGCCTGTCATCGTCCAGTTGATGATGCGCCAATCCTGATATATATAAATAAGGTGTTCGGTAACCCAAGGCGAGAGGAACATATTTCCCAGCACGATGCAGTAGAGCAGGGGGAAGAAGATGGTAAAATCGCGCTTGGAGGTCATCCATAGCTGGATGGTACTCATACACTCGAAGGTGCCGCAGAGTTTGAAGAAACCTGCGATGTAGGCGAGAATGCACATCACGGGAACCGAATCGGTCCACATAATGAGAAAATTGCAAGCCGCCACTACCAACGCCGCATTCAGCAGAAGCTGGCGGTTGGTAAAATGGAACTTCATCTTGAAGAGGAAGGGGAATGGCATCGCCACGCCCACCACGTTGAACATGATGATCATGAGCACGTCTTCTCTCATCAAACTGTACTCGCCCATTACCTGGCTCATGGCTCCTCCATAAATTCCGCCCGACATCAGGAAGATGAAGGCGAAGAGGAGATAAATCCAAGGCTGCAACCGGCGAGGAATATATCCGTTGAACGAAGGGACGCGGAAGGGTCCCTGTAACATAGGAGGTCCTGGCATTTTTTTAATTAATAATTTATAGTTTATAGAACATTCTATTTGAGGCGAACCTTGGTTTCTACGTTCAGACCGGCACGGAGCAGGGCTACCTGTTTAGGGTCGTTATCGCGGGTGAGGGCGATGCGAACCGGTACGCGTTGCTCTACCTTAACGAAGTTGCCGGTGGCATTATCTACCGGAATCATGGAGTAGGCGTTGCCGGCAGCTGCTGAGAGCGCCTCTACCTTGCCGTGGAATATGACACCCGGAATGGCATCGGCTGTAAAATCTACCGCCTTGCCCACCTGGATGCCGTCCATCTGTGTTTCACGATAGTTGGCTACTACCCATACATCGTTGTCATCCACGATGCGTGCCAACATCTGTCCTGGCTGAACCAGCTGTCCCTCGTGAATATCTTTCCTGCCCATCACGCCGTCGCAGGTAGCCACGATTACGGTATAAGAAAGGTTCAGACGGGCCAGATTGAGCTGAGCCTCTGCCACACTCTCGCCGGCACGCGAACCGCCCAGCTGATGGGTCTGTACGTTGCGAACCGAGGCGGCACTTGCCTTCCGGCTGCTTGCCTGCTCATAACGAGCCTTGGCTCCCAGATAGCGGGCGTAGGCATTATCATATTGCTGGCGGGTTACCGCATCCTTCTTCATCAGGGTTGCAAAACGGTCGAAATCCTGCTTGGCGTTCATCATGTCTACACGTGCCTCTTCGATACCTGCCGAAGCCGTCTGCACGTTGGTAGTGGTGGTTCCCATGCTGGCTGATACAACCGAAGAACCTGCCTTAGAACCGCGCAGACCAGCCTCTGCCTGAGCCACATGCAGGCGGAATTCTGAATCTTCGATAATGACGAGTGTATCGCCCTTCTTCACGTGCTGATAGTCGGAGAAACGGATTTCCTTGATAAATCCTGATACGCGCGTGTTGATAGGCGTAATGTGGCGGTTCACCTGGGCATCATCGGTATAAACCACGTCGCTACCATGATAAAAATGGCTGAAGCACCAGCTGATGGCTCCTATAAAACAGAGGATGATAACTACATTATATATTCTCTTGATAATCTTCTTATTCATAATTTATGTTTGTTTTATTGTTTGAAAAAGAGCTGATGAATTGGCTTTCCCTTCGGACGCCGAACGTTGTTTCTTCGTTCTTCACTCTTCACTTCCTATATTTCTCCCGCTACGTATTTCATGCGGTAATAAGCGTATACGATGTTGATGCGGGCATCTACCTCGTTCAGTTCGGCGTTGAGCTTCAGGTTCGATGCATCCACCATGTCGGTTACCAGCGCCAGCTGACTGAGATAGCGGGCGTTCATCACCTCGTAGTTCTGCTGCGCCAGTTCTACGCTCTTGCGTTGCGTTTCCAGTTCTACGTAGGTTTGCTGATATTGCACGTAGGCAGCCTGTACGCTATTGTTCAGCTGTTCAGCCTGCAGGGCATGGCTTTCCTTTGCCTGTCGGGTTTCTACGGCAGCCTGTCTGATGCGCTTGTTGCTCTTGAAGAGCGAACTGAGGCTGTATTTCACGCCTACGCCCACATACCATACGTTCAGATTCTTGTCTATCGGCGGCAACTCGAAGAGGATAGGTCCGTCAAAATTCTCGGCAGCCACCAGCGCCACTTTCGGCAGCAGGTCGCTCTTGGCAATTTTCTCCTTCTGTTCCGCTATTCTGATGGCGTTGCTGCTCTGTTCCAGCAGGGGCGAATTCATCGTGCTTGCCGTCTGCCAGTAAGCTTCGCCATCCTTGGCGTAAGCCTTGTCTGCAATCGTAGCGTCTGGAATAATCTGCAGTTCCTGTCCCCCTTGTTCTCCCTGGTTCATGCCGAGCGTATTCAGAAGCTGGTGGTTCAGGATGTTGCGGTTGTTGCGTAGCGAAGTGAGTCCCAGCTTGAGGCTCTCCATCTGCAGTTCGTATCGGGTGATGTCGTTCTTCAGAGCCATTCCCTGGGTTTGTTTCGCCTTGATGTCGGCGATGAGCTGGCGGGTGAGCTCGATGTTTTTTTCATATACCTTGATGCGGTTGTCTATCTTGTAGAGGTCCAGATATTGCCCCAGGGCGATGAAGCGGGCCTGCTGACGGGTGAGTTTCACGCCCACCTCTGCCTGCTGCTTGCCTAGTTCGGCGAGGCGGATGCCTGCGTTGATGGCGCCACCTGCATAAACCACCTGTTGGGTCTGGAAGGCGAAATTATTGCCGAAGTGGGGCGATTTCAAACCTTGGGCGTTGCTGAAGTCGCGGTCGGTCATCAGGGCGTTTCCGATGTAACTGAAGGAGAGGGATGCATCGAGGTCGGGCAGTTTCTTGCTTTTAGCCGATTCGATACCGATGCTGGCAGCTTCTACGCCCGATTTCGAGGTTCGTAGCGACTTGCTGTTTTCTTCGATTCTCTCGAAGAGTTGGGCGATGGTCATTCTGGTTTGAGCCACAGCCCATAGAGAGCCTCCCCAGATGAGAAGGCCTGCAATCATCATTTTCTTTATCATTCAAAAATCTGTTATTATTTTTTTTATAAATCTGTTATCTCATGAATTCGGGTGCAAAGGTACGGCGATTTTGGCGAATAACCGTTTTAAATTTTTCGTGCCGCATGGATTTTTTCGGAACAAAAGTTCTTTTTTCTCACATTATTTCCGTATATTTGCACGCAAAAAGCGAATAAAAGGTATTTATGGTAGAATTATCAGAACTGAACAGTTATCAGGAGGCCAGTCTTTTCTGCTCCGATTTGAGCGAGTGGCAGGAGGGTCCGCAGGTATTGACCTATGGAGCCATTCTCCTTTGCCGCAAGGGCAGGGCCGTGATGAATGTGAATTATAAGGATTGGGATCTCTATGAGGGAGCCGTCATCACCCTGTTTCCGAATGATGTGGTAGAAGTGAAGAAGGTGGAGCCTTCTGCTTCCTGCGAGGGAGATGCCTGTGCCGCCATGAATGCTTCGACCTTCGAAGTGGAGATGCTGAAATATAATCCATCTCTGCTGCGCGAAGCCAGTCTGCAACTGGAACAGACGGTTTATTCAGCTCTGCGCGAGGACAGATGCCGGCAGGATTCGCCCGTGGTTACCCATATCATCGAGAGCATGTTTTCTCTCCTCAGACTCTATTTCGAGCAGCACGACTGTACCTGTATCTCGCAGCTGGTACTCTATCAGCTCAAGGCCTTCTTCATAGGGTTCCACGAATATCTGCAACGCAATCCGCAGAACTGCCCCGACGAGGTGAAATCTTACAGGGTGAGGGAACTCTTCAACCGCTTCATGATGCTCATGGAACGCGATTACAAGAAATCGAGAGATGTCAACTATTATGCCGAGCAGATGAACATCACCTCTAAGTATCTTTCGAATATCGTGAGGCAGGTAACGGGTCATACGCCCAAAATCATCATCGACCAGTATGTGGTGCTCCAGCTGAAGATGCAGCTCAAGCGTTCCGCCCAGAGCATCAAGGAGATGGCATGGGAATATCATTTTGCTGATGCCAGCTTCTTCTGCCGCTATTTCAAGAAACATACCGGAATGACGCCGCAGCAGGTGAGAGAATGAATACAGTAATTATAACATAAAAATTTTCAAAACATGACAACAACACTTATCATATTGGTTATTACGGTAGCCCTGTTCATCTGGGGCAGGGTGAGGGCCGACATCGTGGCGCTTACCGCCCTGGCTGCACTCCTGGTTCTGGGTATCCTGACGCCTGCCGAGGCGCTGGCGGGCTTCTCTTCGCCCATCGTCATCATGATGATAGGACTCTTCGTGGTGGGTGGAGCTATCATGCAGACCGGACTTGCCAAGCTTACGGGCAATAAGCTCATGGCGCTCTCGCGCGGCAACGAAACCATCACCTTCCTGCTCGTAATGCTCGTTACCTCGTTTATCGGCGCCTTCGTGAGCAATACCGGAACGGTGGCCCTCATGATGCCTATCATCATGAGCCTGGCAGCAGGTTCGGGCATGCAGTCGTCGCGCTTCCTCATGCCGCTCGCTTTTGCCGGAAGTCTGGGTGGAATGCTCACCCTCATCGGTACGCCGCCCAACCTGGTTATCGATGAAGTATTGACCGAGAGCGGTTATCAGCCGCTTGCCTTCTTCAGCTTCTTCCCTGTGGGCATCATCGTCATCGCCATCGGCATCATCGTGCTCATGCCGCTCAGCAAAATCTTCCTCAGCAAAAAGCAGAGCGGTAAGAAAAAGAAGCAGGGCAAATCGCTTGATGACCTGGTAGACGAATATCAGCTGCTCGATAATCTGCATCGCTACATCGTGCCTAGCCGCCGCCCTTCTGCCGCAATCGACGAGAATGGCGAGCAGATGGATATCGTGGGCAAAACCCTGAAGGATCTGAGCATCCAGAAGAAATATGGCGTGAGTATCATCGAGATAAGAAACGAGAAGAAATCGCGACTGGGACTGGTGAAGGATGTGAGCCAGAACATGGCGAAGAGCAGCAGCACCATTCAGGTTCACGATACCTTATATATAATAGGTGAGGAGGAGAAGATGAAACGCTTTGCCAGCGATTACGGCCTCAGGAAGATGAAGGATGTGAAGATTGATTTCTACGATCTGGGACTGACCGAAATCGTGGTGATGCCTACGTCTAATTTTGCCGGTCTGCGCATAGGCGAGGCTAATCTGCGCAAGCGATTCGGCATCAACGTGCTGGGCGTAAAGCGTGGCGATGAATATATTACCGACAATCTGATAGCCACCAAGCTGCATGTGGGCGATATGCTCCTGGTGCAGGGCGAATGGACCAATCTGGCTCATCTGGCTACCGATACGAGCAACTGGGTGGTTATCGACCAGCCAGAGAAGACTGCCGACAAGGTGCTCTTGGATTATAAGGCGCCTGTGGCGGCTGCCATCATGCTGCTGATGATAGCGATGATGGTGTTCGATTTCATTCCTGTGGCTCCGGTCACGGCGGTCATCATCGCCGGACTGCTGACCGTCTTTGCCGGATGTTTCCGGAATGTGGAGGCGGCTTACAAGACCATCAACTGGGAGAGCATCGTGCTGATAGCCGCCATGATGCCGATGTCTACGGCGCTTGAGAAGACGGGTGCTTCTGCCTTGGTTTCTCAGGGGCTGGTAGAGAGTTTGGGTTCGATGGGACCTACGGCTCTCTTGGCAGGTATCTACTTCACCACTTCTCTGATGACGATGTTTATCAGCAATACTGCCACGGCTGTGCTGATGGCTCCTATTGCCCTGGTGGCGGCCCAGCAGGTAGGTGTGAGTCCTTATTCCTTCCTCTTTGCGGTTACGTTGGGTGCCAGCATGTGCTTTGCCTCTCCGTTCTCCACGCCTCCTAATGCGCTGGTGATGAAGGCGGGTGGCTATACGTTTATGGATTACGTGAAGGTAGGTTTGCCTCTGCAGATTATCATCGGCGTTGTGATGACCTTCGTTCTTCCGCTCCTTTTTCCTTACTAAGGATTTTTGATATCAAGATAAAAGCCCCCGATGTTTTTCCCGCATTGGGGGCTCTTTTTTTATCGGGTTAAATCAGGCCTTTTTATTTTCCCAATTAGGGAGATTTTTTTCTCCAACTGGGCAAGTGATTTTGCGCGCTTTCTGAATCACGATGCAAAGATACGAAATCCCGATTTATCAGGTGTGCGATAGCGTGCGATGCTGTGCGATAGCGGAACATTTTCCGCTAAAATCTTTCAACAATAAACTCTAAACCCCTGAACTTTGTAAGTATGCTTCACATGCCCAGCTGTTCGTTAGCCATGGCCGTTCTGGATGAATGCAGGATTGGTGCCGTAGATAAGGTGGAAAACCGGAATCTCATGTCTGTATGCTCCGTTTTTTCCTTGTTGGCACCCTTCAGATGGCCCATTTGCCCGCACATTTCGTAAGATTTGTTGTCGGAATACATGAATCTTACGTCTGTGAAATGATCCGCTAATGCCGGAATTGCCATCGGAATGAGCACTTCCTGCATGTCTTTTGATGCCTGAGAGATGGCAAATT
>OBCH01000058.1_pt1 | contig 32175 bp, 20 predicted proteins | sample 1495941 | NCBI WGS metagenome assembly OBCH01 (sample SAMN03418276, study PRJEB22391) | human gut metagenome | biome: human-gut; feature: organic feature; material: feces | host: Homo sapiens | place: Tanzania | collected 2013-01
ATACCCAGGGCGATGCCCTGGGCTAGGAGCTTCTGCCCTTTCAGGGCGTATGGGGCAAAACAGGGTGTATGGGGCAAAACTTGCGAAAGTTCTGTTCATTGTTCATTATAAATTAGACATTATAAATTATACATTATAAATTAGACGATCGTGGATTACAAAAATATGAAATTCAGGATGTGTAACGGCTGCGACCGTGGTCTGTGCGCTAAGGGCGTAGGAAGACAGGACAGACAGCTCAACACATACGACTGGCTTGCCGATGTACCCGGCAATGCTGAAAGTACTGACCTCGTGGAGGTACAGTTCAAGAATACCCGTAAGGGATATTACCACAATGTGAATAACCTCGACCTGAAGAAGGGCGATATAGTGGCGGTAGAGGCTAACCCGGGTCACGACATCGGTGTGGTTACGCTGACCGGAAGACTGGTAAAACTCCAGATTAAGAAGGCAAACCTCAAGTCGCAGGATGATATCAAGCGTATCTACCGTATCGCCAAGCAGGTGGATCTTGACAAATGCAAGGAGGCTAAGAGCCGTGAACACGGCACCATGATCCAGAGCCGCCAGATTGCCAAAGATCTCGGACTGAAGATGAAAATAGGTGATGTAGAATATCAGGGAGACGGCAACAAGGCTATCTTCTATTACATCGCTGACGAACGTGTGGACTTCCGCCAGCTCATCAAGGTTCTTGCCGATACCTTCCATGTACGCATTGAGATGAAACAGATCGGTGCGCGACAGGAAGCAGGCCGCATCGGTGGAACGGGTCCTTGCGGCAGAGAACTCTGCTGCGCTACCTGGATGAAGAACTTCATCAGCGTTAGCACCAATGCAGCACGCTACCAGGACATCTCTCTGAATCCTCAGAAACTTGCCGGTATGTGCGCCAAACTGAAGTGCTGTCTCAACTACGAGGTAGACAGCTATGTAGAGGCTAGCAGAAAGTTGCCTCCTAAGGATGCCGTACTGCAGACTGCCGACGGTGATTTCCATCAGTTCAAGGTGGATATCCTGGCTGGTCTTATCACCTATTCTTCTGACAAGAACCTTGCTTCCAACCTCGAAACCATCAGCATCGAGCGTGCCAAGGCTATCATCGAAATGAACCGTCAGGGCGAGAAGCCATTGAGTCTGCTGGAAGACGGTAAGGCAAAACCTGTAGCCAAGCCAGTCGACCTGCTTGCCGAAGCTGATTTGAGCCGCTTTGACAAGGCTAAGAAAAAGAAGAAGAAGAACAATAAGAACAAGGGACCTCGCCAGCAGGAGGGAGACAACAAGCCTCAGAAGAACGAGAACCGCGCGCAGAATGGCGACAACAAACCTCAGAAGAATGAAGGCAAGCCAAACAACCAGCGCCGCGACAACCGTAATCAGGGCAATCATCCTAAGGGTGACAACCGCCAGCCAAGAAACGACAGACGACCTAACAAGGGCTACAAGCCGCAGAATGGCAACAAGCCACAGGGTGGAAACAAGCCGCAAGGCAATAATGCCCCTCAGAATGGCAACAAGCCTCAAGGCAATAATATCCCGCAGGGTGGAAACAAGCTACAAGGCAATAATGCTCCACAAGGCAATAACGCCCCACAAGAATAAAGTATAGGAGCTAGAAAAAGATGAAAAAGACTGTTTATTTCATCGTTTTGACAGCGATCGTTCACATTCTCTCTGCCTGCAGCGGTTCGACCGTATACGATGAGTATGCCCATACACCGATTGCAGGATGGGAGAAGAACGACACCCTATCATTCGAAGTATCACCTCTACTCGAAGCCGGGCATTACAAACAAAGCCTGGGACTTCGCATTACAGGTGCCTATCCGTTCATGGGACTTACGCTCATCGTTGAACAGACGGTTTATCACCGAAACAAAAAGATATCTGGCGAATGCAAGATAGATACGGTCAACTGCCAGCTGATTGACAACAACGGCGTGAGCAAAGGACAGGGTATCAGCTACTATCAGTATAACTTCCCTATCAACATCTATCAGATGCATCAGGGCGATTCCATACACGTAGCCATCAGACATGATATGAAAAGAGAAATCCTGCCCGGTGTGAGTGACATCGGCATCAAGATTTCAAAGATACAATAAAAAAAAAGAGTGAACAGATTCATCAACAATCTGTTCACTCTTTTTTTTTAACTTCTCACTAAGTTCCTTCCCGCATCAATTCTCAAGAAGATGAAAAGAAGGATGGTAAATCCCCATAACGAACTGCCACCATAACTGAAGAACGGTAGCGGAATACCGATAACCGGTGTTAAACCCAGCACCATTCCCACATTAATAAAAAGGTGGAAGAGGAATACCGACAGGACACAATAGCCGTAGATACGCCCGAATTTATAAGGTTGCCGCTCAGCCAGATGCATCAACCGCAATATCAAAGCCAGGAAAAGCAGCAGCACGCCTGCCGAACCGAGGAAACCTTCCTCCTCGCCTACCGTACAGAAGATAAAGTCAGTATCCTGCTCAGGCACGAACTTCAGCTTGGTCTGCGTTCCATTGAGGAAACCTTTTCCCTGAAGTCCGCCGGAACCAATGGCAATCTCACTCTGATGCACGTTATATCCCGCACCAGCCAAATCTTCATCCAGTCCCAGCAGTACGTTGATACGCACTCTCTGATGAGGTTCCATCACATGATTCAACACATAATCGGCAGAATAGAAGAAAGCGATACTTCCCAACGAAAAGATGGAGATGAGGAAGTAATTCCGGAACCGGGTTCTCAGTCCCTGATAAACCAGGAATCCGATGAGCATAGCACACAGGAAGAGCTGGATCCACACAATGTCGAACGGAATGACATAGGTAGAAAAGAGCACGAAGAGCAGCGTAATGCCTACCGAATAGGAAAGGATCATCAGTGCCTGTTTCCTATCGCCCGTATAGGAGTTCACCATGCCAGCCGTAAAAATCTGCACCAGCAGAAGCACGACAAACTTACCCACAGAAGTATAGGTATCCCACATCATCACGTTCTCATACTTCACACCCACTACGAAGTAAGCCACCATCGACACGCCGGTAAAGAGAATGGCACCCGGCATTCCTTCGCGGTAAAGCATGAGGAAGAATGAAAGATAAACCAGGGCAGAACCCGTTTCGCGCTGACCTACGATACAGAGCATCGGCAGAACGATAATGCCTACGGCTGCCATGAAATGCTTCAGGTTCTGCATACTGAAACCATAGCTTGACATAAACTTGGCTACCGCCAGAGCCGTAGCAAACTTACCAAACTCAGCCGGTTGCAGTCGGAGCGGTCCCAACACCAGCCAGGAGTGGGAACCCTTGATGCTATGCGGATTGAATATCGTAGCAAAGAGCAAGAGTATCAGGACGCCATAGATGACATACGAGAAGGTATCGTAAAATCGGTCATCAAGCAGCAGGATTACCAATCCCAGTGCTATGGATGTGCCAATCCATATAATCTGCATACCCGAGCGGGCACCCAGACTGAATATCTCGTTGTCACCATAGTTATAGCTGGCTCCACAGACGCTCACCCATCCGAAGATGAGGAGTGCCAGATAAATACCTATCGTCCACCAGTCAAGTGAAGCAAGCACACTAGGTTGTTTATTATCGATCATAATCTATAAACTATCAACTATAAACTATTAACTGAAAACTATCTACTGCTTAATCCGTAGGCGATTCTACGGGCCTGCATCTCTGCAGCCCTGCGCTCAGAATCAGGAGATAACTTACCCTTGAGATACTGCTCCATCATCAGACCGCCGATAGGCACACCATAGTCAGCACCCCAACCACCATTCTCTACATACACGGCAATGGCAATCTTCGGGTTGTTCATCGGAGCAAAGCCCATGAATACAGAGTGGTCATGGCCACGGTTCTGTGCCGTACCCGTCTTGCCGCAAGCTTCGAAATCGTAGCGGCCGAGCAACTTACAGGTTCCCTTCAGCGCCGAACTTCTCATACCGGCTACCACATAGTTGTAAGCCCGTCGGGAAGCCTTGGTATAATGGCGTCGGGTATAGAGCGTATCAAGCGGTTCTCCCTTCACCTTTCTCACTACATGAGGCACATAATAGTATCCCCTGTTGGCAATGGTAGCACCCAGGTTGGCTATCTGCAACGGCGTGAGGTTAACCTCACCCTGACCGATAGAAATACTGATTACCGTCAGTCCGTTCCATGAACCTTTGTAAGCCTTATCATAGAACTGTGCATTCGGAATCAGACCGCGTTTTTCGCCAGGCAAGTCGATGCCCAACTTATATCCGAATCCCATGCTCACCATATAATCTTTCCATAAGGTCATCGCATTCTGTACGCTGCCATACTTCTTGCGGTTACCTATCATATAGTAAAGACCCCAACAGAAGTAACCGTTACAAGAGGTACTGATGGCATCAACCAGCGAAATAGGCGACGGGTGACCATGACAGCCTACATGCAGACCCTTATAAGAGAAACCATGATTACATGGGAAAGCTGTTCCCGGTGTGATGATACCTTCAGTAAGATAGGTCAGCGCCTGGCTGGTCTTAAAGGTAGAACCCGGAGGATACTGTCCCTGAATACTACGGTTCAGGAGCGGTTTCCAAGGATTCTGCGAGAGCCACTTGTGCATCTTGCCGCGGTTTCTACCCACCAGACGTCTTGGATCGTAAGAAGGAGAAGAAACCATAGCCAGCACATCGCCCGTTCTAGGATCGATGGCAACGATACTGCCGATTTTACCCTGAAGCAGACGTTCGCCCAAGGCTTGCAACTTGACATCCAATCCCAGCGTCAAGTCCTTTCCTGCCACAGGTTTCTGATCGAGTTTACCATTCTGATAGCTACCCTGTATTCTTCCGTGGGCATCTCTCAGCATGATCTTCACACCCTTCTCACCACGCAGCTGCTTCTCATAAAACTTCTCGATACCCAGTTTTCCGATATAGTCACCAGCCTGATAGTAGTCATCATCTTCAATATCGCTTTGCGAAACCTCACCCACATCACCCAGCACATGGGCTGCATAAGGGTAGGTATATTCTCTGACGGTACGTTTCTGGACATAGAAACCGGGGAATCGGAACATCTTCTCCTGGAACACACTGAAATCCCTATCGCTCAGCTGTCCCATAAAAAGCTGCTGGGTATAGCGCGAATAGCCCGGGTTTTTAGAGCGGTCCTTGATATCGTTCATTCGCTTGATAAAAAACTCTTTCGTGATACCCAGCGAATTACAGAAATCCATCGTATCAAGCCTGCCGCTCTCCTCGTTCATGACCACCATCAGATCGTAAGACGGCTGATTATACACCAGCAGCTTACCATTACGGTCGTAAATGGCACCACGGGCGGGAAACTCAATATGCTTCAAGAAGGCATTACTGTCGGCATTCTTCTTGTAGTCGTCGCTCATAATCTGAAGCGTAAACAGACGAATCATGTAAATGACCACAATAGCTATGGCCACTCCACTGATAACGAATCTACGTTTTTCAAGATTGTAATCCAACATACCTTATTATATATAGCAAACTAAAAATCGTGTTCTTTTCTCTCTCATCACTTATCCGGAATCTTACTTTCTGAAACTTTCTGTCGCCATCACCAATATATAAGTGATAACCGTACTTCCGCCTATACATTCCAACCAGTGAACCCAATTAAAGAAATTGAATGTTTCGAGTGTAAAGAACAATAGATTATAAACGAGAATGATGAAGAATACGTACCAGCAATATGCACCTACGCCGATAGAACGCATGGACGGTTCCAGATCGTCGGCGCTGTCACGCGGTACGAAAAGTTCAAACAAATAAGGTTGTAGCAGTCCTACGGCAGTCATCGAAGCTGCTGCAACACCTGGCGTATTGGCAAATACGTCCACACAAAGCCCCATCATAAAGCACCACAATAACACCGCCCATTTAGGATGGTTGCGGCGGAAATGCAGTACCATAATGATATACAGCAAGGGGGTGGCACAATTGAATAGATGAATATGATTAAACACCAATCCCTGTACCAGCACGAGCACCACAAAGGTAGCTAGTCTTTTCACTAAATCTATACTCATTGCTTTTTATATCCTCTTACTATACGTCATTATTGATTATTGTCTCCATTTGTTGCGATGCTATCCTGTGCTGCACGCATAATCTCCAACCGCTCTTTCATGGCGGCATCATCAATTACACATACATCACGCAGACGGGCAAAATCGGTAGAGAGGCGAAGTTGTACGCGATACGACAGGCCATCGGCGGAGTTGAACACGTGCAATATCCTGCCTACTCTCACTCCAGGAGGGAATACTGCAGAATAGCCACTCGTTACCACATAGTCACCCAATTTAAAGTGAGCATGACGTGGCACCTCTTCCAGATAGGCAAGGTCAGACACACCACCCTTCCAGCGCAGATAGCCAAAATAGCCTCTATTCTGAATCATACAACTGATGTTCGACTTCGTGTTCAATACCGGAATCACGATAGCGTAATGTTCTGCCACCAGATACACGATACCCACAACACCCGTACCGCTGATTACACCCATATCCTTATGGATGCCATCTGCGCTACCCTTGTCAATTGTCATCAGGTTGCCGGGTTTATCGATACTATTCGCCACCACCTTAGCCGGAATCAGACGATAGTTTCTCAGCAATGCAAACTGGTCACGATGGTAGATGCTGCTATCCTTGGTCACGCACACGAGACTGTCGGAAAGTTTCTGCACCTCCTGTTCGAGATACGCATTGCGCTGTGTCAGTTCCTGGTTCACCTTGGTAAGTGAGAAGAATGTTTCTACATTCGCATCCCATTCATACAACTTACCCGTTACGGCATTAGCCGAGGAGAACCAGGCACTGCCCTGATAGCTGTTATACTGAAACAACAGCACCATACTCACCACCTCAAGAATCAGGAAGACAAACCAATGGTTGTATTTCGCTAAAAACTCTAAAAGGTTGCGCATACTTTATTCTTACTATTAGAATAAGTTCTGATTATCTCATCAAGAATGAGAAACGGTCTACATTCTTCAACGCAATACCAGCACCCTTGGCAACACTGTGCAATGGATCTTCTGCGATGTGGAATGGGATATTGATCTTATCCTGCAAACGCTTGTCGAGACCGCGGAGCAAAGCACCACCACCAGAGAGCCAGATACCATTCTTCACGATATCGGCATAGAGCTCAGGAGGTGTATTCTCCAATGCTGAGAGCACAGCGTTCTCAATCTTTGCCACGGTCTTATCCAGACAGTGAGCAATCTCCTGGTAGCATACAGGTACCTCCATAGGCAACGCTGTAATACGGTTAGGACCATGTACGATGAAATCTTCTGGAGCCTCATCACCCAGATCGGTCAGAGCTGAACCCACATGAATCTTGATACGCTCAGCCATACGCTCAGAAACCTTCACGTTGTGCTGACGGCTCATATATTCCTGGATATCGGCAGTAAGGTCGTCACCGGCTGTACGGATTGAGTTGTTCGATACGATACCACCCAATGAGATGACAGCGATTTCGGTAGAACCACCACCTATATCAACAATCATATTACCCTCTGGAGCCTCAACATCGATACCGATACCGATAGCGGCAGCCATTGGCTCAAAAATCAAATATACATCACGTCCGTCGGCATGCTCGGCAGAGTCGCGCACAGCACGAAGCTCAACCTCGGTAGAACCAGAAGGTACACCGATAACCATACGGAGTGAAGGAGAGAAGAGACGGCTACCAGTATGAACCATCTTAATCAATCCACGCATCATCTGCTCACAGGCAGTAAAGTCGGCAATCACGCCATCACGCAATGGTCTGATAGTACGGATATTATCATGAGTCTTCTCGTACATCATCTTAGCCTTCTCGCCCACAGCAATCATCTTGTCGGTACGGCGGTCGAGGGCTACAACAGAAGGTTCATCCACTACAATCTTATCATCACTGATAATGATGGTATTGGCTGTACCCAAGTCCATTGCGATTTCCTGAATAAATGAAAAAAATCCCATTTTGTTTCTAAAATCTATATTATTTTAAGCTTAAAATTTTCTTTTTTATTTAAGGAGTTAAGGAGTTAAAGGAGCATAGAAGCCACGGCAACAGTCTGTCATACATGGAGGATAGAATCCCCACAGACACTTGTCCTGACTTCTTCCACTTCTTAACTCCTTAACTACTTTATTTTCCCGAGAGTTTACTTAGCAAACCATGCATGGATTGCAGTATCGTAGTGAGAGCTTACACCGAATGCACGCTCTGCAAACATCTTGCGGTCTTCGATATCAGTCTCAGCACCCTTCTTCTTCAGGATATCGAGCAATACGCTGTATTCAGCCTTGCTAGGAACGATAACCACGTCCTTGAAGTTTTTGGCACCTGCACGAATCAAAGAGATACCGCCAATATCGATTTTCTCGATGATATCAGCATCGCTAGCACCGCTAGCTACAGTCTGCTCAAAAGGATACAAGTCTACGATGACGAGATCGATAGAAGGGATTTCGTATTCCTTCATCTGCTCCTGGTCACCCTCGTTGTCGCGGCGAGCCAAGATACCTCCAAATATTTTAGGATGAAGAGTCTTTACACGACCACCCAAGATAGATGGATAGGTAGTGACATCCTCAACTTTCTCGCATTCATAACCCAAAGATTCGATAAACTTCTGGGTACCACCAGTACTCAGGAACTTAACACCCTCTTCATTCAACTTGGCGAGCAATTCGTCCAAGCCATCCTTGTGGAAGACAGACACCAACGCTGTCTTGATTTTCTTTGTTTCAGCCATTGAACTTATAAATTATAATTTATGATGGTGCAAAGGTACGAAGATTATTTTGATTACGCAACATTTCCCCTCATAAAATAGCATTATTTAAAGGATATTTAAAAGATAATTGAGAGAAATCAAGAAATAAGCAGTATGAGAGAACAGAACTTTTGCAAGTAAGCCCCACACGCCCTGAAAGGGCAGAGCACCTTGAAGCAGCACGCCCTGAAAGGGCAGAAGCTCCTAGCCCAGGGCATCGCCCTGGGTATAATGGCAATCTGCAAGGCGCCCTGTAAGGGCAAAAGCTTTATTAATTGCCTGGTATTTTAAAGCTTTTGCCCTTACAGGGCGACAGGCTTGCGTTCACAATTACCCAGGGCGATGCCCTGGGCTAGGAGTTTCTGCCCTTTCAGGGCGTGCTGCTTCAAGGAGCCTGGGTCTTCTGCCCTCACTTAAACCGCCCTCTTCTGTCATTCTGTCCGAAAATTTCTCTTATTTCTATCTTTTGCCCACCCAAAACAAGACAGAATGTCAGTAAATCATTGGTTTTCAACGAATAGGCATAAGTTTCGCTAAAGGATGGGAGGAACGCACCGGGAAGTTTCCAAAGAGAAGTTTCCGGGGCTAATCCAAAGAACAGAATTATGAATATATAATAAGAAAGGAGATATAATATGACATTCGACAAATTTACTATCAAGGCGCAGGAGGCGGTACAGGAAGCCGTAAACATTGCGCAGCGAAATGGTCAGCAAACCATCGAACCGGTGCATCTGCTTAGCGGTATTCTTGAAAAGGCTACCGATGTGACCAACTACATCTTCCAGAAGCTGGGCATGAACGGACAGCAAATCGCCATGCTCTTGCGTCAGGAGATGCAACATCTGCCTCGTGTGCAGGGTGGCGGTCAGCCGTACCTCAGCAACGAGACAAACCAGATTCTGATGAATGCCGAAGATACCGCCAAGAAAATGGGCGACGAATTCGTTAGCGTAGAGCCTATCCTGTTGGCTATCATTCAGGGCAACTCTACTGCTGCACGTATTCTGAAGGATGCTGGTGCAAATGCAAAAGATATGCTCGCTGCCATTCAGGCACTGAGACAAGGACAGAACGTAAAATCACAAAGCGCTGATGATAACTATCAGAGTTTGGAGAAATATGCGAAAAACCTTGTAGAACAGGCAAGAAGCGGCAAGCTGGACCCAGTTATCGGACGTGATGAGGAAATCAGAAGAGTGCTCCAGATTCTGTCACGAAGAACCAAGAACAACCCTATTCTGATAGGTGAACCTGGTACGGGTAAGACTGCTATCGTAGAAGGTCTTGCCGAACGTATCGTACGTGGCGATGTACCAGAGAACCTGAAGAACAAGCAGCTCTATTCTCTCGATATGGGTGCACTGGTAGCCGGTGCCAAATACAAGGGAGAATTTGAGGAGCGTCTGAAGAGCGTCATCAAAGAGGTAACCAACGCCAACGGCCAGATTATCCTCTTTATTGATGAGATTCATACCCTGGTCGGTGCTGGCGGTGGCGAAGGTGCCATGGATGCAGCCAACATTCTGAAACCAGCGTTGGCTCGTGGTGAACTGAGAGCCATCGGTGCTACTACCCTCAACGAGTATCAGAAGTACTTCGAGAAGGATAAGGCTTTGGAGCGCCGTTTCCAGACCGTCATGGTCAATGAGCCTGACGAGGTGGATGCCATCAGTATCCTCCGTGGTATCAAGGAGCGCTACGAGAACCATCATAAGGTACGTATTCAGGATGATGCCTGCATCGCAGCCGTAAAACTCTCAGAGCGTTACATTTCCGACCGTTTCCTCCCTGATAAGGCAATCGACCTGATGGATGAGGCAGCAGCAAAACTGAGAATGGAGCGTGACTCTGTACCAGAAGAACTGGATGAGATTACCCGCCACTTGAAGCAGTTGGAGATTGAGCGTGAGGCCATCAAGCGCGAGAATGACCAGCCTAAGATTCAGCAGTTGGATAAGGAAATTGCAGAATTGAAGGATCAGGAGCATGACTTCCGTGCTAAATGGGAAGGCGAAAAAGCACTCGTCAACAAGATTCAGCAGGATAAGCAGGAGATAGAAAACCTGAAGTTTGAGGCTGAACGCATGGAGCGCGAAGGCAATTACGAGCGTGTGGCTGAAATCCGCTATTCTAAACTGAAGGCGCTCGAGGATGACATCAAGAAGATTCAGGAGCAGCTGAAGAGTACACAGGGTGGCGCAGCGATGGTCAGAGAGGAAGTTACTGCTGATGATATCGCTGAGGTTGTAAGCCGCTGGACCGGAATACCGGTAAGCCGTATGATGCAGAGCGAGCGTGAGAAACTGCTCCATCTGGAGGAAGAACTCCACAAGAGAGTCATCGGACAGGACGAGGCTATCACCGCTGTAAGTGATGCCGTTCGCCGCAGCCGTGCCGGATTGCAGGATCCTAAGCGTCCTATCGCCAGTTTCATCTTCCTGGGTACTACCGGTGTAGGTAAGACGGAACTTGCCAAGGCGCTGGCTGAGTATCTGTTCAATGACGAGTCGATGATGACCCGAATTGATATGAGTGAATATCAGGAGAAGTTTAGCGTAACCCGTCTGATCGGTGCGCCTCCAGGGTATGTAGGCTACGATGAGGGTGGTCAGTTGACCGAGGCTGTACGCCGCAAGCCATATAGTGTGGTTCTCTTCGATGAGATAGAGAAGGCGCATCCTGATGTATTCAATACCCTGTTGCAGGTATTGGACGATGGTCGATTGACCGATAACAAGGGTCGAGTAGTCAACTTCAAGAACACCATCATCATCATGACTTCCAACGCAAGCCGTGAGATGTTGCGCAAGACTTTCCGTCCTGAGTTCCTGAACCGTATTGATGATATCATTACCTTCAAGCCGCTGACCCAGGAGCAGATTGCCGAGGTTGTAGAACTTCAGATGAAGCGAGTAAAGAAGATGTTGGAGCCTCAGGGCTTTGAACTTCGCTGGACTCCTGAAGCTATCCAGTATCTGGCAAAGGTTGGATACGATCCGGAGTTTGGTGCCCGTCCTGTAAAGCGCGCTATCCAGGATTACGTCTTGAACGACTTGAGTAAGAAGATTCTTGCAGAAGAGGTTAGTAGAGAGAAACCAATTACCATCGATCATACAGATGCAGATGGATTGGTCTTCAAGAACCAATAATTCCAGCAGATAACCAATCCGCAGAAAAACGGATTGAAACATTAAAAAAAGGGTGACAGATTTTAATATCTGCCACCTTTTTTTATTTATTATACACTGTTTTTATCGGCAAACAAACAGCATTTTAGTTGATGATAATTCCGCCATTTGGCTGAATCACAACCTTTGCCTTACCATTCTTTCCTACCTTCAAGGTCTTCTTTACCGAAGTATAGAACTTCTCGCCCTGTTTCTTTGGCTGATCGGTAAGATATTCCACTGTCTTACCTGCAAACATAGGCAAGTTGAGGGTCAGGGTGAGCGGCTTGTCTGTAGCATTCAAACCACCGACAAACCATTTGCCGTTATTGACCGCTGCACCAGAGCCATTCTCTTGTGACACCTTGCGGGCAACTACCGCATACTTCGTAGGATAACCGGCGATAAACTTCACATCCTCCCATGCTGTCGGCAAGCCCTTCAACCAGTCTAACTCCCACTGAGGAACATCCTGAAGATTGTTAGGATAGAGACAGACACAGTTTACGCTGCTCTGATTGGTGATGGCAGTAGCCATCTCAAATACATCACTTGTATAACGCTGATGGCGGCTCTTGTTATCTCTTGAAAGATATTTATTCATCATCACGCCACCCCAGTCGAAGCTGGCTACGGCATTTCTTGAGAAAGGATGCATCGTCATCTCGAAAGCCTCCTTCTTGGCATGATAATCCATGAAATATACATTCTCTGAAGCCAGCGCTGCCTCACTGGAAACATAGTTAGGATACATACGCTCCCAACCTCTAGGCATGGTACAGCCATGGAAGATCACCTCCAGACCGTAATCGTTGGCATCGCTCAGGATATCTTCGTAGAGTTTCATCGTCTCCTGCTTGTCACCACCGAAAAAGTCGACTTTGATTCCCACTACACCTATCTTCTTCATCCAAGCCATCTCCTTTTTGCGGGCGATGGAATTGTTCATAATCTGACGAGGAGTCTGTGGAGCATCATTCTCGAAACCATTCGAATTATACCAGAGCATCAGACTAACCTGCTTACTCTTGGCATACTGAGCCAGCTTCTCAATCTTGTCACGACCGATGCGCTGGTCCCACCAGTTGTCTACGAGGATAGCCTCATAGCCCTGAGCCGCAGCCACATCAATCATCTTCACCTGGTCATCATAGTTGATACTCTCATCCTGCCAGATCAGCCAACTCCAGGTATAGCGTGAAGGCTTATACTGCTGAGTTGGCTCATACAGAGGTTCTACCACATCGTAAGGAATGGTAGTTTCAACAATCGGAGCCAAAGTGGTACCTACGGTAATGGTGCGCCATGGTGTTTCGCCTGGCAAAGCAATACCGGCAAATTCAGAACCGAATCCGTTGTTTTCACCTTTCTGAGGGAAAGCTACTGTATATCCCTTCGCTGCATCATAATCAGAAAGTCTGCTGGCTGGATATGCGCTGGAAACACCAGTCTCGCTCACCAATGCCCAACCATCATTACCTACCTTGAAAAGACAAGGGAAAGTAAATCCGACACCAAACTGCGACTTCTTTGTCATCGGAGCATCTGGTGTATACTCTTCTTCATAAGATGGTTTGGTTCGTTCCCAACCCGTCATCGGACCAATCTGAGGACAGAGGAAAGTGGTAGTCTGCTCAGGGAAATTGAAACCGCTCACCTCATTATATATAATCACCGACTTAGGATTATCCTTCTTCGGACGGATCATCTCATATTTGTAGGCAACATCGTTGTTGCTTACATGGAGATGCAAGGTCATGGAATCCTTCTTGGCATTGAGGAATCCGATGGTAGCCTCATAAACATCCTTTTCAATGTGGCTTTTCTTGATACGGGTCATGTCGTAAGAAAGATGCTTCTCAGTTCCTTTCATCGCACCCATGGTAAGATGCTGGGAGAAATCGCCATAGTTGGCTACCAGTCCCAAGGCAGAAGGTTTAAGCATCTGCTTGCCATTCAACTCTACCGAATAGAAAGCCTTTCCATCTACACATTCCACCTTGACCGCCAATCTGCCGTCAGGTGAACTTACTTCATAGTTGTTGGCTTGTGCACAAACCGTGCCGAGCAACAAAATACCAGTAATACAAAATTTTTGCTTCATTTTCATTTTATTGTTAGGTTGATATTATAATCTTCTCTGTGATGTTACAACAGTATAGTCTACATTCCTGCTCCATTCCTGCTGCGTGCAACAGAACTGCATGCAAAGATAAACTATTTCGGGGAAAAAGGGGTGTACTTTTTGTTCAAAAAGCATTCATTTTCGTAAAAACTAACGAAAAAAAGACAAAAACGAGGAAAAATAAATGGTAGGAAAAGACTTTAGATGAGAAGAAACAAAAAGCCCCGACATCGCGTCGAGGCCTTTGAAGTTTTTGAATGTTTCAGCAGTTTGTGTTTTTTATGTAGTTATGATTTTATCGTTTTTGAAAATCAATTCCTTTTTCCGGGTGCAAAATTAAGACAAATATTGATATAAATCAAATTATTCTCGATTTTTTATGCAAAAAACAACGTAAACGTTTACAAATTTTGCGCACAAAAAAGGCCGTTTGTGCGCTGTTGTGGCTAAAATACGGCTGTGCATTCTGTGTCTTTTGAATATTTTCTGCCACATTAATAAAAAAGTTAAAATATTGACGCTATATTTTGTTTTCTCTGTATTTTACACTATCTTTGCACTATCTTTTCACATTATTATATATATAAAGAAAATAGATGAAAGAATTTGTAATATCAGAAGTCAAGGCGGAAACCGCTGTACTCGTGGGTCTGATTACCAAGACACAGGACGAAGCCAAGACAAAAGAATATCTCGACGAGTTGGAATTTCTTGCCGATACAGCAGGGGCTGTCACCGTGAAGCGATTCACGCAGAAGGTGGTTTCTCCTAACCAGACTACCTATGTAGGTAAGGGTAAACTCGAAGAAATCAAAGAATATATAAAAAACGAAGAGGAGGAAGATAGAGAAGTAGGTATGGTTATCTTCGATGATGAACTCTCTGCCAAACAGATCCGTAACATCGAACAGGAACTGCAGGTGAAGATTCTGGACCGAACCTCCCTCATCCTCGATATCTTCGCCATGCGTGCGCAAACCGCTGCGGCTAAAACCCAGGTAGAGTTGGCGCAATACCGCTATATGCTCCCTCGTCTGCAAAGACTCTGGACTCACCTCGAACGACAGGGCGGTGGTTCAGGATCTGGTGGCGGTAAGGGATCTGTTGGTCTGCGTGGACCAGGTGAGACCCAGTTAGAGATGGACCGCCGTATCATCCTCGGCAGAATGAGTCTCCTCAAAGAGCGACTGGCAGAAATCGACAAGCAGAAGACGACACAGCGAAAGAACAGAGGCAGAATGGTGCGCGTGGCACTGGTGGGCTATACCAACGTAGGTAAATCTACCATCATGAATCTGCTCAGCAAGAGCGAGGTGTTTGCAGAGAACAAACTCTTTGCCACCCTCGACACCACTGTACGCAAAGTGGTGGTAGACAACCTGCCGTTCCTCCTTGCCGATACAGTAGGATTCATCCGCAAATTGCCTACCGACCTGGTAGACTCATTCAAGAGTACCCTTGACGAGACACGCGAGGCCGACCTTCTTCTGCACGTAGTAGACATCTCGCATCCCGACTTCGAAGAGCAGATTCAGGTAGTAGAGAATACGCTCAAGGAACTGGATTGCGCCGATAAGCCATCGATGATTATCTTCAACAAGATAGACAACTACTCATGGGTAGAAAAAGAGGAAGACGACCTCACACCGATGGAGAAAGAGAACATCCCGCTGGAAGACCTGAAGAAGACATGGATGGCAAAACTCAACGAGGACTGCCTCTTCATCTCGGCAAAGAACAAGGAGAACATCGACGAATTCCGCGAGGTACTCTACAAGAAAGTAAGAGAGTTGCACGTACAGAAGTATCCATACAACGACTTCCTGTATCAGGATTATGAGTAAGAACATAAATATCAATAACAAGTAAGTTATGAATGATTACAGACCTTTAACCACCGAGGAAATCGAGGTGCTTAAACATAACGACTGCTGGGCCGAAGACTGGACCTCAGTCAATGTATCAGAAGATTTCAAGCCCAACTTCATGCACCGCGTGATGCTCTATGGCGAAGTAAACATCGGAGCCTTCAACAAGAACGTGGAGGTGAGCCAGGGCTTCGTAAAGCATTCGGGCATCAACAATGCCACCTTGCGCAATGTAACCATAGGCGACGACTGTCTGATAGAAAACGTAGGCAATTTCATCAACAACTATACCATTGGCGATGATTGCTACATCTCAAACATCTCGACCATGGAAACCACCGAGGGAGCTACTTACGGCGAAGGAAATCTTGTGAGCGTACTCAACGAGGTGGGTGAAGGCAACGTAATCCTCTTCAGCGATCTGAACAGCCAGCTGGCAGCCTTCATGGTGAAGCATTTCCCTGACAAGGAAATGAAGGAGAAGATTCGCCAGCTCATCAAGACCGACATCGACAACAAGATGCCGGAGAGAGGACAGATTGGCAACAATGTGAAGATTATCAATACCAAGGAGATTACCAACTGCGTAATCAATGATTATTGTGAAGTGAACGGTGCTTCCCGTCTGAGCGACTGTACGCTATTGGGCTCTGTTCATGGCAACGTATATATCGGCACGGGCGTTATTACAGAAAACAGCATCATCGCTGAAGGCGCCAGCGTCATCAACAGCGTGAAGATACAGGATTGTTTCGTAGGTGAAGCCTGCCAGTTGGCTAACGGCTTTACCGCTTCAGCCTCCGTATTCTTCGCCAACTCCTACATGAGCAATGGCGAGGCCTGTGCAGCCTTCTGCGGTCCTTTCACCGCTTCCCACCATAAGAGCAGTCTGCTTATCGGAGGTATGTTCTCCTTCTACAACGCCGGTTCTGCCACCAACTTCAGCAACCATGCCTATAAGATGGGACCTATGCACTGGGGTATTCTGGAGCGCGGTTCCAAGACAGCCAGCGGTGCTTATCTCCTGATGCCAGCCACTCTGGGTTCCTTCTCAGTATGCTTCGGCAAGCTGATGCATCACCCTAACACCCGCAACCTGCCTTTCGCCTACCTCATTGCAGATGGCGACAAGATGTTCCTCATCCCGGGCAGAAACATCACTACCGTAGGTCTGTACCGCGACATCAAGAAATGGCCTAAGCGTGATCTCCGTGCTATGGAGAACCGCAAAAGCATCGTCAACTTCGACTGGCTTTCACCTTATTCTGTAGGCGAAATTCTGAAGGGTAAGAAGATTCTTGAAAACCTGCGCGAGGTTACGGGCGATAACGTTTCGCAGTATCTCTATCACGAATATATCATACCGGCTTCATCGCTCCATAAGGGCATCAAATATTATGATATCGCCCTCCGCATCTACATGGGTGCCGTATTGAAGCGTGTACTGAAGCGCGACCCAGCCATCACCCCTCCTGCCAGCCATGCCGGCGTGGGCGATTGGGATGACCTTTCAGGACTCTTGCTTCCGGTTTCTGAAGAGGAGCGCATCGTTAGGGATGTGAAGGAAGGAACCATCGGAAACATAGAACAGCTGCTCGACAGGTTTGAAGAAATCAATGCCAACTATCGCGACTACCAATGGGCATGGACCTACCAGATGATCTGCGATTACTACGGCATCAGCGAAATAACACTCGAAGATGCCAACCGCATACACGAAGATTATATCAAGGCACGCCGCTCATGGATAGCAGAAATCCGAAAGGATGCTGAGAAAGAATTTGCCATGGGCGATGTGGAGGAAGAGGTTTTCCGTAACTTCGTCGACAGCCTCGACCAGGAAATAGAATACGAGAATTAATTAATAATTTACAATTTATAATTCATCATTAAAAATGAATTTAAAACATGTATTAATGGCGGCTATCCTGATGGGAAGCCTCAACGCCACAGCCAAGGATTATCATTACACCACCATACCGGGTGATGCCATGAAGACCCGCATCTATACCCTCGACAACGGACTGAAGGTATATATGTCTGTAAACAAAGAGAAGCCTCGTCTGCAGGCTAATATCGCGGTAAAGACAGGTTCGAGAAATGATCCTGCCGAAACTACCGGTCTTGCCCACTATCTGGAGCACCTGATGTTCAAGGGTACACAGAAGTTCGGTACCACCGATTATGCCAAGGAGAAACCATATCTCGATGAAATCACAAAGAGATATGAAACCTACCGCAAACTTACCGACCCGGCACAGCGCAAGCAGGCTTACCATGAGATTGACTCTATCTCGCAGTTGGCTGCCAAGTACAACATCCCTAACGAGTACGACAAACTGATGGCGAGCATCGGAAGCCAGGGAACCAACGCCTATACTTCCAACGATGTAACCTGCTATGTAGAGAACATCCCGAACAATGAAATAGAGAACTGGGCTAAGGTACAGAGCGACCGCTTCCAGAACATGGTAATCCGCGGTTTCCACACCGAGCTGGAGGCTGTATACGAGGAGAAGAATATCTCCATGGCAAGCGACGACGACAAGGAGTATGCTGCCCTGTGGAAGCTGCTCACCCCTACTCACCCTTACGGCACACAGACTACCATCGGCGAGCAGGAACACCTCAAGAATCCGAGCATCATCAATATCCAGAACTATTTCCACCGCTACTATGCACCTAACAATGTAGCTATCTGCATGGCGGGAGATTTCAATCCGGACCAGACTATCGCCATCATCGACAAGTACTTCGGTGCATGGAAGAAGAACAACAATCTGTCTCGCCCTGAGTTTAGCATCCAACCGGATATCACAGCCGTAAAAGACAGTTCTGTTGTAGGAAAAGAAGCCGAGAACGTGATGCTTGCCTGGAAATTCAAGGGCATGAACGATAAGGAGAGCGATGTGCTCGATGTAGTCAGCGAGATGCTTTCCAACGGCAATGCCGGATTGATGGATGTCGATTTGGAACAGCAGATGAAGTTGGCTTCATCAGGTGCCTTCGTCTATGGTTTGCACGATTACTCTGCATTCATCGTAGCCGGAACACCTAACAAGGAGCAGAAGTTGGAAGAAGTTCGCTCCCTCCTGCTCCAGGAGATGGATAAGTTGCGCAAAGGCGAGTTTGATGACAATCTCCTGCCTTCAGTCATCGCCAACAAGAAGCTCAACTTCTACAAGAGTCTGGATGACAACGACACCCGTGCCAGCATCATGGTGGATGCCTTTGTCAACGACCAGAAATGGGCTGACGTGGCTACCCAACTCGAACGCCAGAGCAAGCTCACCAAACAGGACATCATGAATTTCGCCGATAAATATCTGCGTGCCGACAACTTTGTCTGTGTCTACAAGCGCATGGGCGAAGATACAACGCTCAAGAAGATTGAGAAGCCTGCCATCACTCCTATTCCGGCAAACCGTGAATATGAGAGCGCCTTTGTCAAGGAAATCAAGAATGCACAGGTTCCTGAAATCCAGCCAGAGTTCCTCGACTTCAAGAAGGATCTTACCGTAAGCAAGACCAGCAAGAAGTTGCCACTCGTATACAAGCAGAATACCCAGGACGATCTCTTCGACCTCGTTTTCCGCTATGAGTTTGGCGATGAAGATGATATCCGCTACAGCTACGCAGCACAGTATCTCGATTATATCGGAACCGACAAGAAGAGTGTATCTGCCATCAAGCAGGCATTCTACAAACTGGCTTGCAACTATAGTGTTGCCCAGAGTGCCAAGACCCTCCAGATCAGTCTGAACGGTCTGAACGAAAATCTTCCTGCTGCGCTCAACCTCCTGGAGGAGGTGTTACAGCACGCCAAGGCAGACAAGACATCATGGAACCAGTTTGTTGATCTCATCGAAAAGACCCAGCAGGATGCCAAGGCAAACCAGAAGACCAACTTCAGCTATCTCTGGGATTACAGCACCTACGGTCCATACAATCCAACCCGCCATGCCATCAAGACAGCAGATTTGCGCAAGATGGATCCTCAGGAACTCATCAACCTGCTGGGCGGTCTGAACAAGATGGAGCACACCGTAGCCTACTATGGTCCATATAGCGAGAAGCAGCTCAATGCCATCCTCGCCAAGGAGCACAAGACAGCCAAGAAGCTCGCAGCCGTTCCAAAGGGTAAGGAGTATGTAAAAGAAGAAATCAAGCAGAACGAGATTTATATCGCTCCATACGAGGCAAAGAACATCTATCTGCGCTCTTACCAGAACACCGGAAAGAAGAGCGATGTAAAGGATGGTGCCCTGATAGCACTCTTCAATGAGTATTATGGTGGCGGCATGAATTCCGTTGTTTTCCAGGAACTTCGCGAGACCCGCGGACTGGCTTACAATGCAGGTGCCTATTATTACAGTCCTGTACGCAAGGATGAGAAGGATTACTTCATGCGCCATATCATCTCCCAGAATGACAAGATGATGGATTGCATCAGCGTGTTTGATGATATCACCAATAACTTGCCGCAGAATGAGGCTTCATTCAATCTGGCTAAACAGAGTTTGAAGAAATCTCTCCAGAGCCGTCGCGTTACCAAGGCAAGCGTTATCAACGCCTACTTCAATGCAAAGCTCAGAGGTATCGACTATGATGTGAACAAGCTCTACTACGAGCAGCTTCCATCATTGACTCTGCAAGACATCACCAACTTCGAGAAGCAGAACATCGTTGGCAAGCCATACCGCATGGTGATCCTCGGTGATGAGAAGAATCTTGATATGAAGAGCCTTGAGAAGATTGCGCCAATCAAGCGATTGAGCCAGGAAGAGATTTTTGGCTATTAAAGACGTAACGAGAATAATAACTTGAATATTTCAACAGTTTAAATAACAAAAAACATTATGGCAAAAACTCCAGATTTTAAGTATGCTCCAATGTTCCAGATTGGAGAGGACAAGACAGAGTATCGCCTTATTTCTAAGGAAGGCGTAAGCACAGCAGAATTCGAGGGTAAGACTATCCTCAAGGTTTCTAAGGAAGCTCTTACTTTGCTGGCACAGCAGGGTTTCCACGACGTAGAGTTCAAGCTCCGTCGTGAGCACAACCTCCAGGTGGCTAAGATTCTCAGCGACCCAGAGGCTTCAGAGAACGACAAGTACGTAGCACTCCAGTTCCTCCGCAATGCAGAGACTGCCGTGAAGGGCATCCTCCCATTCTGCCAGGATACAGGTACTGCTATTATCCACGGTGAGAAGGGTCAGCGTGTATGGACAGACTTCGAGGACGAAGAGGCACTGAGCCTGGGTGTATACAACACCTTTACACAGGACAACCTCCGTTATTCTCAGAACGCTCCTCTCAACATGTATGATGAGGTGAACACCCGTTGCAACCTGCCTGCTCAGATTGATATCGAGGCTACAGAGGGCGACGAGTACCGCTTCGTGATGGTAGCTAAGGGTGGTGGCTCTGCCAACAAGACCTACTTCTACCCAATGACCAAGGCTACTATCCAGAACGAGGGCACATTGCTCCCATTCCTCGTAGAGAAGATGAAGAGCCTGGGTACAGCTGCATGTCCTCCTTACCACATCGCCTTCGTTATCGGTGGTACTTCAGCTGAGAAGAACCTCCTCACCGTGAAGTTGGCTTCTATCAAGTACTACGATGAGCTGCCTACAACAGGTGATGAGACCGGTCGTGCTTTCCGTGACATCGACTTGGAGAACAAGCTTCTCGAAGAGGCTCACAAGATTGGCTTGGGTGCACAGTTCGGCGGTAAGTATCTCGCTCACGATATCCGTGTCATCCGTTTGCCTCGTCACGGTGCAAGCTGCCCTATCGGTATGGGTGTAAGCTGCTCTGCCGACCGCAACATCAAGGCTAAGATCAACAAGGACGGTATCTGGTTGGAGAAGATGGACGAGAACCCAACAGAGTTGATTCCTGAGGAGCTCCGCAACCCAGGTGAGGGTACCAAGGGTATCGAGATTGACCTCGACAAGGGTATCGATGCAGTTCGTGCAGAGTTGAGCAAGTATCCTGTAAGCACCCGTGTTAACTTGAAGGGTACCATCATCGTAGCTCGTGACATCGCTCACGCTAAGCTCAAGGCTCGTCTGGATGCAGGCGAGGAGATGCCTGAGTACTTCAAGAACCACCCTATCCTCTATGCTGGTCCAGCCAAGACTCCAGAGGGTTATCCATGTGGCTCTATGGGACCTACCACAGCCAACCGTATGGACCCATACGTAGATGAGTTCCAGGATCACGGCGCTAGTTTGGTAATGATTGCCAAGGGTAACCGTGGCGATGTTGTTACTGAGGCTTGCAAGAAGCATGGTGGTTTCTACCTCGGTACTATCGGTGGTGTAGCTGCCGTTCTCTCTCAGAGTTCTATCAAGAGCATCGAGTGCGTAGAGTACCCAGAGCTCGGTATGGAGGCTATCTGGAAGATTACCGTAGAGGACTTCCCTGCATTCATCCTCGTAGATGACAAGGGCAACGACTTCTTCAAGCAGTTGAAGCCTTGGACTCCTTGCAAGGAATGCCAGAAGTAAATGATACAGAAATCATGATATTAAAAAAGCTCAGGGCAGATAGCCCTGAGCTTTCTTTTTATACTTATATCAGATAACCTGTTCTGTTTCCGAAACAGGAACATCCGTTTAAAGCAGCAGTTTATATGTCTTGCTTTGCATACCGGTTTCTACCCACAACAGATAAACGCCTTGTCTGATACCCTGTAAAGAGAGACTGACTGTTTTTCCATCCGTAGCAGATGCCTGTCTGAGCAGGTTTCCTCCCGCATGATACAGTTTAATCTTTCTCACGTCCTTGCCCGAAACCAGGAGTTGATGTCCCTTGCGACTGATCTCGGTTTCAGTATCAGAGATAGTAGCATTTTCTATTCCTGTAGCTATATCCTGATAGAGAATAAGGATATCGCCCTTTCGCTTGAGATAGTAAGAAGGTTCCTGCGGATTCTTCAGTTCCACTTTCTTTCCTCCTATTTCGCCCATCACCCTGAACAGATAGGTATGACCGTCGGTCCAAGGCAGATTACTCTTGCGCAGCCAGTAGCTGTAAAGAGGCACATCGAAAGATGATGAGACGCTTACCTCATCGCTGATTCCATTTACCTCTTTTTCTTCCTTGGTATCTACATCTTCAGAAATAAGGGAAACATGCCCCTCGTAACTGAGGTTTTCTGATGTACGCAGCGAAACACCCATCTTGAAGAGAGATACCTTCGATACATCGACGCTTCCGCCTTCTATCTTCTCGTGCGAATCATCAACCAGAAAAACTTCAGTTTTTGCCATCAGCGGTTTCTCCTCGCCCTTTACCACCTCAATATAGGCTGCATCCTGATCGTGGATATCGTTGACCGGACAATTCTGGGTTTCTGCTTCATCCGAAGTAATCTCCAGTTTCACCTGATAACATCCCGGAGCAAGCTGGGCTGGAACCGAAAGGAGAATCGGGATTTCGGTCTCGCTGAAACCATCTATTTCGGTCAACTGGTCCACACGTGTACTCAGCACTGCCGTCTGGTTCTCATCCAGCAGTTTCACTCTCAGGTAACAGTCGCGAGGCACACCATTGAGGTTTTTGATTGGGAAGAAGGCACGTACCTTGCTGCCCTGTTCAGCTTTGCCGTCAAGTCTTGGCTGCCCCATCAGTTGGAAGCGGGCATCTTCCGAACAGATTTCAGAGATGCGGCCGGCACCGTCTTTCAGTTCCACCTCGATAACAGGTGCTTTCTTCATCGGCAGGAAATCATCCCATGAACCATCCTCCTTCCTGGCTGCACATATAGCGTTGATACGGTAATAACCGTTTTCCAGACCGGCAAGACTGAGACTGATTTTCTGAGCCTGATTGATGAGATAATCTGTTCCCATCCATCCCTCCTGCTCACCGCCATAAAGTCTTTCTGTAAAGCCTCCCTGCTGATGATCATCAGAATAAACCACCTGCTTGAGATTCCCTGCTTCATCATAAACGGCAACACCGATATCGCCCCTGAAAGGCTTGCCTCTGTTGACGAAGGAATTCATCTCTACAGTTACCGGCTGTGAAGGGTCGAATAACTTCCCTGACGCCTCTTTCAGACTGAGCGAACCACCCTCGTTGAACATCAGCTGCGGTGAAGTTTCCAGCAGTCCGCGCTCTATTTCGGGATATTTCCCGTTGTTGGGATGAGCTAAGATGGCGGTAATGGCACGGTTAAAGGCAAGCGGTTTGCCCTGAAACTCACTTCCGGTCTGCGAAACATTGAGATTGGTGAGCGAATAATAGGCATCGCCCTGTCCCTCCCAACCGAAGTTCATGTGGAAGAGGCCGTTTTCATCGAAACCATCAGTTACCCAGGCATGACCGGAAGCCGAACCGGCTGGTCTGCCTTCCAGATAAACCGGACATCCGTTAAGCAGTTCCTGTCTCAGGATTTCTGCAAACCTCCCCGGTCCTTCTACAGCTTTCGTAACGTAGGCTGCCGAATAATCGAAATGCTTCTGCAGCGCCTGATAGGCGAAGACTCCCTGGGTTCCACTTGCGCTGGGCGTATATTGCATGAAAGAAGCCACACCCACATCGTTCATCAGTAAGGCTACGGCATCATTCTGCTCAGCGGTAGCCTGAACCGGATAGCGGTAGTCGGGCAACATGTTGCTCCAGTCGTAGTGCGACTGACTGAAATCCGCGCTCTTCTTAGCCTGGTAGTAGGTTACCACATATTCGTTTTTCCCCTGTCCCTGAGCCGGCCACTGATGATAATACATCATCTGAGCCACAGCCGTAGCCACACAGCCGCTGTAATCATATCCTGTTTTAGCATTAAACGGATACGACTGTCCCCATTTACTTTTCAGCATCGGCGCTACGGTTTTAGAATAAAGTCCGGTGCGGTTATTACTTTGAACCTTCACCTTTCCTTCTTTCAGCACCTCGAAAGTCTGTCGGTATCCCGAAAGCAGCAGTTTTACGCAGGGATTGGCATTCAGCGTATCGAGACAACCTTCTTTGCTGTATCCCAGCACTTCTCCCATTTGGTCATCACCAGATACGATAACGAATCCCTGTCCGTGCGCATCATTATATATATAATAAGGTGTACCAGCCTTATTTTTCCTACCCTTCCCCTTAGCCTTCATACCGTCGTTTTGCGGCAGAGTAACATATCTCTTAGCAATCTCCGCCGCCTTCTGCCAGTTGATTTCCTCGGCATGAACAATTTGAGAACAGGTCATCAGCAGGGCAACGAATCCCACAAATAGGTTCCCCATTTTCAGTCCCTTCCATTCTTTTCTTTCGTTTTTCTTTTTCATTTCTTCAGGTCTTAATATTTGATATTGAGTTAATTACGCCACCTTTTGGAAATATCAGATGAGCTACACTTTGCCATCATCCAGAAAGTTTTCTGCAAATATACAACTTTTCTTTGAAAAAAAGAAATTTTTCCAAAATATAACAGCATGATTATTTGGACAAACCAATATTTATTCTTATCTTTGCATCCTATTTTTCATAGTAAATATTTTAACAGAAAAAACTCAAAATGATGAAGCAGAAAAAACATCGAAAGATTCCGGCACTGGCTGCTGGAACCACACTCGTGGCAGCGATGACCCTGATGGCATCCTGCTCCACCGATTATGAAGACCAGATCGTGTACAACGACATTGTGAAACCGTTCCAGGAGGACTTCAAAAAGGATACGGTGGTTTTCGAAAAGTTGCCGGCAGAACGGGCTAAACACATCCTGAATCTATCTGACCCATCAACTGAAATCGTAGACAAACCGGATTACACCTTCCAGACTGACAACCTCATCAATGTTAAGAAATCTACTGAGGATGAATCGCTCGTCATCACCAGCTGGTCGGCTAAGCCCGTCTCCAACGTAACACTTGAGATGTATATCCCGGAAGTGGATGAATACATCCCTGTGGCGTTCATCGAATCCATTCCCGCCTTCTCCCGCTTCTCGTTCAAGCCATCCTTCATTGGCAGACGAAATGTATGGAAAAAGAAAAACGGAAACTTCGTGAGTTTCACCTGCCCGTATCTCGACCTTAACAGGATGAAGGCACGTCTCGTGAGCGATGATGAGCACTTCAAGATGCTCCAGAAGATTGACGCCAGATGGACCTGCAGTTTCTCCAACTACGGGTGGACTCCAGAGGTTGGAGAATCGCACAAGTTCCGTGAGATGAAGCCTATCTACGCCCGCGAATGGGTGGTGATTGTCACCAACTATACCTATATGATGACCACTCGGGAATATAAGTATGTGATGGCAAACTTCAAGAAGGTGATGGGCGGCGATCTCTACGACAACAATAAAGTAACGTTCACTGCCGAGAAATACCAGAGCGAAATGAAAAGATTCAAGGCACAGAAAAACTTCGTGCTCGGACAGTCTAGTCCGGCATACGGTGGATTGGGCGGCGGCTACATCTGGACCGTTACCGACTGGAACTTCTATGGCCATTATGGTTCGTTCAGCGGATGGGAAGCTATCTCCCACGAGCACATGCACTGCATGGACTATAGTCACGACAGCAATATGACGTATCCAGCCAAAACACCGGAAGGCGTCAACGTAGGATGGCCGGAATTTATCTGGCAGCTGCACATGTGGTTGAGCCATAAGGGCGATCTCCCTTATACCGACCGCAATCTGCTGGGCTTCCACAAAGAGGAGAATGCTAAGTATCGCGACTGTGGTATCAATGATATCTTCAAGGATGATGCCAAACTGCAGAAGACCATAGAGGATTTTTACAAAAAGAGCAGACTGGTGAAATATTTCACCGAGAACCCGATCAATGATCATGCAAAATAAAGGAGGAAACGATATGAGAAAAAATGTTATCATGATAGGAGCAGGAATGATGCTGGCTTTGGCTTCCTGCGATAAGACAGAAATACGTGAGATGATGGAAGACAGAGTGATACCGCAACCGGTAGATACCATCAAGGTGGCAGACCATTTCTATCTGGACGGACATCTTTCCCGCACAGCCGAAGATTTAGGTGGCAGACCGCTGGATGCAGCCAACCTCTTTCACGATGGCGAAGAGCTGTATGTGGCGAATTTTGCAGGCAAGAAACTTTGCCAATCCTCTGCACTGTTTCACCGCCGATGACCGCGTCCTCCTTCCTTCGCAGACCATCATAGCCTACCAGAAGGAGAAACTGATACTCACCAATGGTGCAAAGTTAGACCGCTGGGATATCCGCAACAATCCGGCATACGAAATCAAGCCAAGACAGAAATAACCGTAGCGTTGTCTTATTTTCAAAATAAATTCCCCCATCCTGCCTTCGCTGGCTGGATGGGGGATTTCTGTTATTAATGATAGTCTTGTTCAAAACGGATAAAGACACCGGCTTTGTTGTAATAGAGTTCGTAACCAGGGATATCGATTTCATATCCACCTAACTCTTTCTCTATCTTGTAAGGCTTCAGATTAGGATATCGCTTCGCTATATCCGCTGCAATGTTGGCTGGAATGATACCATCAGGCATCACAGAGAACTTGCAGTTAACCGAAGTCCACTCGCCCTTCGCATCAAACTCCAGCTGGGTGCCGTCGCTGAGCAATACATCATATTCCCATCGGCCATTGTCCTTTTCCTTCTCCACATGACTCACGGCAACCTCGGCAAAATGCTTCTTTACAAACTGCTGTGCATGCACTGGCAAATCAGTAAAACTGATTACTCTTTCCTCGCTGCTGTGGCAAGATACTGATATCATAGCCAATACCATCGACAAAAATGCCGTCAAAAACTTTCTTTTCATGTTGTCTAATTTTAAAAATTATTGAATCAATTACCTGTAAGTTTGTCAATTATTATTTGCGCACTACCACCTTCTTTCCATTCCGGATATAGATGCCCGACTGGGTAACTTTGGTAAGTTTGCGGCCATCCAACCCGTATATTGCATCAGAAGAAGATGAAGCAGCAGCGCTGCCTGTGCCCTGCGATAGAGTCGGCTTCGTAATGCCTGTAGTCGGCGCCTTGCGGTAGAGCGTAATGCGGCGGCGCAACGTGTTGGCATTCCAGCGGTCCAGCCACATGCCGTCACGCTCTATGTCTACATGTATCTCGTAGGTGCCCTCTGCCAACTCAGAAAGATTCACGGTATGGCGGGTAGAACCCGAAAGATCCGTATCATTGTTGCGCGGAATGCTCACTCTGCTGATGCTGCTCGTATACGCAGTCTCGCCCGTAGCCACATTGACCAGACGGTAGCGCATGCGGGTCTGCAGACTGCCCTGCGTCAGATACTTCATATAGCCCGACATACCCAGCACCAGCTGCGGTTTCTGGTCCAGGTCTAAGTAATGGGAAGGCACATAACTGCCCGCTTCATCCCGGAGTTTCACCGATGTAACGGTCACCCTGCCTTCGTAGTTGTTAGGATATACCTCGAGCAGGAAATCCTCCGGCACCGGAATCTCATAGACGCCAGGATTCTTCGTCTCGATATTGTGGTTGAAGCTAAGCTTCATGCGATACTTTCCCGCCTTGAGCTCATGAGAGCCGTTAGTGCCCGAATAGGAAGTCATGAACCTCACGAGCCACTGGGTGGTATCCATGCGCTGCGCCACCATGTGGGCAAGATAGGCATTCGGAACCTGATAGGTTTCTCCCGCCAGATTTCCCGTGCCCTCCAGTTCCACCTTTAACTCGCCGCGAGCCTGATAGCGGCTCAGGTTAGATACATTCAGCAGGATGCCCGCCAACTGGCTGCTGTACTGATAGGCTGGCTCCAGCACCTCCGGCTGTCCCACCAGCGAAAGGTGAGGCTTGTTGTCAGCCTGTACCAGCGTAACCTCGCCACGGTTCACAATCATCGGCACGGAATTGCCATTCACCATCTGCCTCCAGTCTTCCCAAACGCCCTTGTCTGCATCCAGAAGTCGGCGGCCCAAAGGTCGCAGATAGTAGGTGCCTTCTGCCAGACCGTCGGTTTCATTCAGGTCCATCCCCCACCAGTCATATTCGAAATTGTAGCTGGTATAATAGGTAGCCCAGGTCATCACACCCGACTGTCCGAAGACATGCATACACTTTCCGTCCTGCGTAAAGAGTCCGATGCCTATCTGTCCGGTATAGGCGCCTCCGGCATCCTGAGCCACATTGCGGGCTCCCACACCTTTAATCTGCGCCGGAATGACCGACTTCACCGTCATTCCTTCACTCGCCTGGAACTGCAGTCCCTGGTCATTGTTCACCGAGAGCACCACCGGTTTAGGCTGCAGCGGTTCTATCATTCCGTCGTTCGGATGCACGAAGAGCGCTATCTGATTTTCGTAGTAACAGCCGTCGCTGCCGTAACCTCCGCCAGCCACCGATGCCGTATTGATGTCGAAATAGCCATTGTCCAGACCAGCCCATCCCCAGTTTACATGCACCAGTCCGTTCTCATCGTAGCCATCATATAAAAAGGCATGGTCGCCGCCCGTCATAAAGACCGGACAGCCGAGAGACAGCTCCTGGTAGATAGCCTGCAGAAACTCGCCGCCCGGCAGTCTATCCTTCTCCAGCTGGCGCACATTGCAGTTGTAATAGTGCTCGAGGGTATTCCATAACTTTGCTTCATCACAGAGGGTTCCGTTCACGCCATAGGTAGCCTGAGCCAGTTTTCCCAGGTCGCGCATCAGCACGCCTACAGCCTGTGCCTGAACCTCACTGTATCCTCCACCGCTGTAGGAATCGAGCATGTTGTCCCAGTCATAATAATCGTATGCCATGGCACCCTCGCCCCGGATCACCCCCTCGGGTCTCATCTTAGGCCAGCGGTGGGCAGAGAGCACCTGTGCCATCGCCGTGATGGTACAGCCCGTATAGGTTGGCTTGCCGCTGGTGCTGCTGCGCGGGGTATAGTAGTTATAAGGATAATCCTGGCTCCATTCCGCACTGACGAGAGGTTTCACCGATGCCTTCGGCGGTTTGGCATAGACCGGCGTCACGCTGATGCTGTCTACCTTCACCAGTTCCACCGCCCGTGCATATCGCTCCAGGAGTTTTTTCATCGGAGCCGACATATTTTCAGTATCCAGCCTTCCCCTGTCGCTATATCCCAGAACCCCGCCTACCCGGTCATCACCCGCCACGATGACAAAGCCTTCGCCATCCTGATTATTGAAGAGGTGGAGCGATGGTTCTGAAGTACGGGACCCGCGGCTTTGCACCACCGACGGTCCCACACTCACAGGATTTCCGATAAACTTTCTTGCCATTGTCTGCGCCTTGTTCACGTCTACCGGTCCGGCATAGACATTCATAGCACATATCGCCGATACGGCTATGGCGTAAAATTTCTTATCCATCATATCTCAGGTCAAAAAGAATTATCTGATTACCGTTTTCTTGCCGTTTACGATATAGATGCCCGGCTTCAGCTTGCCGTTCACCTTGCGTCCCTGCATGTCGTAGATGCCCTCCGGTTTCTTCTGTTCCTGAACCAGGTTAGGACGGATGCCGGTAGTGCCATGATTGCGCACACTGCAGCGGGCAGCATTTTCTATCTTTCCGGTCCTGGTATTGAAGAGCACCGCTGCTATCTCTATCTTGCTGCGGTCGCGGATTACGCTGTATTTGTTTACCCCCTCAAAAGTAGTGGAGTGTGTCTTCACCTCATCTGCCCGGAAGTCGGTCATCTTCGAGTCCTCCAGTCCGTTGTCCATACCCTGCGATTCTATTGCTACATGGTTATATACCATGCCCTTTACCTGCGACCAGCCCTCTACATAGTTGGCAGCATCGGCATAGAACTTCATCTCTTCGGGTGCATCCTTATAACTGTCGCTGGAATACTCGGCATAATTCGCCTCCTGTCGCCATTTGTCGTCGCTCAGTCCGCTGGCAGTCATCACATAGCCTATGGCAAACGTTTCTCCCTCATCAGACAACATGCATGGTTCTACCTGGGTTTTCACACGTATGTTATTACCGTTCTCATCCCATTCTGCGTCCACCTCCATGTTCATGTAGGTAACCTTGCTCTTTTCTATCTTGAAAGCATCGGTAATGTCAAAACCGGCAGCCTTGTTATCACGTGCCACCCATACGGCAGGAACTGTTACGGCATAGCGGTCTATCAATCCTTCATATACCCAACGGGATACTACCTTGCTGATATCATCAGTTTTGTGAACAGAAACAGCCACTACATCATCGGGATACATACGCGCTATGGCGTCGGTAGCCACCAGTCCGATAGGACAGTGCCAGCACCACATTCCCGCATAATCTTCTACCAGCACCCGCTTGTGCGGCATTTTGTTTACCGTGCAGCAGGTAAGATAGGCATATCCCGCCGAAGCCTCGTTATACTGTCCGTTCACCTGTGTAATATTGAAGAGCACCTCTTCCTTTCCCAGTTTCGGTCCAGGTTTGATAGGAATTTTTACCTCTCGCGTTTCTCCATCCTTGAGCGGCTGGTCGAAGTTCAACACGAAAGGTCCCTCGCTCACCTGCTTATCTGTATAATAAAAGGTATAGCTGATGCTGGTCACCTCGGTATCGCCCCAGTTGGTCAGTTTTAGCGGCACCACCGTTTCCTTATCCCCCATTTTCAGGAATACGTTGCCCGGCGTCATAGGCGCCACCGAATTCTTTGCCCAGCAGCCAATTCTTTCCGCTATTTTCTGCGCCTGTTGCCAGGATTGTGGCCCAGCAGAAAGATGAGGTGGCAATACGAATAAGATTAGCAGCGACACTGCTGTTAAAATGGTTCTTTTCATCTTGTTTTTCTCGTTAAATAATTACTAATTTTGAGTTTCTGTTTTATTCTGTCATCTCATGGATCACTACGAGTCACGCCGACCCGTCTTTTCGGCTACAAATATACTATAATTTTTCCAAGACAGGACACGCTTAAACTTTTATTAACAGATATTCGTTATTTTTCTTTTAAACCGACCGTTCGCATGTAGTACTGTATAATCTTCAAAGCAAAAAACAGCCTAAAAATTTGGAAGTTACAAATATTCAGCGTATCTTAGCAGATGATAAACTGCACTCGGCAAAATATTCAAGCAAGCTTGATATTCTGCGCTCGTTAGCATTATCTTTGCAGTACAAATAAAAACATAAAGCGTATGAAACAGGTAGAAGAAAGATACATCAGCTTGCTGACCGATTTCGGCTTCGACCGCCTCTTCGAGGAAGCCGAGATAGCCAAGTTTACTCCTCAGGAAATG
>OBCH01000063.1_pt1 | contig 31448 bp, 24 predicted proteins | sample 1495941 | NCBI WGS metagenome assembly OBCH01 (sample SAMN03418276, study PRJEB22391) | human gut metagenome | biome: human-gut; feature: organic feature; material: feces | host: Homo sapiens | place: Tanzania | collected 2013-01
TCTTCGAAAGGACTGATTTCAATAATGTCAAAGAACTCGATTGTCCCCTCTTTCTGGGGCTATTTGATTAATATTTAACTAGTCCCGATTTTAACGGGACACTAATGACACTATCTCGTTAACTTGTAATTTCAATATAATAAAGGTACGATTAGAACAAACAATTGCATCATCAATACCCATAACATTGCAATTTCACCTCCTAAAACGGAAAAATGTTACGATTTATAACTTCTCTTTCTATAAATCGCCTTAATAAGGCTGATGATAGCTGTTTCGTTGGCATCGATATAGGATCAACCCGTTTTGCCCAAACTTTACCCAAGCCTTTGGGCACTTTTACCCGAAGCTCTGGGCAAGTTTCCTCACAGGTATGAGCAACTTTGCTCATCGTTATGGGCAAAAATGCTCATCGTTATGGGCAGAAAAGCTCATCGGTATGGCTAAAAATGCTCAACGTTAAGTCAATTTGCCCGATAAGGTTTCGAGATTTCCATGAATGCTGTGGCATTTGCAAGATGATGTGCATCCTGGTTTTCTTCAGAAATTAGTAATCGAGCTCCTCTGTATAATGGTCGAACTCCATGTTCTCATATCCTTGATCTTTACACCACTGCAGGATGTATTCTTGCTGTTCTGGAATGATACGAGTCTGACCCAGTTTGTAGCGATAATACGAAGCTCTGCTTCCGAAATAGGAAATCATACTGCTTTTGAACACTTTCACATCCTTCTTTCTCAGTTCGTCGAGCATTTTTTCCAGACCGTATGCCATCTTGACAAGATGTAATTGCATGAAGTGTTCGCACTTGCCATTTTTGTATGCATCTGGAAAAACGGCATGGCCATCCGTCTTGTCAGCATTCTTGTAGATAACAGATAATTGACGGGCACATTCATTGGCAAGAGGACATTGTTCATTGAAACAATACTTCCAGTAGAATCCCTCATCGCCTTTTGCGAAAAGTAGTCTTACTAAATCTGCTTGTGTCATGTTGTTGTTGATTATAAGTTAAAAGGTTTCGGTTTCACATGGATCTTTTACTTCATTGTGGAATCGGCAAGACTTTTTCTTGCTTCTGCAAAGTTAGCAAAAAAATAGGATAACATGCCACCTTTATCTCATTTTTTTGTTTTTTCTCCTTGTTTTTTGGTATTTTTCTACAGTAAAAGCCACAACATGGGGAAACGTGGTAACAATGTGGCAATAGTGGCAATAAGATGGTGCTTAAAACAAATCATCAAGTACCACTTCGTTCTGGGCAATGCCCGAATACATGTTGCGCTGAAGACCATAACTGCTGATAAACGTCAGCTGTATGGACTTCCGAGTTTTCGTTTCTTCCATAAAACGGGCAATTTTGTTTCTCAAAATCTTATCATAATCCTTATTGATGGCAAACTCTCCTTCCGAGAATTTCATTTCGCATAGATTGATGGTGTTGTCGCCACGCTCTATCACCATATCTATCTGAGCGGCCCGCTCATCAGCCTCCCCACTACTCTTGCTCCGCCATGAATATAAATTGGTGGATACACCAGCTATACCCAACCGCTGCTTGACCTGAGAGATATGATTCATCGCCAATATCTCGAATGAAACTCCTGCCCAGGCATAGAAACGGGGCGTGCGCTGCAACTTGCTCCAATACAGAAGATTCCGGAACGAACTGTCTCGGAGAAACCGAAAATAAAACAAGGTGAAGAAATCCACCAACTGATAAAGAGATTTTCGGGTAGAACATCCGAAGTTGACATATTTTCTGATAAATCCGCACGATTCCAGATTGTCAAGAATCGTGGTCAATGTCTTGCCTGATTTCATTTGGGCTGCATTAGCTATTTCTGTGCGAGTCATTCCATATCCACGCTCGTTCAGGCACTCTACCACCTTGACATATGCCTCAGAATCCTTGAACAGGGAGCGATAGAGTATCGAAAACTCATTATACAACTGACCATTGGGATTGAACAGCATACGGTCTATATTCTGCGCTAAACTTAACCGCTCGTCCAAAAGATTAAGATAGTATGGGATGCCTCCCAATATCATGTAAAGCTCTGCCATCTCGTATCTTGACAGCATCATCCCCTTGGTCTTCAGAAACGCTTCCGATTCTCCAAGAGAAAAAGGTTGCAGGAATAGACGATGGGTAAGACGACCATAAAGTCCACCATGATTATTGATGAGTTTGTCCATCATCCAGGAAGTGGCAGAGCCACAGACTATCAGAACGATGTCGTGACGTGCCGAAGCCCATCCATTCCAAAAGTGCTCCAAGGCAGAGATAAAGTCAGAGCCCACAGTATCCATCCAAGGCAGTTCGTCGAGAAAAACCACCTTGCGTTCTACTTGGGGCAGCGAATCGAGATAAGAAATCAGCATCTCAAAGGCATCGAGCCAATCATGGGGCAACGAAGATACTTTCCTGTCATAACGACGAAGTGTATAAAAGAAGTTTTTCAACTGTTCCTGAGTGTTTCCTCCTGCCAGTCCGGATGCCTGAAAAACCATTTCCTGCTCAAAATATTCACGCACGAGAAACGTTTTCCCCACTCTGCGACGTCCGCATATAGCCACAAATTCAGACTGCCTTGACTCATATATGCGAGCCAGTGTATCTTGTTCACTCTTTCTGCCTATTATATTGTTCTTCATTTCCTTTTCTCCTGCTTTAATTTCTTATCGCTTACAAAGATAGCAAGAAAAAGCAATTATTGGCTATATCTTACGCTGGTTTAAGCCAATAATACATATTTTTAAATATTATTGGCTAAATTCTACATTCCTTTCAGCCAATAATGCATATTTTTCTGAAAGAGCAAAAGCATTAAAAGAATACCTTTCCAAACAAAAATTGAGGGGTGAAGGGTTTTGTCGGATACCCCAGTTCGGGATAAGGTATCAACTATCACACATCCCATCAGAACAGCTGCGTCTTGATGCCTAATGACAAGCCGAAGACATCCCAGAAACCGGCAGAACCATTGCGATAGAAACGCATGAAATAAATATCGTTGGTGCTCAACTCGTAGAAGAAGGTGACACTCTTCACAAACTTGCGGCGGTTCTCGGGCACATCCACCGTGAAACGCTCTCCCACAAAGATGTTGGGGCGGATGCGTGTGGAGAAAGGATAATAGCCACTGCCATACTTTGACGGCTGCTTCGTCCAGAAATCTGAGCCAAAGACGGTGTTGAAATACAAGCCACACTCCAAAGGCTCGAAGGCCCAGCCATGACCCATCGTCACTGACCAGGGTATATAATTCTGCTTCAGCGTCATCGTCATCTTGGCATTGTTGGAGTCATATTTCGGTATGTAACCGAAGAGCAACTGCGTCTCCCACTGGCGATGCTTGCCATAATCCCAGCCCACTCCAAAGGAGAACAGTCCCATGTTGCCACAAGTCTGCAGGACGGTTTGCGTAGGGATGAGTGCTCCCCAGTAGCGGCGATAACGGTGAATGCGGTTGTCATAGCGGTTATGCTTCACCACCGTGTCGCGAGCAGCCAACGCTGTATCTGCCACGGCGTTCTGTTGCGCCTGAACACATGCAGGCATCAGAAACAAAAGAAGAAATATCCTAAAAATCAATAATCTCATAGCTGTAATCGTCGGGAGTAATGGTAAATATATAATACTTTCGCTCCTTGGCACTCGCTGTCATATAGAAGATAGTACCGTCATCATAGAGGTCCTGTATGCGAATGTGATGGCCATGACCGTCGAGACAGAACATCAGCTGGGGCAGTTTGTGGATGTAATCATTGAAGGGTTCTGCCACGTTATTGTTGAACTGCTCGGTGAAAGGAGGAGCATGCATACAAACGACTGAGCGGTCGAACTCATCTGCCCGATTGGTCCACTCGGCCTTGATAAAGTCGAAATTGGGAACTGGTTGCGAATAATCGTACTCGATGGCATTGGTATTGAGGCACACAAACTTCACTCTGCCTGCGATAAAAGCAAAGTCGGGATTGCCAAAAGTCACCTGGTAAGCCTTTGTCCCTGTACCGAGACAGTCATGATTGCCCAAGAGTACCACAAAGGGCTTGTTGAGTTTCTTGAGCCGATCGCGAGTCCAGAGAAATTCCTGTGTGCCACCAAAGTCGGTCATGTCGCCACCATGAATCACAAAGTCGATATCTGCCCTGCGGTTGATGTCGCTCACCTCGTCGCTCAGGTCATTGAGCCACTGGTGTGAGTCGCTGATAAAGGCGAAACGAAAGGTGGTTTTGTCCTTCGTCGCCTCCTCTATCTTCACTATCTGCTTGGCGTTGACATTCTTCTCTCCCTTGATATTCACATCATAGGGATGCACGTCGAACACCTTGTCACAACTGACGAGCGACAGCCCCAACAGGCCAACCATCGCCCAGATAAATCTCATCTTTCTTTTTTTCATACGGCTGCAAAGGTAATCAAAAAACCTGAATTACGAAATAGTTTTGCATTCGAAAAGAAATCAAAGAGTACATATATTCCTTATTTCGTGACATTTAGAACAGTCGTTCACCAGATTCAGCCCCCTTAAAAAATGATAAGCCCTGAGAGAGAGAAACGGGACTCTTGGGGGGACGCACAAACAGCTGAAGGTTCGCAAGTTTTTGCCCCACACGCCCTGAAGGGGCAGAAACTCTTAGCCCAGGGCAGCGCCCTGGGTTATCATGTTCGCAAACTTGTCGCCCTGTAAGGGCAAAAGCCTTATAAATTGTTAGGAGTTTTAAAGCTTTTGCCCTTACAGGGCGCATTGCCGATTGCCATTATACCCAGGGCGTTGCCCTGGGCTAAGAGCTTCTGCCCTTTCAGGGCGTGCTGCTTGTAATCGGCACAATATGTTGACTATGGAAAGATGAAACAGGTGGACGAGAACAATGTACAGATGGGCGAGTTCTCTGCCAAAGACATTGCTGTGGCTGGCTATCTATTGCTCTGGGCTAAGAGCTTCTGGGCCTTCAGCCCGTATTGCGAAACTTGAGCAAACAGTATGTTCGCTGGGGCTCCTCAGGAAGCTATCCCTCCCAAATCTCATAAGAGAACGGAAAAGCAAGGGCATCCGCCTGCATCTGAGAAGCTCTCGCATTCCATACTGCCGAGGCGCAGCCCGCCTTCAAGAAATGAACACGGGCGGAGAGCGCCTTGCGGAACACACGATAACTCTTGAGACTACGGTCGGCATCGGCTTGCTGGATGAAGAAAACATATCTGTTGAGAGGATGGGCAGCCATGACGGAAGCGATGCGTGTAGCCAACTTCTCGGCTGACTGGGGACCGATTTTCGCAAAGATGTACGAGAAATGGAAGAAGATGACCGTAGGAACGCTGGACAAAGCATTCCAATCATCGTCATTCAACTCCTCAAAACGGCTCAGCTTGTGATAAACCACCCGGTCGGCGTAAGCGGCATGAAGCATTCGCTCGCCCATCTGATGCATACTCTCCGAGATGTCGACTGCCTGGTACTCCAAACATCCTATCTTGTCGCCGAAAACCTGCATGAAAGCCAGGGCATTAGTGGCTGGTCCGCAACCCAGATGCACCGAGATGGTGCGCAGGGAGGTGGAGGAGAGCCTCTCCTCCACCCACTCCCGAACCGAGCCGTACATCAGCTTGGCGCAGGCATAGTGGGCAGGCATCATGTTGTGACAGTAAACGAGCACCTGGTCGGCGGGCGTGAAAGTGCGCATCCGGTTTCTGCCCGAGGTGTCCTTGAGGTCGGTCTGAATGATTTTGGATTGCACGAAATGGCTCCTTCCATAGTCGATGAGCGCCTGGTTGGTGGCAAACTCGTTGCCCAGAACATACTGGGGCCAACGGGTCATCGCATCGCCCTTGACGGGCTCTTCGACGACCGTACGAAACGTACGGTCAAAGGTTTCATCAGATGATAATTCCCCGACCGGGAAAACCGCATTTCTCTGTCCATCGCAAGAATCGAGCGAACCGACAGAATCAGCCGAGCCAAGCGACCCTGCTGCCCCAACGACAAAGTTTCCGCTCACATAGTCGCTGGGCGAGATGTCGAAATAGCTCTGCCTGTTACGGGCAAACTCCATGAGCTTGAAGAAGATGACGTTCTCGCGCAGGAGTCTGGCGTTGCCGATCATGATGAGATGTTTCATGGCACGGGTCATCGCCACGTTGAGCTTGCGGTCGATGATTTCGCCCGACGCACGGTCCACATACTGGTTGCCGGTGAGGAATCCCAACTGATAGTATTTCCTGATGGTGAAGCCGTAGATGATGTTCTCGCACTGGCTTCCCTGATAGCGCTCCACGGTATCGATCATGATGTCGTGGAGCGGTTCTATATGGTAGCTGTCTATCTCGTTGCGTATGGTGGAGATCTGATTGCGATAGGGCACGATGATGCCCACCGTGCGGTCTTTGTCGAAGCCCTCTGGATCCATGAGGTAGATGCGATGCACCGTGGCGGCAATCATCCTGGCCTCGATGAGATTCACCTTGTCGGAGGTCTCCTGCTGCCATGGGTCGAGTCCTGTCTGTCGTGGCTCGGGATAGGTGACGAAGGCGATGCGGCGGGTGGTGAGCAATGCCTCCAGCCCGTCGTTGCTCTCAGAGGTGAGCGGCGTGGGCTCCTCCTGATAAGGCAGGGGCACGGGGATGAGCTTGTTCTGATAGAAGGCATAGTTGGGGAAGATGGCTATCTCGCGGTGCATACGTCCCTGGCGGGTGAGCATGTAGCTGTACTCGTTGTTGACACCCTCGGAGCGATAAGCCTTGATGAGGCGCTCGAAGAGCGAGAGCCGGCAGTCGGTGAGGTGGATGGCCCGCAAGTTGGGTTCCTGCACCATGGATTCCGACTCCTGTTGCTGCACGACGGCTGGCAACTGTTTCTCGTCGCCTATGAGCACAAACTTGGCGATGGCGTGCTCGCCCGTGCGTGCATTCTTCGCCGAGAGCAGACCTACGATCTGGGGCTCGAGTATCTGGGAGGCCTCGTCGACAATAGCCAGGTCGAAATGCTTGATCGACAGGAGGGCTATCTGACTGTTGAAGGCTGTGGTGGTGCCGCAGAACACACGGCAACGCTCTATCATCTGCCTGATCTCACGGCCGTCGCGGCACGCCTCCGACCGCTTGCCGAGCAGGTGGGAGCGGTAAGCCTCATGACAGCCCAACTCGCTGCCCAAGCGCACGAAATCGATGCCCTCGCCTACCAATTTGCTGCACATCTCGTCCACAGCCCTGTTGGTGAACGAGAGCAGCAGTACCGACGTGCCTTCCTCCATGAGCTGTTCCTTCAGCACGTTGACCATGCCGAAGGAGGTCTTACCCGTGCCGGGAGGTCCGATGATGAGGAAGAGGTCCCGGGCCTGCTTCACGCGCAGCACCAGGTCGTTGAACTCCGTGTTGCCCTGGCTGGCGTAGTCGCCCTGGAGTGTGAGCGTGGTGTCGACCCTCGGCTTGCGCTGCAACAGGAGCAAATCCTTGCGTTCCTGACGGGCTTCGAGGAAGAGTTGAAGACCCTGATAAAGAGCACGGTACGACGATTCCATAAAGTCATGCTCTATCGCCCACACCTCGCCATCGAACACCTCGCGCTGGGTCTGCGGATTGCGGAGCGACACCTCTACCCTCGTCTCGTGAATGTCGACGATCGACCCACGGAACACATAGTGGCGCGTGGCGTTGGGCTCGCCCTCAAGGGTGGGATTGTAGGCATAAAAGAAGACGATATCGCCCTTGCGGAAATTGGACACGTCCTTGTCCTGTCCGTCGGCGAAGGCGAACTCCACCCACTCGATGGGCATTCCCTTGACCTGTCGGAGGGGCATCATGCACAGGTCGCAATAGATGTTGCCGGCGTTGCGTCGCTCGTCGAGTGTGGAGTTCCATACCGAGGCGAATCCCGACTCCTCCTTGGTTCGGTTGCCCACCTTGGAGAGCATCTGCTCGTTCTCCACAAAGGTGAGGAAGCGGTAGTAATAGTCTTTCTCCAAGGGTGTAGCCGTGCGCACCCGGTCGAGCAGCGCCTGCAGCTGTGGCCGCTTGTAGCGTTCCCACAACGTTCCGCTCTCGCCCGGACATACGAGCTCGGGGGTGAGCGACTCGAGAATACGGAATCCGCCACGCGTGAGGAGCAGTTCGAGCCATGCCACCTGGTTGCGCAACCTGAGCGCCTTGAAGAGCAGGTCGGGCGCCGAGGCGATGTCGAGCAGGCTGTTGGCGTACTTCGAGTAGAGCATGTAGGAATGGAAGTCCTTGTAGGCCACGCCGTAGTTGTATCTGAAGATGGCACGATAGAGCAGCGCCTGCACATAGTGGTCGGGGCGAATGCGGGGTGTCTCGGGGCTCGACTTATAGGACGCCTTGCCCGATTTCTGCTCCACCATGAGCGTGAGGTCTTTCTGAATGAAGTCCATACGGGCCTGCAGTCCGAGTGTGGGCGAGAAGAAGGAAGGCTCCAGGATGGTGTTCTTTCCGTCGCGCCTGAAGGCTACCGACGAGGCCTCTGCCAGGGCTCCCTGCACGGCACGGCGAATGTGCTGGCGCTGCAGTTCGGCATCGGCACGGAAATGGTCTGAGAGGGGCGTCACGGCGAGGCTCACGGCATTGCGGGCGCAGAAGTCGGCCATGCTCTTCTCGTAGGGTCGGTCTACGTGGTAAACCTCCTCGTCGAGCAGCTGTCCGGCAAAGTTACCCAGCATGATGGCCTCGTTGCTGAAGGCTGGTGCCAGCTTCCTGAGCATGTAGGCGTAGGGGGTGGCGGTCTCCTGCTCGGAGAAGCATCCTGCCAGCGAGGTGACGTCTATCAGATAGTCGGGGTTGTAGATGATGATGGCGGGATAGATGATGCCAGCCTCCTCGCGGGGCAGGATGAGGTTGAGCTGTTCGCCCTTGAGCAGGATGTCGGCCAGATAGGCTCGGTCGCCCAGCGCATACGGGTTGTCGACCTTGCGATAGTAGATGCGGCACGACTCGCCCGTCTCGCTGTCGGTGGCTGTGATGAGGGTGTCGTCCCAGGTGTCGATGATGACCCGCATCTCGCTGCCCTTGCGATAGAGCGGACGGTAATAGGAAGCCACGACATAGGGGAAACGATGGTCGAGACTGGCGGGCACGGGAATGTCGTAAACGAGAGCGATAAACTTGCACAGAGCGGCTGTGTCGTGGTCGACAGACTGGCGCAGCTCCTCATCGGTCAGAATGGATTCGGGGGCATTCTGAGCCTGTCGTGGGGCATTCTGCAGACGGCGCAGGCGGATGCGGAAGGCGTTGACCGAAGCCGAGAGAGAGGCGTCGCGCATCTTGTCGCGGTTCTCGGTGAGCAGATAGTCCACCTTGGCGAAGAAGCCGGCAAACTTGGTCTTCGACTGCTGCAACTTTCCCTCCACGGCCTGATGGAAGACCTCGCTGAGCAGACGGTAGCGCAGACGGATGTCAATGTCGGCGGGTATCTGGTCGACCTGTTCGAAGAGGTCGGTCGCCACACTCTCCACGTGCAGCCCTGCCAGCCCCTCGCCTGCCGTCTGCACATCGTAGGCCTCTATCCTGAGTCGTCGGGGAATGTCGCGCATCTGCTCGGCCGTAAAGATCTGTGCGCCCTGACTTCTGCTGCCGAGGGTTGTGCCCTGACTTCTGCGGCTGAGGACAGCTCCCAGGTGGCGGTTGTCGCACACGGAGAGCCACTTCCCTACACTCTCCGAGAGGCCCGAGGCGTCGATCTCCGCATCCCGGCTGAACACGACCACCACTCCCACTTCGAGGCGCTCACATCCGAGATATTTGCGCAGGCCTGCGTATCGAAAATATTTTGTAATTGTGTGAGCGAAATAAAAAGAGATATTTGCGCAGGCCTGCGGCGGTTCGGCTTCGGTTGAGCCGTGCCTGTGCGAAGGGACTTTTGCCGTAGGCTCCACCTGCTATCGTCCTGCCGTCGCTGGTCCAGGGTCCGTTCTCGCCTGCCACGATGCTGCCTCCCCAGTTCTTGAACTCTATCACCAATGCCGCCTGCGGTGTGAAGAGCAGCGCATCGAGCTCCACGCCCTCGATGTTGTAGTTGCCCACGAGCACGTACTCCCCACCCGTCTGCGTCTCCAACTCGCCCAGGATTCGGCAAAGTGCATCAAACTGCCTGATCTCGGCCGCATGCTCATACTCAGAAATCTTGTATATTCTCACCCCCATGTATCGTTTTTTATTTCGCTCACAAAATTACAAAATATTTTCGATACCACCAAATTTTTGCCTGCGTCAACAGGCGAAAATGGACAGAAGTGCTAAAAGCGCTGACGCTGACACTGACAGTCCAATTTTCCGCAACTCCCCCTTTGAGGGAAAAAGGGTGAAAGAGAAAGTTTATATTTATATATATATAAATATATATATAAATATAAAAATAAATCATTAACATTTCTTCACTTTTCCTCTCTCATTTCATCAATGATAAGGTGCGGAAAATTGGACTGTCAGTGTCAGCGTCAGCGGAGGGATGGGTTCAAGTGATATTTTTTTGACAATGCGCTGACGCTGACACTGACAGTCCAAAATTCCGCTACCCCTACTTCGAAAAGAGGGCTGTGCCAAAGCTGCCTCAAGATACGAAGAGGGAGTTGGAAAGATAATCCGTAGATGTGAAACTTCAGACAATCTATAGCAGAAGGCTATGGATGAGGGGCAAAAAGAAGGCTATGAGAGTGAAAAATTATGTCTACGACAGGAGAAAACTTAGTTTTCACATGCGCGAAACTATTGATTATGCAAGGCAAATCTCCTTGAACTACAGAAGAACATTGTAGCATTGATTTCATCAAAAGTGGCAAAAAATACACGTAATGGTAAACTTTTTCGCAAAATTGAGTCAAGAATTTAAGAATTTGAGAAGCATTCCTGCTGATTTGATTTTATGAGAGTGACAGGAATTGGGCGGCTAAAGCCCACCCTTTTGCTGCTGAAAGCTTGCTGGACTTTAGGTAGCAAATTCTACGATATTTTTGAATCATAAGCAGAATGTTGTCAGTTGATTTATCAACTGCAATGCTTCCTGTAATTCGTATTAATCCAAAATTCAACTGCAAGAATGCTTCTCAAATTCTCAAATTCTTGATAAAAACAAAAAAAATCTCGACAAGAAACTCTTCAAGTCCACTTAAGCATTTGTCTTAACTCCTTAACTTCTTAACTCCTTTTTAAAAAAAACTCCTTAATTCCTTGAAAAATTACCTTAAATCCTTGAAAATCTTCTTTAACTTCTTTAACTTTCCAGTTTGCAAAATTTGAGTGATTATTTTGTATCGTTGCAAATTAAAACGCAAACGGGGGGTAGTTGATTAACAAAACATACATTAATCACTACACATTATACATAAAATCGAAAGCCCTGGGCTCCAATCAATACCAATGGAGTCCAGGCTTGTTTTTCTTCGTGTTGTGGTTGATTCGATACACCACGCACACCATCATGTACGACGGAATAACGTTGGTACTCTTGCTGCTCACGTAGTCACTCGTCTGGGAGTATTCCACATGTTTAAGTTGCCTCAGAATGTCGAATCCCTCGAGCACAACCATAAGTTTGTCGTTCAGGAAGGTGCGCACCAACCGGGCATCCCATACCAAGTCATTGGTGTTCAGCTCGCTGCTTGCGTATTTCCTGCGGGTATAGAGGTTGATGTTGTTAGCCAGGTCGAGATGCCACGGCAGATGCAGATGTGCCAGCAGTCCCACCTCCCAGTCGATAGGATGCGACACGGTACCACCGTTGTTGGTGTACGACTGTCGGAACCTTGAACGCAGAGTGAACATCTGCTCGCCCGTTTTCCATTTCAGCCTCAGGTCGTCGTCCACGCTTCTCACGGAGGCCTTCTTCGTGAGTGTTGTGATGTCGTCAGCCTCATTCTTCGTTTCCTCAAGACTCACCTTGTGACGTATACCATAGGTCACACTGTTGTGCAGGAAAAGGTTATTGCCTGTGGTAAGGGGCACTCCTATTACCCATGCCATCTGTGTCGTATTGTTGCCGTTGGCATTGTCGTAGGTGTACAGTTTTCTGCCCGAAGGACGGTCATACGACAGTTTGTTGACGATAGCGTTGTAAGTGTTTTCTCTGAGCAGTTGCAGTTTCATTTCGTAGCGCATGTCCTTGCTCAAATAAGAGTACGTCAACCTGCCGTTGAGTGTCCATTGCGCTTTGAGGTTGCTGTTGCCACGATAGTAGTTCTGTGGATCCGTGGTGACGGTCACCTCCTCTGTCTGTTCTGTTTCGGGTCTGCCCGATGTGGTCTGGAAGAGCAGGGTCAGCTTGTGCAACAGGTTGTTGCTTCGCCATTGCAGGTAGGTATTCTTGGCATCTACCGCCCAATAACGGTCGGTATGACTACGGTCGTAGTCGGTGCGGCAATAGGTGCGGTTGATGGTGTGGAGTCCCACGGGCAGAAATAAATTGGCATTCCATACTCCCAAGGCGTTGGCATATCCCCATTGCAGCTTGAGGGTCAGTTCGTGATAGGTGTCACGCTCGCGTTGCTGGTAGCTGTTGTTATCATCGTGGGTACCTTCCTCTGCCATCTCCTCGTGCTGACTGATGTGCTTGTACTGATATTGCAGCGTACCGAGCACACGTTGTGTGAGCCACAGGTAGCTCAGTTTGCCATAATATTCGGTATAGTCGATAGGACGTGTAAAGAGGCGCTGGCTGTCGCAATAGGGCGACTCGATGGAAGCATCGTAGTAATTGACGGTTTGCTCCGTGCGCTTGTCTTCCCTTCCTCCCTTGTTCGTGCCTCCTATTTCAGCCTTCAGCTGCTTACGCTTGTTGTCAAACTTGATACTGGCTGTGGCAGAGATTCCTGCCGTATAGTTGTGGCCGCGTGTGGAAGCTACGTTCTTGCTGTCGTTGACCATCGATCCGTCGGCTTGTCTTGCCTCCGAGGCCACGGTGGTGCTCACGTTGTCGGTCGAAGAGTAGCTGAACTTAGGCTTCACATGCACGTCGACGGCTCCTACGATGGTGTGCAGGTCGTGATAGGTGTCGATTTTCAGTTTCTTGTTCTCGCCGTTGGTGTACGATTTCTGCAAAGTGTTGCCCGACTCGATGAAGTTGATTCTGTCGACATCCGTCACACTCACCGTATTGCTTCTGTTGAAGACCATATAACCTGTGGCATCCCATTTCTTTTTCTTCTTTCTGTAGTCAAATCCTGCCGTCTGTGTGCTGCGCTGATTCTTAGCGGCTTCGGCAGGAGTCCATTCCGTTTCCTGGCCGGGCTGTCGCGAGTCGTTGATGTCATTCACGTTGGCGTAGACGGTCATTCTGAGTTTCTTGTCGTCGACCATGGCGAACACCTTGTCCGAATATCTGTTGTCGGGTCCAAAAGCTGCCGAGAATTCAGCCCACCATTTTTTTTTGAATTCCTTGTTAAGGGTGATGGTCATGCGCTTGCCCTGATCGTAATCAAAGAATTTGACGGTCTTGATGGCATAAGCAGGAATACGTGAGGTGATGCTCGAGATGAAGTTCTTGAAGAAAGTCTTGTTGTCGACCATCATCTCCTTGATGGTGATACCGTCTATCTCCACATTTCCGCTGCTGTAGTAGGTCACTCCAGGCAACTTGCGCAAGAGCCTGTCGAGGTTGGCGCCTTCGGGCAGCACAAAGTCCTTGGCGTAGAAAGTCAAAGTGTCTCCCTTGGCATTATTCTTCTTGATTTCGTCCTCATCCTGTGCCTGTGCAGGAAGGGTTGCAGCCAACGTTGCGAGGGCAGCCAACACCATGCGCCATCGCTTCATCCAATCTTGGTTCATCTGTTTTTTACGATTAGTTTTTGTTCTTTGATTTGTTATTCTGAAAACATCTGTTTTCTCCACATACAACTTTTTGAGCTGCAAAGTTAATGCTTTTTATTCAATTTCCACAAATGTAGAAGTTAAAGAAGTTAAAGCCAAATTCTTTTGTGGTCTTAACAATAAACATTAATGTGTCTTAACTCCTCAAAAAAAAACTTCCGTACATACGAAATTCAGTATAATAATATTTCAGGTAAAACCCACTGACGGTACGAAACGTACCGTCAGTAGATCTTACATCCATATTCAGAGAGAGAGTAAGGTGTTGACGAAAAATCTTAGAAATGATATTTCGAACCCACGCTGAGACGCAGTTCCACCTCGGCAGGATTGCACCAGTGGGGAGCCTCAAGGTTCTTGGTAGAAAGCGTGGCGGAAGGTTCAAGATACAGTTCCACACGAGGCGACACACGCAGGCCAGCCTGCATGGCAGCATGAAGCCCCGGAGCATAGTTGGGCGTACGGTGCTCCTTGGTGCTTACCGCCACCTGAGCACCCAGCAGACCCGTGAGCTGCACCAGTTCGTCGTCGGAAGGCTCGCCCGTAACGGCACTCTTCAGGTTCATCATGTAGTCGGCACGAAGGGCTGTGATGGTCTTGCTGCCCAGGTTGGGCGAAGGCACGAGCGTGTTGCCCAGAGCCACCTGGATGCCGCTCAGAGAGCTGAACCAATGGCCGTAACCGATGTCGGTGGGAAGAGTGAGACGGCGACCGATGCTTCCTCCGTCGCCCATGTTGCCTGTATAGACACCCGTTCCGGCACTCAGGAAGACGTAATTTCTGCGGGATGGAGCCTCGTCGAGGTCCTTGTTGCGGGAGCTGCGCTGCACGTTGTACTCCACACCCAACTGCACCTGGGGCTGCAGACGATGCGAACGGTAGCCCTTGTAGCGCGAGGTGAACTCATAGCCCAACTGCGCCTCGCCCAGCAGGTTGACGTGCGACGAGAGGCGCAGGGCAAGCTGTCCACCGGCATGAAGGTCGGAGTTGAGACGGGTGTACTCGGAGTGATCGGCACCAATATTGAAGCCCAGCACGGAGCGCAGGGAGAGCACACGCGAGTTGTCGCAACCATAGCTCACCGCCGTGAGGTCGGTCATCCAGTCGAAACCGCCCGTTGCCGCACCGTAGTAGCGCTCGTTGATGGGACGTCCGAACATGCCCTGGAAACTGTAGCGGAAGCCTGCCATCGGAGCCGACCAGTGGGTATAGCTGATTCGTGCCACAGGCATGTAGCGCTTCCACTCGTCGTACTGGAAGAGGCGCACCGCCATACCTCCCGTGAGGGCGAAACTGCTGCGTCGCATCTTCATGTTGTCCTCAGCCTGATGGGCCTTTCGCGACATTTCCTCGTGATAGGTGTAGACAAATCCTGCCATGAGCGAGCTGGTCACGTCGAGCTTGTCGACCGTATAGGCATTGGGTGCCCAACGGCTGTTGTAGAGGTCGAAACGGGGCTCGAGCACGAAGTCGATGTCGCGCGAGAGGCGGACGTTGGCCTGCAGACCGGCTCCTACGTTCAGACTGTAGGCCCGTCTCGATTGACCCAGAAGCGTCGCTCGGGCTTGAGTCCGCCGAAGGCATTGTGCAGGTTGAGCATATAGTCGAGACGGGCACCTATGGCACGCATACGAGTCGCGTCGTTCTGCATGAAGGTGGTGGTGTTGAGGTTCAGACGAAGTGCGTTGCAGGGGTCGATCCACTTGCCGAGCGACACAGCCACGCTCATGCCCGTGTTGTCGTGCCAGTCGCTGACGTGGGCGCTGCCCAGGAACAGGGGTCCTGCCTGCACGCCGGCAAAGAGTCCGTCGGCAAAGCTGTGGGGCGTGGAGAAATAGGAACGCATGTTGCCCCTGCGCACGTCGGGCATACGGACGCCCAGACCCATGGTGAGGCTTGCCATGGGGCGAAGATTGCGCCAGGTCTGCACCTGCGACACGTTGTCCTGCGTCACGCCCACACGTGTCTCTGCATAGACGTAGGTGATGGGCGAGAAAGCATACTGTCCGCGCAGACCCATGTGAGCGCCGAAGCCGTGGTCGTTGTGCTTGTTCTCACGCGAATACGACAGGTCGACACCGGCAATGCCGTACACCTCGAAGGGCTGCTGGCTGTAGTGCGTGCCGGGCTGGGCGATGGCGGTGATGTTGAGCAGATAGTCGAGGCCCACCTGCAGCGCCCACAGGTCACCAAGTCGTCGAGGCCCACGGAGGCATATTTCGTCTCCTTGCCGCCGATCTTGTAGGCTCCGCCATAGAAGTTGAGCCTTACTCCGTGTTCGGGCGAAATCCAGTCGCCCAAGCCCATCTCGGCGATGGGACCCAGCTTGACGTTGTGGCGGCCCATGAGATTGCCTCCGAAACCGAAGTCCATGAACAGATGGTCCATGAACTTCTTGTTCTCGTACGACTTGGTGACCTGTGGGCGCTGCAGCATATAGTCGAGAGCGCTCTTCGAGAGCTGCGCCTTGCTGGTGAGGGGTGCGCCCGCCATGATGAGGGCGCTTATGAGGATGAAATCTTTTCTTTTCATGATGATCTGTGTGTGTGTTTATTGTTGTTTATCCGTAGACAGGAGGTCGGTCACGTCGCCGTCGGTCTTGGCGATTTCCTTGAGCGAGGCGTCCATGGCGAAGGCTCGTTTTAGCTCCTCGTAGGCCTCGGTGGGGTCGTTGGTACGGTTCAGACAGATGGCACGGAGATAGTGGCTCACAGCCTCGTTGTCGGGCAACTGACGGCTCATGCGCAGGGCTGCGTCGTCGAGCTTCATGGCAAGGAGCATCACCACCTCGTTGCGCTTGCCGGTCTTGGCGATGGTGGCGTAGTTTTTGGCATCGTAACGGCTGTTGAGAACGGCGTTGACCGCCAGTATGGTGTGGGTAGACTCGTTGGGTGTGGGTAGACTCGTTGTCGTTGACGAAATGGGCCACGGAGTCGGCAGAGGCATAAAGGCCCTCGTTGAGCAGGGTGATGAGCTGGTTGACGTTGACTTCCTGAGGGGCACCCGCTCCGGCGAAGGGGCGCAACAGGGCGGCGTCGTACTGGCGATGGTTGATGAGCTGCACAGAGAGGTCGTTGGCTGCTGCCATGAACGAGGGGTACACCTCGAGTGCCTGGCGCATCATGGCGACGCGCTTCGCTGTGTCGGCCTCGGCACGGTAGAGCTTGAAGAACTCATACTTCGACAGCTGGCTGTAGTCCTGGGCGTAGAGCTGGGCAATCTCGTCGATGGTAAGGGTGCGGTAGACGTTGTAGTGCAGGGTGTAGTCCACACGGCGCAACTGTGGCAGACAGCGTGTGGCGATGATCTGGTGATAGAAAGGCAGGCGCTGGATGGCTCTGCCCTGTGCCTCGATGTCACGATGGGCAGCCAGGATGGCCTCAACCCTGTCGGCCTCGGTGGCAAGGGTGTCCTTGCGAAGCATCTCTGCCACACGCGACCAGGGAGCCACCTTGGCGTCGGACGTGAAGGTCATTCCCTGGGTCATGTCGGCAGGAAGGGTGCGCTTCAGGAAGCCCAGGGCGTAGTCCATACGCATCTTGGCAAGACTCAGGTTGCGGTCGTAGCGTCCCTCAGGCGACGACTGACCTCGGAGCTCGAGCGAGCTGAGCGAGGCGCCCTTCGACTGGGAAATGGTCTCTATCTGCTGGCGAAGCTTGTCGATCTCGGAGGCGTTCTGCGGGTCGCTGCTGTCGAAGACGGCCTTGCCCACGGGGAAACGGAGGTTCACCTTGCCCTGACTGTCGCGAAGCTGCACGCAGGACCGACTCTACAACTTCGACCTCAACGACTCAAGCTGCACCTCCTTCTTGGGGAAGTAGGCTGAGTCGGTAAGTTCGTGGGCGGCAAAGCTGTAGTCGAGGAAGCGCAGGGGGTTGACGGTTCCACGGGCGATGATGGTGGTGTCGCGGTAGAGGATGCGGTTGTAGTTCTCGATGGCCATATAGACGTCGCAGGAGAAGTCGTCCTTCACGTGCTCCACGTAGATGGAGTCGTTGTAGCCTATGATGTCGTTGGTGCGGCCTTTCTCACGTGTCTGCTCGCTCTTCACGGTGATGTAGCGTGCCAGAGGGTCGCCGGCAAGCGAGTCGTTGAGGTCGAAGTTGTAGAGTCGGTCCTGCGTCTCGTTGTACTCGCGTGCGTCGTACACCATCGGTTTCATGAGGGTCACCTGCTTGCGGGTGGCGTTGTTGAGCACGGGCTGAACCACGAGTCGGGTGTTGTGCGAGAACATCTCGCGGGGCACACGCACACGGGTCTTCACATGGAAATAGTTGCCTCTGACCTCGATGTCGGTTGGCTCGGGCAGGATCTTGTCGGTAATGCGCTTCTGCGAGATGGTCACCTCCTTGAGCGAGACACTCTCCTCTTCGAGCACCACGCGCAGTCGCGACTTGCCCTTCACGTCCACCTCCTTGGTCTTCATACCCACCATGGAGAAACGCAGACGGGCATTGGAACGCACATTGACGGCAAAGGTTCCGTCGACATCGGTCATGGCAAGCACACGGCGTGTGGAGGCGTCGGAAACGTTGACACCGATACAGGGTGAGCCGTCCGACTTGACAACTACCGTACCCAGCACTCGCATCACCTCCTGTGCGGAGACGTCCGACACGGTGAGCAAGAAGATGGCGACAAGAAAAGTAATGGAGCGAAGAGGCTTCATGAATAATAAGTTATGAGTAGTCATAAATTGCATTCTTATCTTATTTTTTGTATGTATATATAAGTATGTTCATGCATACGTTTTGCAAATACGTTTTTGTGAAATCTTATGCTGATAAATTTTGTGAAATCTTATGCTGATAAAAAAGAGAACTATACACGTGAAAGCCTTCGTATGTGTGTGGCTTCCAGGGAATTGTGCTTTTTACTTGATTAGATACACGAAGGTTACACCAGCCTTGATGGGGATGGGTCTCCACCCTTTCACATTGGCCTCGCCGGGCTCATACTCGTCCTTGTCCCATCTCATCTCCTGCACGTGAGCCATTCCCACGCCAAGGGTCGTCTCAAGACTCCATCGTCGCGACAACACGAAACTATAGCCATAGGTAACGCCTCCACCATAGAGGTCGCCCTTATGGTGATTGTCTCCACTCTCGTAGTTGTAGTGGCAGCCAATACCGGCTATTCCCACAAAATGACCTGCCTGCGGACGGGCGCTGAACCAATAGCGCACCTCGGGCGTGATCATGGCACCACGGGTGTCGATGTTGAAGACCTTAAGGCGGTTGTAGGCCGCCTCGAAATTGAAGGTGACGTGGCGATTGACCCTGAACTCTGCTCCGATGTTGGGAGTAGAGGCAGCCCAGTAGAGGGCATTGGTCTTGACAGCCACTCGCTGGGCCTTCGTCTGGCTACGAGCACTCCGGGGCCATCGCCGACTAATCCATGGGAGCCAGGAGGCTGGCTGAAAGGAGAGCCAGCGTGCACCATGCTTTTGCTTTCTTTAAGTGATTGATAAACATTATATTTATAAATGTGATGAATCTTTATTTTAACTACTTCTGCTTGTTGAGTCGCTTGATGACGGCGTAAGCATCGTAGAGTCCCAGCTCGCCAGCCTTGGAGAGATCCTGGATGGCGGCTTGCTTGTTGCCAGCCTTCGAACGGGCAATGCCTCGGTTGTAGTAAGCCTCGGCAAGGTTGGAGTCGATGCGGATGGCGATGGAATAGTCGTCGATGGCCTTGGAGAGCTCGTTGCGCCCTGCATGCAGGTTGCCACGGTTGTAATACACATAGGCGTTGTTGCCGTTCTGACGGATGGCGTCGCTGAAGTCGGCCTCGGCAGAATGGAGATTGGTAATGCCCTTGCCCTCGGAGAGGTTGAACTCGTCGAGCTCGGTCTGACAGACGGCACGTTGCCAGTAGGCAATGGAACTCTTGCCTCCACAACCCACGTACTCGGTAAAGTCGGCAATGGCTGCCTCGAAATCGCGCAACACGGAATGAGCCACGGCACGGAGCAACAGCAGATGGGCTTTCTCTGCATCGCTCTTTGCCACGCTGAGCTCGGCCGACAGGCGATCGATCATAGAGAAGATCTCCATCGACTCGGCCTCGTTGAGCTGGTCCTTGCTGCACACGATGTAGAGCTTGTGCTTGGCTTTCTTGTCGAGGGTCATGTTGAAGGCGTCCACCTCCTTGTCGTAAGCCTGAATGGTGCTCAGACTCTTGTTGTTGGGGAAGTAAGACAGCTGATACATAGGCAGATAGCCGGCTTCGACCACACGGTTCTGCACTTTGCCACGATACTCGCTCTTGTACTCATGCTCGTACTTGGGCGCATCTTCGACCACGAGCGAGGCGTACTTGTTGGGGTCTATCTCCGAACGCTTGCGCATGGCCTTCTTGGTCTTCGCGCTCCATCGGGGCTGGATGCCTAAGTGCTTGTTCATCTGGGCCTTGAAGATGCGGAACTCGTCGAGCTCGGCCTTGGCTGTCATCCCTAACCGACGGTAACAGCCTGCACGGTACGACAGACCTGTCCAGAAGTTTGGGAACTGGTTGATGACCGTCGTGTAGTCGCGGATAGCCGCCTTCAGGTCGCCCACCTTATCGTGAAGCAAGGCGCGGTTGAAGATGGCCATGAAGTTCTTGGGCTCCATCTTGATGACGAAGTCGAAATCTTCGATGGCACGGTTGTTGTCGCCCAACTGCACACGCATCAGTCCACGGTTGTAGTGGGCGAGGAAGTTGTTGGGGTCTATGTCGATGGCGTTGTCGTAATCGCTCATCGCTCCTCGAAGGTTGTTGAGGTTGATGCGTGCCAGGGCTCGGTTGATGTAACTGTTCACGTTGTTGAGCTTGAAGTGCAAAGACTTGGTGAGCGCCTCGTCAGCAGTCTTCCATTCCTTGCGCGCCAAAGCCATATAGGCACGTGTGGTCCAGGCTTCGCCATCATAGGGGTCGAGCACCAGACTCTTGTCGAGCCATTTCTCGGCGCTGAGCGTGTCCTTCTTCTGCAGATAGACCTCTGCTTTGAGCGAATAGGCCTTCGAAAACTTGTCCCATCGGGTGATGATGGAATCGAGCTGAGCGAGGGCGTCGTCATACTTGCCGTCCTCCATCTTGCAGAGGGCCCGGTTGAACCAATAGTTGCGGTTGCGGGGCTCTAAACGGATGGCTGCATCATAGTCGGAAATGGCCTCGTCGTAACGTCCCTGTCGGATGCGTGTAATCGCACGCAGGTCGTAAATATCATTGATGTAGGGGTTGAGTTTCAAAGCCTCGTTGGCGTCGCCCTCCGCGCCCACGAAATCGTCGAGGTTGAACTTCGCCACACTTCTGTAATACCAGGGCTCGTAGAGATAGGGCTTGGCGCCGATGGCGAGGTTGAAGTACTTGATGGAGAGCACATAGTCTTCATAATAAAGCGCACTTCGTCCGGCCGTAATGAGCCGGTCGACACGGTATTGTGCTGATGCCGTGCCAACAAAAAGCATAAAAACTAAACCAGTCAACAATCTCCTTATCATAAGAACGTCTGCCTATCTTGTATAAATTATCTCCTGAAAAATCTCCCCTAACTCCATTTAATGTCTGATCTTTGTACGATAAGAGCAACGGAACTTTCCCTTGAGGATGTTCTTCAACTTGCCTGCGATCATGTTCTTGCGAAGAGGCGACAGGCGGTCGATAAACATGGTGCCCTCCAAGTGGTCGAACTCGTGCTGCATCACACGTGCCAGATAACCTTCCACCCACTCGTCGTGCTCCTGCATCTCCTCGTCGAGATACTTCACATGGATGCGGGTAGGACGAGTCACCTTCTCAGAAATACCTGGGATGGAAAGACAACCCTCCTCTGAGGAAGCCTTCTCGCTCTCGTCGTCATACTCTAAGATATGTGCATTGATGAATGCCTTGCGGAAACCCTTGTACTCGGGGAATTCCTCGCTCAGCACGTCGAGGTCGATTACCACCACACGGATGGCCAAACCTATCTGAGGTGCAGCAAGACCTACACCATTGCTGGCATCGAGAGTCTCGAACATATTGGCAATAAGAGTCTTAAGCTCGGGGTATTCTGGGGTGACATCTTCGGCAACCTTTCGTAAAACAGGCTGACCATAAATATAAATTGGTAAAATCATTTTCTTGACTGCAAATAATCTTGTAAAATAATGGTGGCGCTGATCTCGTCCACCAAACCTTTGTTCTCGCGCCTCGTCTTCTTCTTCACACCGCCATCTATCATGGCACGGTGGGCCAAGACCGACGTAAAGCGCTCGTCGTAATACTCTATGGGAATCTCGGGATGAGCCTTGCGCCAACGGTTGAAGAAATTCTCCACCCTGACCATGTTCTCGCTGGGCTGACCATTGGGCTGCATGGGCTTTCCTATCACGATGCGCTCCACCTGCTCACGCTGGATGTACGCCTCTATATACTCATAGAGCACAGAAGTCTCGACGGTACCCAACCCTCCAGCAATAATCTGAAGAGGGTCGGTTACCGCGAGCCCTGTGCGTTTTTTCCCGTAATCGATGGAAAGGATTCGCATTTATTTCTTGAAAAGCAACCAAGCGTCTGGATACTTGCCGGCACGAAGCTCGTTGCGGCTCTTCACAGCGTTGGCCTTGTCGGCAAATGTGGTGGCAACAACACGGTACATATTGCGCTCGCCCTGAACAATCTGAGCATCGTAGCCTGCGCTCTTGAGGGTGTTGTACAAGCCCTCGGCATTGGCCTTCACGCCGAATGAGCCTACTACTACGCTGAAGTCCTGCAAACCAGAACCTGCAACCATAGAAACGCTCTCCTGGCGAACCACGGCATTATCTACGTCGGTAACTGTTGTCTGAGTGGCTGGAGCTGTCTCCAAAGGAGTTACGACTGGTTCGGTAGTGACAGGAGCCTGCTGTGCCTGCTGAGCCTCCTGAGCCTGTGCCTTCTCGAAAGCCTTGCGATAAGCGCTCTCCTTAGATGTTCCACAACTTGCGAGCGCCAAAGCTGCGCATAAGCCAACACTCATTATTGAAATTTTCTTCATGTGCTTTTGTTTATTTATGGTTTAACTTTTAAAATCAATTTTTCGTTCGGCGAAAATACAAAATATATCGCAAATAGGGAAAAAAGGGCGCATAAAGTTTGTTAAATCCATATAAAACAACATTTTTATGGAAAATTTAAGCCAAAAATACTTGTTTTGTCCCTAAAGTTTTGTATATTTGCAACATCAACTTTAGCAAGCTGAGGAAATAAAGAACAACAACTCCTCCGCTTGACAAAGTGTAATTAATAACATGTTTAACATTTAATACATTAGAATTATGAAAGCATTAGGTTACATTGGCGCATTCCTCGGCGGTGCTCTTGCCGGCGGCGCACTCGGTTTGATTTTTGCTCCTGAGAAAGGTGAAGATACTCGCAACAAGATTTCTGGCGCAATCGATGATTTCTGCAAGAAGCACGACATCAAGTTGAGCAAGAAAGACGTGGACGACTTGGTAGACGACATCAAGGATGCTGCTACTGAGGTTTAATACCCCTGCCCTTTCATCTTTTAGCACATTTTCAGCACAACCAGGATTGGTTGAACAAAAAATTGAAGTTTCGCAAACGCGAAAGTTAAATTAATTTCGAAAGTTAGTTTTATAATATGATGTTCTCTAACGATAAAAACGTTGAGACAATAGGACAACTCGTAGAAACTATCAAGCACTACATCGGGCTTCAGAAAGAATACATGAAGCTCGATGTGGTTGATAAAGTTGTTCGCTTGCTCACAGCCTTCACCATCACGCTGGTGTTGCTCGGGCTCCTTACCATCGTCCTCATCTACCTGTCGTTTGCTGCGGCTTTCGCTTTAGGCAACTGGTTGGGACTGGTATGGGGATTTTGCATCGTGGCAGCTTTTTACATTCTCCTCTTGCTCTTATTCGTTGCCAACAGGCACCAATGGATCGAGAAACCTTTGGTCAGATTTCTTGCCAGCCTACTCCTGAAATAACGCTTATTTTTAATGTTTAACTCAACTTTCGCAAATGGGGAAGTTAAAGAATTCAAAGAAAATGACAAAAGATAATCAAGAACAGGAATTAAGTTCGTTGGCAGAAATCATGTTGCGCAAGGAATTGGTGCGAAAGGATATTGATGCCGATGATGAAAGAATAAAAACTCTATGGAACTCGCTTTTCAAAAAGCCTGACGCCTTGTCGAAGTCGGCAAGCACAAGCAAACGAATAAGCAGTCTGATGTCCATGGGTGCAGGCGCACTCGATGGGGCTATTCTTGCGTGGAAACTCTACCACAAGTTCAAGAGAAAAAAGTGAACAAGATAAGTCTAAAAGTAAAAATAAAAAATTAGTCAGACAAAGTTTAAAAGTAAAAATAATGGCAAAAAAAATGGGCCACCGCCGTGACCCCATGTTGTTAACCTTAAATCTAATACTATGAAAAACACATTGCAAATATATTAATTAAATATGTAATTTGCAAGCATTTATCCGTTTATTTAATTTCTTTTAACTATTTCTCTCGATTAAGCGTTCTGAATTTAACACCCCTTCAATGTCAAACTTTCAGAAGGTGGAGCGCTCTTTACCGAGCACCCTCTACCCTATAATGGTAAACTTGGCAAACTTGAGCAGAAGCTGTTTGGTTCCGGAATTGACAAACTGGACGGTGGCTTTGGCATTCTCGCCCGAGCCCTCCAACTTCAGAACCGTTCCTACCCCGAAACGCTGATGCTCTATCTTGGCTCCTTCCACCAGTCTGCCTGAACCAGTCGAAGAAGAAGAACCCTGTGAAGTCGAAGAAGAACCTGTCGAATGAGAGGAAGAACCCATTATACGACGTGCTGCTTCCAGTCCTCTTACCGACTTGAATCTACCGTCTAAACCAGAGCTACCCCTACCCGATGTTCTGAAATCGCTTCCACCAGATGACCGATAATTATCACGTCCGGAACTTCGATAATCATCACGACCCGATGTTCTGAAATCATCACGACCCGAGCGTCTGAAATCATCCTCATCATCAGAATAATCCTTTCTGTCGGGCTTGAATTGGGAGGAGATGGAATGGTTGTCCCAGGGCATTCTTCCACCATAGCCACCATTTCCGTAGCCGCCCCTTCCGTAGCCTCCATTTCCGTAACCTCTACTACCGAAACCATTGTCGTCGTGGGGCATTTCAGAATCCTCCTGGATAAACGCAGAATCTATCTCCTTGATGAAACGGCTGGGATTGCCAAACTCCATCTTACCGTAACGGAAACGGTTCTTCGCACTCGTGAGAATACAATGTTTCTCGGCTCGCGTAATGGCAACATAAAGCAGACGGCGCTCCTCCTCCAACTCACGGAGCGTGGAGACAATGGCACTCGGGAAGATGTTCTCCTCCAAACCGACCACAAAGACCGTAGGGAACTCAAGTCCCTTGGAGGCATGAACGGTCATGAGCGACACTCGTGGCTCGTCGTCATCGCCCTTGCTGTCGAGGTCGGTCAACAGCGCCACGCCCTGCAGATAATCCGTAAGATAAGCCTCCTGCTCACGGCCCTCCTCACGACATTCCTCCACAAAACTCTGCATTCCTCCCAACAGCTCTTCCAGGTTCTCCTGTCGGGCGAGGTCCTCGGGTTCACGGCTGCCCGGTTTATAGATGTCGGCACTAATACCGCTCTCCTTGACGATGGTGTCGCCCAGGTCGAAGGCATTCATGCTCGCCGACTTCTCCACAAAACCGCTGATCATCAGCCTGAAACTCTCCAACTTGGCAAGCGTTCCCTTGTTGACTCCCAAACCGAAATGTTCGGGCGAGGAAATAACCTGCCAGAAGCTCACACGATTGTCGAGCGCACAGGCAGCAATCTTTGCCACGGTCGTATTGCCGATTCCACGTGCAGGATAGTTGATGATACGCTTGAAAGCCTCCTCGTCGTCGGGATTCGCCACGAGACGGAAGTAAGCGATGACATCCTTGATCTCCTTGCGCTGGAAGAAGCTGAGTCCACCAAAGATGCGATAAGGAATGCCCTGTTTTCTGAACTCTTCCTCGAAGCTTCGGCTCTGCGCATTGGTACGGTAGAGAATGGCGAAATCGCTGTACTGGCAGTCGTCCTGGCGCTTGATGCGCTTGATTTCACGACACACAATCAGGGCCTCCTCCTTGTCGCTGTAGGCAGGTTTGTAGACCAGACACTCGCCCTTGTCGTTCTTGCTGTAAACGTCCTTCGGAATCTGATTGCTGTTGTGCTTGATCAGGCTGTTTGCCGCCTCCACAATGTTCTGCGTGCTGCGATAGTTCTGCTCCAGTTTGAAGAGTTTAGCACCCTTGAAATGCTTTTGAAAATTAAGAATATTGTCGATATTGGCGCCACGGAAACTATAGATGCTCTGCGAGTCGTCGCCCACGGCACAAATGTTCTTCTCAGCCATTTTATCAAACAAGAGTGAAAGTATGCTCTGCTGAACCTTATTTGTGTCTTGATATTCGTCGACCAATATGTACTTAAAGATGTTAGCGTATTTCTGACATATTTGTTCGTTCTTAAATAATTTATAAGTATAATACAACAAATCATCAAAATCCATTGCATTTGCTTTAAGACAACGCTCTGAATAAGTTTTATAGATTTTTGCAACACTTTTCAATAAGATACCTGAATGATAACCAGTTGGAGTATTATCATCAATATGCTTAGCCATATACTCAGAAGGACCTATCAAATTATTTTTTGCATTTGATATGATAGCATGAATGGCTCTGGGTTTGTACGTTCTTTCATCAAGCCCCATCTCCTTAACAATCGTCTTGATTAAAGAACAAGAATCAGATTCATCATAAATCGAAAAATCAGAAGAAAAGCCTAAAAAAATAGCCTCTTTGTGCAATATACGAGCAAAGACACTATGAAAAGTCCCCATATATTCCTGCCTTTGAGTAAATGTTTCACCAAACATTTTACTTATACGATCAACCATTTCTCTCGCAGCTTTATTGGTAAAAGTCAAGACCAATAAAGAATTTAAATCTTTCCCCTGTTTCTTAAGGTACGCGATTTTATAGGTAAGCACGCGCGTCTTTCCCGAACCTGCACCGGCAATCACGAGCGAAGGTCCGTCAATATATTCCACAGCCTTGCGCTGCGATTCGTTCAAGTCGTTGTTCAAGTCGTTCAATAAATCCATTTACTTTATTTAATGTTTAAATGAGGAAATGAGGAAAGTTCAATCACTCCTCACTTCCCCTTATATCCTCCCACAGCAGTATTGGGGTCGAGGTCTTCGCCCTCCTTGGGGAAGACGGGAATGAAGCGCATTTCGTGCTCTATCTGCCTCTGTCGCTTGCGCATGTAAGGGCTGGGATGCTCCGAGCTGAACTTGCGGGGATTGGGGAGCGTGGCGGCTATCAGGGCACACTCACTACGGAAGAGGTCTTTCGCCTCCTTGTCGAAATGATATTCAGCCACAGCGTCCACACCATAAATACCGTCGCCCATCTCGATGCTGTTGAGGTAAACCTCCATGATGCGCTGCTTGCTCCACATCATCTCGATGAGGAAGGTGAAGTAAGCCTCGAATCCCTTTCGGGTCCACGAGCGTCCAGGCCACAGGAAGACATTCTTTGCCGTCTGCTGACTGATGGTACTGGCTCCATGCACCTTTCCGCCACGGGCGTTGTTGCGGGCCGCATTCTCTATGGCGTTGAAGTCGAAACCATGATGCTTCAAGAAACGGGAGTCCTCGCTTGCCATTACCGCCACGGGCATGTGGGGCGAAATCTTATCCATCGAAACCCAATGATGATGCAGGGTAACACTTTCGCCCTCAGCAACTTGCTGAAAACATCGTATCACCATCAGGGGCGTGATGTAGACCGGGATGAAACGATAGGCCACAACAGCAAGAATGGTGGTACTGAAAAACAGCACCACCACCCATTTCAATATTTTCTTTATTCTTTTTAGAATCATCTGAATGATTACTCATGTGGACCAGGGGAGCACAAAGAATGCACCCCCACGGCCCGTTGGATTCACTACTTTAGTTCAAAGTACCGTTGTTGGCCTTGTCGACCATAGCCTGGCTGGCATAGAGGTAAACCTCCACACGGCGGTTGGCCTGCTGACCAGCCTTCGTGCTGTTGTCGGCTACAGGATTGCTTGAGCCGTAACCAGCCACGTTCTTGAACTGGCTTGCCTTCACACCACAAGAGGTGAGGTAATTGTAAACAGACTTGGCACGGTTCTCGCTCAGAGGCAGGTTGATTCCGTCGTTACCTGTCGAGTCAGTATAGCCCTGGATGTCTACCTGGCAATCAGTATTGTTCTTCAACACCTGAGAGAACTTGGCAAGGTCGTTCTTGGCGTTGGCGTTGAGGTCGAACTTGTTGACCTGGAAGAGGATTCCTGAGTCAAAGGTCACCTTGACAGCAGCCAGTCCGTTGGCATCGGTCACCTGCTCCACCTTGGCGTTCTCCACCTGCTTGGCCTGCTCAGCCACCTTGTCCATGTGTTTGCCAATCAGCGTACCAGCGCCACCGCCGACAGCAGCACCAATAGCAGCACCCACGAGGGCACCAGTTCCACGATGACTGTTGTTGAGCAGTCCACCAACGATAGCTCCCAGAGCAGCACCAGAGCCAGCACCTACGGCTGCACCCGTGCCCGTCTTAGTCTGACAACTACCCAAAACCAGCAGCATAGAAAGGGCTGCTACCTGAAATTTCATCTTTTTCATACTCTTTTCTCCTATATATTTCGTTAATTTAAATGCAAAGATAACTCTTTTTTCTCCAACATGGAGTCTTTTCTAATATTTTTTTGTAATTTTGCATGCAAATTTAAGGCTATTTGCAAAAAGAGCCAAGGGAAAACTCCTACTATAGTGAGAGGGAATCCCTAAAACTCTTGTTTCTCGGGAGATTTTCTAAGGAGTTAAAGGAGTTAAGACAACAGCTTTTGTGGACATGAAATTAAAACCTCAAGGCATTTGTCTTAACTCCTCAGCGACCGAAGGGAGCGATAACTCCTGAACTCCCTTAACTCCTGAAAAAAGATAACATTCGAAAATAAAATACATAAACTAAAAATAAATATGGCTAAAGAACTAAAGAATTTGACCAAGCGTGCTGAGAACTACAGCCAGTGGTATAACGACTTGGTAATGAAAGCCGACCTCGCTGAACTGTCTCCAGTACGCGGTTGTATGATCATCAAACCATACGGCTACGCCATCTGGGAGAAGATGCAGCAAGAGCTCGACAAGATGTTTAAGAAGACAGGTGTACAAAACGCATATTTCCCTATGCTCATCCCAAAGAGTTTCTTCTCGCGTGAGGCTGAGCACGTGGCAGGCTTCGCCAAGGAGTGCGCCGTGGTGACACACTATCGTCTCAAGGCTTCAGAAGACGGCAAGAGCGTTGACGTCGATCCAGCAGCCAAGCTCGACGAAGAGCTGATCATCCGTCCTACTTCCGAGACCATCATCTGGAACACCTACAAGAACTGGATCCATTCATGGCGCGACCTCCCTATCCTTTGCAACCAGTGGTGCAACGTGATGCGCTGGGAGATGCGTACCCGTCCTTTCCTCCGCACCTCAGAGTTCCTCTGGCAGGAAGGCCACACAGCCCACGCCACGAAGGAAGAGGCCGAGGCCAAGGCTCAGGAGATGCTGAAGGTCTACGCCGACTTCGCCGAGAACTACATGGGCGTCCCTGTTCTCCAGGGTGTGAAGAGCGAGACCGAGCGCTTCGCCGGTGCCCTCAACACTTACACCATCGAGGCGATGATGCAGGACGGCAAGGCCCTTCAGAGCGGTACTTCCCACTTCCTGGGTCAGAACTTCGCCAAGAGTTTCGACGTCACCTATCTTAATAAGGAGAACAAGCCCGAGTACGTATGGGCTACTTCATGGGGCGTCTCTACCCGTCTGATGGGTGCGCTCATCATGGTCCACAGCGACGACAACGGTCTCGTACTGCCTCCAAAGCTGGCTCCTGTCCAGGTGGTCATCATTCCTATCAACAAGGGCGATGAGCAGTTGCAACAGATCACAGCCAAGCTGCAGCCCGTCATCGACCAGCTGCGCGAGTTGGGCATCAGCGTGAAGTACGACGACTCCGACAACAAGCGTCCTGGCTTCAAGTTTGCCGACTACGAGCTCAAGGGTGTTCCTGTACGCCTCGTCATGGGTGGCCGCGACCTGGAGAACAACACCATCGAGATCATGCGTCGTGACACCTTGGAGAAAGAGTCTGTCAGCTTCGATGGTATCGTGGAGCGCGTGAAGGAAATGCTCGACGACATTCAGCACAACATCTTCGAGAAAGCACGCAGCTATCGCGACGCTCATGTCTACGAGTGCGACAACTACGAGGAGTTCAAGGAGCGTGTCAAGGACGGCGGCTTCTTCCTCTGCCATTGGGACGGTACTGCCGAGACCGAGGCTAAGATCAAGGAGGAGACTCAGGCCACTATCCGTTGCGTGCCTTTCGCCTACGAGCAGACTCCTGGTGTCGACATGGTAAGCGGCAAGCCTGCCGTGGCTCGGGTCATCATCGCTCGTAGCTACTAAACATAGTAGATTCATAAAACGTTTTTTTAACCATACAGAAGTTAAAGAAGCTCTGCAATGCTTCTTTAACTTCTTTCATTTTTTGTCAAGCTTATGAATATTGTTATCATGGATGGCTACGCCTCAAATCCAGGCGACCTCAACTGGGATGCACTCAAGCAACTGGGTGATGTGACTGTCTACCCCCGCACATCCGATGCCGAAAAGGTGGAACGTGCCAAAGACGCCGACATCATCCTCATCAACAAAGTACAGATGGATGCTGAGACCATCGCACAGTTGCCCCGACTCAAATACATCGGCGTACAGGCCACAGGCTTCAACGTGGTCGACATACAGGCCGCCAAAGAACGCGGCATTGTCGTAACCAACATTCCTGCCTACAGCACCGACAGCGTGGCGCAGATGACCTTCGCCCTCATCCTCGCCATTACCAACCGTGTGGAACATTACACGCATGAAAACCGCAACGACCGTTGGACCTACAACAAAGACTTCTGCTACTGGGACACTCCCCTCATGGAACTGGCAGGCAAGAAGATGGGCATCATGGGGTTGGGCAACATTGGTATAAAGGTGGCCACCATCGCACGCGACATGGGAATGGACGTATGCGCCTGCACCAGCAAGAATGCCACCGACCTGCCCGAATGGATCACCAAGGTAAGCCGTGACGGACTGCTGGCTACTTCCGACATCCTCTCGCTCCACTGCCCTCTCAACGACGACACTTATCATCTCATCAACGATGAGAGCATCAAGAAGATGAAGCCATCTGCCATCCTCATCAATACCGGCCGCGGTCCGCTGGTCGACGAGGAGGCTGTGGCAAAGGCGCTTCACGAGGGAAGGCTTGCCGCCTATGGTGCCGACGTGATGAGTCAGGAGCCACCTCGTCAGGACAATCCCCTGTTCCGTGAGCCCAACGCCTTCATCACTCCCCACATCGCATGGGCAACGCTCGAAGCCCGCACCCGTCTCAACAAGCAAGTGGCTGCCAACGTCAAGGCATTCATCGAAGGACACCCCATCAACGTGGTGAACAAATAAGACTCAGGAATAGGCTTCAACTGCTTACGAAGCCGCTTTCATTGCTCTA
>OBCH01000066.1_pt1 | contig 30601 bp, 27 predicted proteins | sample 1495941 | NCBI WGS metagenome assembly OBCH01 (sample SAMN03418276, study PRJEB22391) | human gut metagenome | biome: human-gut; feature: organic feature; material: feces | host: Homo sapiens | place: Tanzania | collected 2013-01
CAATGGCGAAGACTTCACTATGGCGGCACTTGTCATGCAGGTGAATGGCTTCCAATTTCGGTATTTTGGTGCAAAGTTAGTGTTAAACACGAGGAATTTATCTTTATTCTAATTGTTTTATACTAACTTTTTTATTATAATCCTGGCGTGCCTTCAAAAAGAGATTCAGGCTTTGCTCTTGCAATAGAGCTGGATGATAAGGGAAAAGGATTGGTGGATTGGAAGGAAGTGTGAAAAAGACAAAGGGCTGGACTCCAAATCTGGAATCCAGCCCTTTGACGCTTTTCATTATCTGTTTCTATAGCAGACGATGGTGTCAGTCATCGCCCCACTTACCGCTGTTCGTTTCTCCCCACAAGTCTTTGTTTTCAGTCTTGGTCGTTTGCTCGTCTTTCACCTCAAAATTGCCGATACATTCTCCCTTGGTATTTCCTTTGAATACGCTCGCCGTTACGATGCCTCCGTCGCAGAGGGCCTCGAGCTGTATCTCATTAATTTCTGGAGTTATATAGTTCTTCTTCATTTTGCGTAACTGTCATTTTGGGTTTATCTGATAATTATCTTCTTTCCGTTCACTACATACATTCCCTTAGGCAGTCCCTCCAGGCTGCAACTGCGGCGCACCATCTGTCCGTTTATGTTGAACACGCCCTCTATGCCACGTTTGTAGGATGTGCAGTCGGTGCTGCCGTGTATGTCGTCGATGCCTGTAGTGCTGTCTTCCACTCCGTCGATGAGTAGCGATACTTGGCTCGGTTTTCCTTCGGCAGAAGTCTTGCCTGTCAGCTCAAACCAGCAGCGGAACGCCTTCAGTCCGTATGAATACGGCTTGCCGTTGTCCATATTGCCGTGCGGCACCTGTATCAGCTTTCCCTTATACATGTAGTAGTCGCCGTTGAGGTCGTCTCTGCCCTCAATAATCTTGCCATTGTCGTATGTCTTCGCCATAGTGCCTTTGCAGACCATTTTGCCATAGTTGCCGTCGATGGTTTCGAACTGTATTTTTGATTCCCATGTGTCGGTGTTTACATGCTGCATCAGCTTCTCCCTGTCGAGCGACACCATCGTGATGTCGTAGTGGTCGGCTTTCAAGGTCTTCGTCAGTCGGTTGTTTTCGTCGGAAGACGGTTGGTAGTTGGTGTCCAGCCAGCTGCTGTTGTCCTCGCCCTTTGATGTATAGAAGTGTTCTACGGTGTAGGGTGCCGACTTCACCTGTGTATATGGCGGGAAGACGATATATGGCTCGAATGCCTTTACCATCGGGTCATCGTCGTTCTTTGGCTCCACGGTCACGAACTGTACGCTGTTTTCCGTCAGTGCCTCAAGCTTTGCCACCTTCACGGCATCTCCGAACGTGCGCTTCATCTGTCCCCATGTCAGGTCTACGGGCAGAATGAGCGAGTTCCACATGTTGTCGTTCAGCTTGCGGTTCAGATGCAGCACGCTGTTCTTGTATTCGTCTGTCGCCATGGTCAGATAGCGCAGGTCGGTAGATTCCTCGTCGAGAATCAGCTCCGGGTTGCGTCGCGGTCCGGCATAAAGCAGCTTGAATTCGTCCACGGCGGTCAGTTCGTTGTCTCCAACTTCCGGTTTCCCGTCTGGTGTAGGGTCGACATAGAAACCTATGCGGAGCGTAACGGGATTATCGTTTGATATTTCATTCCCATTCGGGGCTTTGTCGAGACATACCTGCACCTGGTTTTCATACTCTCCCTCGAAGAAGGCATGTCCGATACCGGCTTTATCGTATGTATTGCCAAGCGCCTCGGCATCAGCCTGACTGACACCGTTGAGGGTTGCTGTTGAGTATTTATCATTAATCGGTTCTTTGTTGGCATCGAGCACCGTAATGAACAGGTTAGCCAACGGTCCGCCATTCTGCTTGATGTTCTCCGAGCTGTTCGCTGTGCTGAATCCGTTGCATCGCAGCAGGTACCATCCTGCTTTGTGCACCTTCACGTCCTGATAGAATGTGAAACCGCGCAGGCCTTTGGTGTAGCAATAGTAGTATTTGCCGTAGCTGGTCTGATGAGTTCCATCATAGTTTGGTGTCCAACCATCTTTTCCTGTAATTTCTGCATTGTCATACGTTCTGTACGTCTTTTCGTCGCCGAAGCGCACATTGCTGTTCACATCAGCAGGCAAGCTCTTACCTTCTATTGTCCATTTCGCAGCATCCGTATCATTTACTCTGAAATCAGGACATGCGATAAGGAAAGAGGCATCGACAACCGATTTCATATTTGCAGGGGTTGTCTTGAAGAGCTCGTAATACTCATTCTTTGTAATAACCTTCCACTCCTGATTCTTGTAATCCTGGGTGTCCTCGGCTGTTTTTTTTTGATAATTGCAGATCTTATCCTCGTTGTCAGGACAAGCCGTCAGATAACCTTGACCAGCGATATTTAAGAGATATACCTTGTTCGTATTTGAATAGCCCTTGCCTTTTTCAAATGTGACTATAGCTCCTTTTCTGTCCATAAATATCGCATTTTCAGCGATTCCCAAAAATCTGCCAGATCCAGAACCTCCCACCTTGCTTTCCAGAAAAATCGTTTTTGAATTTGTATTCCAATACATATAAATGGAATATGGCGAAACATCCAGCGTGGCTTGGGTGCCATACTTGCCGCCAACACCCAGAAACTTCTTCGCACCGACGTTATACAGATACACTATCTTGTTACCATCGGTTACATTTGTACCATTTGCACAATTTGCTGACGAAGGATCAATGCCAGAAAGGTCATCAACCCCTCCTATAACCGTTTTTTCTGTTCCGTTGCTTTCCGTCGCTTTATTTTGTGCCGAGGCTACAGTAGCATTTGCAGCCATCAGTACTGCGGCTAAAGCAACAGCCGCAATGTTTCCTTTTGCCTTGGCAAAAGAAAGCAGATAACTTTTACTCTTCATAATTTATTAATCGCTATTGTTGATTTTTTTCTAAAAATACTTATTCATTCAAATGTGTCAATTGTGACAGCTATGTTGTCATCCTGAACAGCTATGTTGTCGTCCTGATATGAAAAGAACTGCAAAGATACGAAAAAAATATTTATGATAAAATTCCCCCCCCCTGCCATTATTATTATTTGTGATTTATTAATATTAGTATCCAATTTTTATTGGACACTAATGATATTTTTTTACCAATAATTGGTTCAAGATGAGCCGATATTATAACAGAATAGCGGTTGCAAACTACCGTTCAAAGTGTTCATTCTGTTGGCAAAAAACTATAAAAAAGCGTTCACATTTCGGACTTTTGCTGCACCAAGGGTTCACCGTTTTACACCATTTGTGACGTTTTTGTGAATACCTGTGAAGGGTGGGTTCACGCCCTGAATCCCCTCTGTTTATCGGGCTTCCGACGCTGATGTGAAGGGTGAACCCTCGTTTCTTGCTTTCACACGCATACGCGAAAGAAATAAATAAAGAAAGAAAACAGCTGTATGGGTAATGCCTTAAAAACATATAAAAGAATATATATATATTATAATAGACGTTCACAACTTCACAAAATGGTCGCAAGCCCGATAAGTTATTCAGGTCTGCCAATGACTTACTGAGATTTCCCGGTAAGTCATTGAGACATCTCAGTGACTTACCGGGAAATGCTAACTATTATACTCTACTTTCGCATGTGGGGAAGTTAAGGGAAGTTAGAGAAGTTAAAGCCATATTCGGCCCACACGCCCTGAAGGGGCAGAAGCTTTATGTATTGCCTTGATTTTTAAAGCTTTTGCCCTTAACAGGGCGCCTATCTGATTGCCATTATACCCAGGGCGATGCCCTGGGCTAAGAGCTTCTGCCCCTTCAGGGCGTGCCAACCGTACAGGTCGAAATCGTTGTTATAGTCCCGGTTACTTTTTGACTGAAACTTCTGCCTCTTCAGCCCGTACTTAAACCACTTGCGAAACTTGAGTAACTTCTATACTTGCTAAACTTCAATAACCAATAAATAGGCGTATAAATACCTGAAAGCATGAGAATAAGAAAAAAGACATATCGCAAGAACCAAAAGTAAGCCACACGTAAACGATTACGTAAAAAATCTAATTTAAGACAAAATGGATTCATTCCTTTTTAACATATTTTTCGTATCTTTGCAGCCGAAAAGAAGTGCAATCGATTGCACAATTCATCGTATAAGTTCTCGACTGCGACCGCTCTATATGGATGTTTAAAACAGACTACCATCAAAAATAACTAAAGAAAACAATCAGCGGTGCATAAACTTACCGTAAAGTATGAGATATTTAAAACAGCTAAATAAGCACAAGAACAATAAAACTAAAAGTGAAATGAAACACAAAACACTGACATTCCGCTTCCTCGACATGAGCCGAGGCGGTTTCGCTCGCCTGTTTTTTTTCCTTTTACTCCCATGCCTCAGCGTCATTGGAGTGAAAGCGGCAGATAACGATGGGGGGGTAAAATTCAATTCTGCTGTCCGCTATTCGCAGTGGGCGATTAATTCACGTCTTTATGATTTTAAAGCTAACACAAAAGCATTTGGTTTTGCCAAATTCGATTCTAAAGGCGGTAAATCAAGCGATCGAAACAATAAAGAAATCGACAAACTTGACTATGTGCCAGGATTGGTAGCAAAGGCTACCATTGAAGCAGCCGATTATTATCAAGGCTTCGATTGGTCTAAGCCATGGTTCTTGAGTGTTAAGGAGTATGGAGAAACATACTCCAATTCTGTCCCTAATGGAGGTGGCAGCCTTGATGACCTCAATGCAGTAAAGCTTTATATTGGTCTGTTTAACAATACCAATGCAACAAAAACAGATAAGAGCAACTACAAGACTGCTATTGGCTTAGCACAGGAAGGACTCGTAGCTCATAACACTAATAATTCTATTCAGTCAGGAACTCTTGCAGGTGATGCCGTTGTAGGTGGTTGGTTCCACAAAGCTGCTTACAACAATCAGATGTGGTTAGACGGTGCCTATATGGGTAGTGCTCTTTTGGCTCAGATTGTAAACTTCAACGGAACAGGAAGTTCTGTATTCGGCAGCACAACAGCAGACTGGGATATGGTAACCAAACAGTTAAACATAGTTTGGAACATGTGCTGGAACTCTAATGACAAGTTGATGTATCATGCTTTCGAGGCGAATGCCGGAACAGTCACATCAAATTCTCATGCAGACACTTGGGCTGGCTTGAATGGAAAAACTGAGCCTTATACATTCCACTCTGCTGCCTACTGGGGTCGTGCCAACGCATGGTATCTCATGGCTTTGGTAGATGTATTGGAAGCGATGAAAAATGCAGGTCAAGAGAATACAACCAATTATACTACTTTGAAGCAGCATCTCGCAGACCTTGCTGCTGGTATTGCTGCACGTCAGGATGCAACCACTGGTGGTTGGTATCAGGTGATGGACAAAGATGCTTCCTTCACTGCATCATCTTACAATAGCAACTGGAATGGCAAACCTGCCAGCGTAACAAACTATATTGAAACTTCAGCAACAGCCATCTTTGCAGCAGCTTATTTCAAGGCTGTACGCTTAGGATTGCTCTCTACTTCTCCTTATGATTATAAAACAATTGCCAAGAATGCTTTCGAAGGTTTGGTAAACAACTACACCTATCTTGATAAAAATGGCGACATGCAGATTTGGGGCAGTTGCCGTTCTGCTGGTTTAGGTGGTGGTACTGGTACTGAGTATGCTGCTGGTGGTAAAAAATATCGTAATGGCTCCAATGAGTACTACTTGTTGGGCTATGATGTTCCTATGGTAGAAAAGTCTGAGGGTATTACCGAGGGCAAGGTTCTCGGTGGCTTCATCATGGCTGCTACTGAGTACGAGCGTGCTTACCAGAACCAAGACAGCAAGCAGATTCTGTTTGCCAAGGACTTGGCTCCAAACTATGACTTCTCTACTACTCCTGAAGGAACCCTCGATGCAACTGCTTATGGTGATGGTACCGTTTCTTATCAGTGGTATAAGGATGGTAAGGCAATCGCAAATGCCACATCTGCTATTTATACTCCAACTGTAACTGGAAAATATTATTGCGTTGCTACTGCTAATGGTAAGAGCGCTGATGACAATCATATTGAGACAAGCACCACTACTGTAACTACTGCCAATACTGATAATGGAAATACAGATAATGGTGGTAATGATAATGGAAACACTGGCGACAATACAGGTACATCCGATATTTTGTCTGCAACAGTAGTTGCAGGTAAAACGCTGAATATTGCAACTAAAACAAGTAAAGAATTAACAGCTGACTTTATAACAATTAAAGGTGGTACTGCTACGCTTTATAATGGTAAGGGTTCTAATATTGACATGATTACTAATACAGACGGAATCAAGCTGAATGGTAGTAGCGCTTCATATATGAAGATTACCCTCGATAAGCCACTTGCCAAAGGCGACGTTATCACAGCTACAAGTTCTTCTGATTTGTATCTGACAAAAGATGCTACAAAAGCAATAGACATCAATCTTTACAATAATCCTTATACCATTCCAGAAGGAAGTTCTCTGATTGGTGCTACTGAGTTTTATCTTTGGTACGGTAAATTTAAAGCAATCAAGATTACCCGTGCATCTACACAGGTAGCTCTTACTGCATCTTTCACTCCTACAACGCTCTCTGCTACAGAAGGCGATGTAGCGCAGAATCTCCCTGCTCTTACTGTCAAGGCTGGCGAAACCACATTGACAGCAAACGACTATACCGTAACCTATGCTTCTGACAATAATGCAGTAGCAAAGGTAGAGAATGGTAAGGTAAACTTTGTTGGTGAAGGTGAAACAAACATCGTTGCCACCATCAAGCCTACAGATACAAACAAGTATAAAGAGACTTCTGCTACATTTGCCGTTAAGGTAGAGAAAAAGCAAACTCCAGTTACCCCAGAAAGCGGGGTTATCTACGACTTCCCAAACTCTATTGGTACAACTACTGATGGAACAAACTGTACAACTGCTAATAATGTCATAACGTTTAGCAGCAACTTCAGTGCAAAGGAAGGAAAGTACATCACCATTAAACCAAAGACTGGTGGCTTCAAAGCAGGTGATGTGATTACGCTGAAAGGCTATTGCGATAGCAAGAATCTTTCTGGTGTGATTATTTATTCTGATGTAAAAGGTAGCAGCATCTTTAAGTCAAACATCTTGGCTAAATCTGCTGCTGGTGGTTCTGAATTTACTTATACCATTGAAAAAGATTGCGTTGCACTCTATTTGGGTCGCTACGGCGGTGGTACTACTTGCTTGACAAGTCTTCAGGTAGAGCGCCCTGCTTCAGCTTCAGACAAGACTCGACTGACAGCTTCTTTCGAGCGCAATGCTGATGTGGTGGTCAACACAACAACAACCGTGACTTTGCCAACTCTTACTGTTCAGGCAGGAGAGAAAATTCTTGCTGCAGATCAATATGATGTAGATTACAAGTCGAATGCAGAGAATGTAGCTACTCTGAGTGATAATACCATTACTATTAAGAGCTTAGGTATCGCAACCATCACAGCAACCGTTACTCCAAAAGATGCAAACACTTATGAAGGAACTACAGCCACTTATCAGTTGAGCGTAAAGGCTCCTTCTCCACTCAACGTTTCCGTAATGGATGTTACTATCAACACCACAGATGCGGAAGAAGAACAGCCTGTCATCAAGGTTTATGGAGATAATGACAAACTCTTGAAGTTGGGTCAAGACTACACCTTGTCTTTTGATGTTAGTGGAGACAAGAATGTGACTGTTGATGAAACTGGAAAATTCTCAGTTAAGAAAAATGCTGAAAACACAGAATTTATTAAGGGAACATCCCTCATTACCGTTACTGCGACTCCAAGAGAATCACTTAGAAGCAATTATATTGCAGGTACTCTTCAGTTCTCTTACTCGGTATCAGAAGGTAAGATCAAGCCTGTTTTCTCAGATTCATTCAAAGGCATCACCATCAATCTGCACCAAGATGGTAATAATAGAACTATCACAGTTCCTCTGATTCACGATGGTGAAGATGTAAGCAGTTATTTCATCTACACTTACACCATTACACCTACAGGCAACACCTCAAGTGTAACAGGCAGTAAACTTAACTTCACACCAAGCACAGCAGGTACATATACTGTTACAGTAAGTGCAGCACCAGATCCTAATGGAACAAATGACTATAGTGATGTCTATGACAATCCTGAGCCTATTACATTCACTTTGAATGTGGACAGCAAGTATCAGACTATCAGTGTTGATCCTGACCCTAAAAACATTCAAATGTATGCAGGTACTACACATGATGCACCAGACTTGACAGTTCAAATTGTTGATACAAAACAGACTCTTGGTGATACAGAATATAACGTAACCTGGTTCTCTACTTCTCCTGGTGTCGCTAAGGTTGATGTCACAACAGGAAAGATAGAAGCTGTCAGTGAAGGTAATGCGAATATCAGAGTCGTTGTCACAGGTAAAACCTTAGAAAGCACCACAGCTTTAATTTCTGTAGAAGTTGACGACCCTGCCTTGTATCGCGTCAAGTCAAATGGCGAGACCTATGGCAACCAAGCCAAGATGTGGAACCAGGATAGGACATTGGCAGTAACGCTCGGCGGATGGCTCTTCCCTAACGAAGTTACTCCCAAGAAAGAAATCACTAAAGAGCTGTTGACAAGCAGTAACGCATGGGACACATCTTCTGCACAAGCCAAATGGAAACTTACAGGTTTCGACTACTATGTGACTTGCAACAATAACATGAACGCTCGTCAGGAGAATGGCTCCAATGCCATGCCTGAGACAACGAATATCTATAGCGCAGACTTCAATACATATCAAGGAACCATCAAGGACAATATGTTTAATGTTCCTTGTTCAGGTTCATACCTTGAGTTCAATCCTGTCACAAATGGAAAGGTAACTGTACACATTTTCCAGAATGGTGTGTTTGATCGTTCAAACAACAAGTATGTTTATCGTCCTCAGCGCCGTGTATTCGTTATGGATGAGGCAGGCAACTTTGTAAGTTCTAATGCCCACATTGAGAGTACCAATGGTAAGCCAACTGGTGGCATTCAGCCCGTAAAAACATACACTTGGGATTTAGATAGCAAAGAGTTGACTATAGAGGATGTGAGAAGTCACTTCAATGGCATACCTACAACATTTGACATGACAGCAGACGCATTTAAGAACAATGTTTACGAAAGTCTCCTTGATACAAAGAAAGTTCCAAATGCAGCTGCAAATGACAGAAAGGGTTCTCATGGCTGGTCTGTTCTCGCTGACTCACCTGTTACCTATACCTTTAATGTAAAGGCTGGTAAGACTTACTATCTCTACAACTTCGGTTCGAAGATTGGCTTCTATGGCTTCTCATTCGATGAGGGTGACACAAAGCCTGAAGTTGATAATGTAGATTATAATGCTGACGATGCGAATGCAAACAATGTTGTTGAGAAAACGGCAGAGGGTCATGTGGCACAGGTAAAGATTGCACGTAAAATGGTAGCTAATCGTTGGACAACTTGTGTTCTTCCTTTCAGTCTCAACAGACAGCAGGTAGATGCAATCTTCGGTCCTGCTTATAGTGCAACAGCGAAGGAAGGTACTCAGATTCTCTACTTCGACCATGTTGAGGGCAGCAAGGCATACTTCGTACGTCACGCTTACAATACAATCGTTGCTGGTAAACCATTCCTTATCAAGCCAACTAAGAATGTTGAGAGCATCAATACTAAAGATGTAAAAGATTATCCATACGTTACCATCGAAAATATTGAACCGGCAAAATGGTGTGAGAGTAATGATTATGTTTGGACATCAAGTTACAACACCATGAATATCGCTAAGAACGATTACTTCATCGGTGCTTCTGATGGTAAGTTCAAGGCTTATTCTGCAAATTCTGGAACTATCAAAGGTTTCCGGGGTTTCCTGAAAGCTGATCATTCTGCAGGAGCTAAACCAACGATGCTGAGCATCAGTACAAGTAGTATTACTGATGGTAACGATGGCGAAACAACAGGCATTGAAGACTTGATTATCACTACTGATGGTGAATTGATGCCTGCTAATAGCAGAGTATATAATATCAATGGTCAGCTGGTAAGTGAGGATGCAAGTAGCTTCCAATCATTACCAAGTGGTATTTATATCATTAATGGTAAGAAATATATTAAGTAAGAACGATTATAATCATGAATAAAAAAGTATATTTACAGCCACAGATAAAATGTGCTCCGTTACTGATGGAAAACTTGCTGGCAAGTTTATCGCGTACTGAAGGTGGAAATAATACTGGAGACACGAAAACTGATTTTCCAGAAATGGGAACTCCAGGAACAGATACTGCCAAGGAGCACTTCGGTAGTTTTGATAATTGGGATTCCTGGGATTAAGAACTACCAATAATAGAAACAAGAACAACGAGGGAGCAACCTAACAGGGTTCGCTCCCTTGTTTTTTGCAGTTGAAATTTGGGTAACATTCAAAAAATTCGTAACTTTGCCGCCTGAAAATAAGAACAACATGACATATCCAGATAATTTCGAACAAAAGATAGGATTCAACGAGATTCGTAACCTGTTGCGTGAGCGATGCCTCTCCACCCTGGGCAAGGAACAGGTAGAGAAGATGCACTTCAGCTCTGATGCCGACGAGGTGAACGAATGGCTGTTGCAGACCCGAGAGTTTCGCAGACTCATGGAGGAGGTGGAAGACTTTCCCCTGCAATACTTCTACGATGTGAGAGAGTCGATTGTACGCATCCGCGTGGAGAACACCCACTTGGAGGAAGACGAGCTCTTTGACCTTCGCCGCTCGCTGAGCACCATCGACGGTATCGTAAAGATACTCAACCACAGCGATGACGACGAGGCCGAACAGGAAGACGGTTGGCGCAGAGAGAAGAAATATCCCTACCCTGCCCTGCATCGCCTGTCGGCTGACGTCATGTCTTTCCCACAACTGGTACAACGCATCGACCAAATACTCGACAAGTTTGGCAAGATACGCGACAACGCTACCCCCGAGTTGCTGCAGATACGCCGTGAGTTAGCTAAGACCGAGGGCAGCATCTCTCGCACACTGTACGGCATACTGCGAGCAGCACAGAGCGAGGGAGTGGTAGAGAAAGATGTCACCCCTACCCTGCGCGACGGACGACTCGTCATTCCTGTCATCCCTACCCTAAAACGTAAAATAAAAGGTATCGTGCACGATGAGAGTGCCACGGGAAGAACGGTATTCATTGAGCCTACCGAGGTGGTGGAAGCCAACAACCGCGTGAGAGAACTCGAGGGAGAGGAACGCAAGGAAATCATACGCATCCTCACCGACTTCACCAACAAGGTGCGACCCTTCTCGCGCGAGATATTGGACAGCTACCGATTCCTTGCCATCATCGACCTGATACAAGCCAAGGCAAAGCTTGCAGAGACCCAGCAAGCCATAGAGCCTGAGGTGGAAGCCCACCCACACGTAGACTGGACCAGAGCCATCCACCCCCTGCTCCGACTCTCGTTGGAGAAGAAAGGCGAGAAGGTGGTGCCACTCGACATCATGCTGACTCAAGAGAAGCGCATCCTCATCATCTCAGGTCCTAACGCCGGAGGAAAGTCGGTATGCCTGAAGACCGTGGGACTGCTGCAATACATGCTGCAGTGCGGACTGAGCATCCCCGTGAGCGAGCGTTCGAAGACGGGCGTGTTCCAAAACATCATGATCGACATAGGCGACGAACAGAGTCTGGAGAACGACCTAAGTACTTACTCCTCGCATCTGCTCAACATGAAGAATATGATGAAGGCTGCCAATGGCGACACCATTATCCTCATCGATGAGTTTGGTACAGGCACCGAACCTGGCATCGGCGGAGCCATTGCCGAAGCTGTGCTCGACCGCTTCTGCCAGCAAGGTGCCTATGGCGTTATCACTACACACTATCAGAACCTGAAGCATTTTGCCGACAGTCATGAGGGTGTGGCTAATGGTGCCATGCTCTACGACCGCCACGAGATGAAAGCTCTCTTCCAGTTGGCTATAGGCAGACCGGGCTCTTCCTTCGCCATCGAGATAGCCCGCAAGATAGGACTCCCCGAGGAGGTGATCAAGGAGGCCAGCGACATCGTAGGCTCCGAATACATACAGAGCGACAAGTATCTGCAGGACATCGTTCGCGACAAGCGCTACTGGGAGAACAAGCGACAGAGCATACACCAGCGCGAGAAGGACATGGAGAAGACCATCTCGCGATACGAGAGCGACATCGAGGACATAGAACGAAGCCGCAAACAGATACTCGCCAAAGCCAAACAACAGGCAGAGGAACTGCTGAAGGAGAGCAACAAGAAGATAGAGAACGCCATACGCGAGATACGCGAGAAGCAGGCTGAGAAGGAGGAGACCAAGCGCATACGTCAGGAGCTGGATGCCTTCAAGGAAGAGATGCAGGACATCGACACCAAGGAGAACGACGACAAGATAGCCCGCAAGATAGCACAGATACAGCAACGCAAGGAACGCCATGCCAAGCGTAAAGCCGAAAAAACTCAGAACCAAGAGAAGGCTGCTGCGGCGCTGCGCAATGCTGTCAACAAGACGCAGCAGGAAAACCGTCCTCTATCAGTAGGCGACACCGTACGCATCAAGGGGCTCTCCACCATAGGAACCATAGAGAGCATAGCGGGCGATATGGCTACTGCTGTCTTTGGAGGTATGCGTACCAAGATGCGCCTCAACCGTCTGGAACATGCTGTCGCCACCACCGAGACCGACAAGACAGAACAGCGCAAGGAGAACTTAGGCTCGTATGGCATCAGTACTGAGACACGCAACACGATAGACAAGCACAAGACCAATTTCCACCAAGACCTCGACGTAAGAGGTATGCGTGGTGATGAGGCTCTCAATGCCGTGCAGTATTTCATCGATGATGCCATCCTTGTGGGAATGCCCCGTGTGCGCATCCTCCATGGCAAAGGCAACGGAATCCTGCGACAGCTCATACGCCAGTATCTGAGCAGTGTGCCCAATGTCACCCACTTTGCCGATGAGCATGTGCAGTTTGGCGGAGCAGGAATCACAGTCGTGGACTTTTAAAGAAGTTTTTCCTTAACAGAAGTTAATAAAAGGAACATTTCTCGGGAAATATTTGGCAGGTTCAAAGGAAAGCAGTACCTTTGCACCCGCTTAAACGCAGAGACGGACAAGTCTCATACGACCAGCTCCCTCGGAATCCCCCAGGATGGGAACATAGCAAGGGTACTTGGTTGTAGCGGTGCGATATGAATCGCTTGTCCACCCGCCTCTTTAGCTCAGTTGGCCAGAGCACGTGATTTGTAATCTCGGGGTCGTTGGTTCGAATCCGACAAGAGGCTCAAAAAAGAGAACTTCATCTACAGAAGTTCTCTTTTTTTGTTTCCTACAGGTCTGTTTCTCCAAAAATATATAAAATTATCGCAGCATTGAACACTATATGCTAAAAATTGCTTACCTTTGCACGATAATACATAAATAAGACAATGATTAATGTACAGAATTTAGTTCAGACAAGGGCTTTCGCCCGCCAGGACGGAGCCATCTTAGGACTTGTATGGATAGTTAGTTTCGCATTCACCATGCTGGCAGTAAAGCCCGACCAGTCGTTCTTGGGACTGATAGGCAACCTGCTGTTGATCAGCACTCCCTTTGTAGTAGGCAAGCGCCTGAAGAGTTTCCGCGACTATGCCCTTGACGGCACCATCTCCTTCCGCCGTGGCACCTTCTACTGTATGCAGACATTCTTCAATGCCACCCTGCTGCTCACCGTAGTACAGTTTCTGTGGTTCTCGTTCATGGACATGGGACCTTTCATGGCCTTATTGGAAAGCACCTACCAGCCCGTGATGCAGGAAGTGTACCATCTGTCGGAGGCAGAGGCAAAGACCACCATCGACACCATCCTCTCGATGAAGCCACTGGCATGGGCTTCCATGTTTATGATTACCGACCTCATCGTGGGTGTGGTACTCAGCCCTGTCATCGCAGCCATCATGGCACAACGCGTAAGTATCAAGAACATCAATAACCAACAATAACACACCAAACAAATGGACATATCCGTTATCGTACCCCTATACAACGAGGAAGAATCGCTGCCCGAGCTCTTTGCCTGGATCAAGCGAGTGATGGAAGCCAACCACTTCAGCTACGAAGTCATCTTTGTCAACGACGGCTCTACCGACCACTCATGGCAAGTGATAGAACACTTGGCAGAGGAGGCCGACCAGGTGAAAGGCATCAAGTTCCGTCGCAATTACGGCAAGAGCCCTGCCCTGTACTGTGGATTCAAAGAGGCACAGGGAGATGTGGTCATCACCATGGATGCCGACCTGCAGGACTCTCCCGACGAGATACCTGAGCTCTACCGCATGATTACCCAGGAAGGCTACGACCTGGTATCGGGCTACAAACAGAACCGCAAGGAGGGCGACCCTCTGTCGAAGACCATTCCTACCAAGCTCTTCAATGCCACAGCACGCAAGGTGAGCGGCATACACAACCTGCACGACTTCAACTGCGGACTGAAGGCTTACCGCCGCGACGTGGTGAAGAACATCGAGGTGTATGGCGAGATGCACCGCTACATCCCCTATCTGGCAAAGAATGCCGGTTTCGACAAGATAGGCGAAAAGCCTGTGCATCATCAGGCCCGCAAGTTCGGCAAGTCGAAGTTCATGGGCTGGAACCGTTTTGTCAACGGCTATCTGGATCTGATGACCCTCTGGTTCCTGAGCAACTTCGGCAAGAAACCTATGCACGTGTTCGGATTCTTGGGCAGCGTGGTGTTCTTCATCGGTTTCCTGTCACTGGTATGCCTCGGCATCGACAAGAGCATCGACCTCTATCATGGCGTGTATGGACACCTCATCACCGACTCACCCTACTTCTTTATCGCCCTGACAGCCATGCTCTTAGGCAGCCAGCTGTTCCTGGCAGGATTCTTAGGCGACCTGTTGAGCCGACAGAACCCCAATCGTAACGACTATCAAATAGAAAAAGAGATAAGATGCGGAAAATAATCCCCATACTCATGATGGCCCTTGGGCTGATGGCAGCTTGCAGCACGCTCGACTGTCCGCTCAACAACACCGTGTACACCAAGTACAGGCTGGCAGGCAACATAACAACCCTGACCGACACACTCACCATCTCGACCAACCGTATCGAGGGAACCGACAGTGTGCTGATCAACAAGGACGTGAATGTGGACAGTTTCATACTGCCCATGAGCTACTCGCTGTTGGAAGACAGCCTCTTCTTTGAGACTCGCAACGCAGACAACCGGCTGCTGCGCGACACCGTAACGGTGCAGAAGACCAACACACCACACTTTGAGTCGGTAGACTGCAAGCCATCCTTTTTTCATACCATCACCGGCGTGAAGACTACGCACAACAGCATAGACTCCATCGTCATCAACTGTAAAGAAGTAACTTATGATGAAACGAAGCCACACTTCTATATTTACTTTGGTCATCGCGATTAGCGCCCTGATGCTGCTGATGCCCGCACAGGCGACACATGCCCAGGGATCATCAGGCAAGAAGATAGCCGCCACCAACAAGGACACCATCCCACTGTTGAGAAACGTGGCGGTAAGCGCAGACCTGGTTGGCCCCATTCAACTCATGGTCAGCGACTACGGTCAGTATGAGGCGGCACTGCGTGTCAACCTCAAGGACAAGTATTTCCCTGTAGTAGAAATAGGTATAGGAAAAGCTGACGGCACAGACGAAAGCACCCAGATCAACTACAAGACGACGGCACCCTACGGACGAATAGGCTGCGACTTCAACCTGTTGCGCAACAAGCACGACATCTATCGCCTGTATGGCGGTGTGAGATACGCCCTTACCTATTTCAAATACGACCTCAAAGGTCCGGATATCCAGGACCCTATATGGGGCGGTACGACTCCCTACGAGGTCAACGGTGTGAAGTGCAACTACCACTGGGCTGAGTTTGTCTTCGGTGTGGATGCCAAGATATGGGGCCCTGTAAGAATGGGCTGGAGCCTGAGATACAAGCGCAGGCTCTTCCATGACGACGGCGACTATGGCAACACCTGGTATGTGCCCGGCTTTGGCAAGCAGGGAGGCTCACGCTTTGGAGGAACCTTCAACGTAAGTTTCGAGCTGTAAGCCCGCTGCGGCAAGAAAGCCGCATCACTCTCACCCCACATTTACATCAACCATCACCCCTATCCCATCAATATGAACAAGAAAAAACTCATCTGGCAAATTCCCTTCCTGCTGCTCCTCGTCATCGGCACAGTCATCATCCTGAAGCAGGGACAGGAAAACATCAACTATCAGCACGACGAGGGTTTCATCTTCGGAACCGTCTACCACATCACTTATCATAGCGACACCAATCTGAAGAAAGAGATAGAGGCTGAGCTGAAGAAGGTGGACGAGTCGCTCTCACCATTCAACAAAACCTCCATTATCTCGAAGGTGAATCGCAACGAGAACCCGGTAGTCAACTCGATGTTTACAGAGGTTTTCCTCTTGGCAGAGGACATCTCCAACGAGACCCACGGAGCCTTCGATATTACCGTCGCCCCACTGGTCAACGAATGGGGATTCGGTTTCAAGAAAGGTGTGGAACCCAACAAGAAGGTCATCGACGACCTGAGAAAGATAGTAGGCTACCAGAAGGTGAAGCTCACCTCCGACAATCACATACAGAAAGAGGATCCGCGCATCATGCTCGACTGCTCTGCCATAGCCAAGGGATACGGTTGTGACGTGGTGGCACGACTGTTGAGCAAGAAAGGCATCAACGACTATATGATAGAGATAGGAGGCGAGATAGTCACCAAGGGTATCAACCAGAAACAGCAACCTTGGCGCATCGGCGTGAACAAACCTACCGAAGACTCGCTGAACACCAACCAGGAACTGCAGACGGTGCTCAATGTCACGGATATAGCCATGGCAACCAGCGGCAACTATCGCAACTTCTACTATAAGAACGGCAAAAAGTATGCCCATACCATCGACCCCAAGACTGGCTACCCCGTTCAGCACAGTCTGCTGTCTGCCACAGTCTTGGCAAAAAACTGTGCCACGGCAGACGCCTACGCCACCTCTTTTATGGTGATGGGTCTCGAAAAAGCCAAAGAGATACTGAGACAGCATTCAGAACTCATGGCTTACCTCATCTACACCAATGATGATGGCAAAACCGAGGTATGGTACTCGCCATCACTCAAGGAGAAGATATTGGAATAATTATTTTTAAGGAGAAGTTAAGGAGTTAAAGGAATTAAGAAGTTAAGGAGTTAAAGGAATTAAGGAGTTAAGAAGTTAAGGAGTTAAGAAGTTAAGGAGTTAAGGAGTTAAGACAACAGCCTTTGTGGACTCAACATTAAACATTGAACATAAAACATTGAACATTTCCTCAAGACTATTGTCTTAACTCCTCAGCGACCGAAGGGAGCGATAACTCCTTAACTCCTTTAACTCCTCAAATAAACTCCTGAAAAAACTCCTAAAAAATTATGCCCGAAAACCGCATATACAACAGCCTGTTGGCTCTGCCCCTCTTCTTGGGAATGAGCCGCAACGACTTGCAGCAAGCTGCAGGGCAGACACGCTTTGACTTCAGAAAAGCAAGTAAGGGAGAGACGATTATAGCCGAAGGCGAACTATGCACACACCTGTACTTCCTGCTCGACGGCGAGGTGATGGTAAAGACAGAGTCTGCCGACCACAGCTACAGCATCGACGAGAAGATACAGGCACCCGAGACCTTCCAGTCGGAACGCATCTTCGGTCTGTACCCATACTTCACTCATACCTATACAGCCCTTCACGACTGCAGCCTGCTATGTATTGCCAAGCAAGACGTCATGAAGCTGGCAACCCTCTTCGACATATTCCGCATCAACCTGCTCAACCTGATATCCACACAGAGTCAGAAGCACAGCCTCCGTACCCTGCAGACGCCACCCAAGAGTTTAGAGGAACGCATCACACGCTTCTTTGAGGCTAACTGTGTCAGCCCTACAGGCGAGAAAACAATCCACATCAAGATGAGGCGCATAGCCGAAGAGGTGAACGACAGCAGACTGAATGTCTCCAGAGCCCTCAACCGTTTGCAAAGCCAAGGACTTATCCAACTTTTCAGAGAGCGCATCCACATCCAGGCACTCGAAAAACTTACCAACAGCAAGGGTTGAGATAAAAGTATGTTAAATAATATGATACAAGAAGATTATAACACCTTTTTTTACTAACTTTGCACAAAAATAAAACACTAAGTTAGTATGCTTCAAGAAAATAAGACAGAGAATCGTATCAATCCCTTTTTCGCACCTTACAACACCCCTCACGACACCGTACCCTTCGACCGTATCAGGCTGGAAGATTACGAAGAGGCCTTCATGGAAGGAATACGCCGTGACGATGAGGCCACCGACAAGATCGTCAACGATCCCGAAGAACCTACCTTCGAGAACACCCTGGCACGCGTGGATACCGAGAAAGGCGAGCACTACTACGACTTGCTCAGCAGGGTTTCCAATGTTTTCTCATGCATGATGAGCGCAGAGACCTGCGACGAGATGGAAGCCTTGGCACAGAAGATGAGCCCCATCCTTACCAAGCATGCCAACGATATCACCCTGAACAAGAAACTCTTCGAACGCATCAAGTTCGTACACGACCATCCCAACCGCGAGTTGAATGCCGAGGAACAGATGTTGCTCGATACCAGCTATGATGGTTTTGTACGCAGCGGTGCCCTGCTCGATGAGGAAGGCAAGGAGAAGTTGCGCCAGCTCACCGAAGAGGCAAGCATGCTCACCCTGCAGTTCTCGCAGAACCTACTCAAGGAAAACAAAGCCTTCCAGCTGCATATCACCGACAAGGCTCAACTCGACGGACTGCCCGAGACTGCCATTGCTGCAGCCGAGCAGAATGCCAAGGATCAGGAGAAGGAAGGATGGATCTTCACCCTCGACTTCCCTGTCTTCTCTCCCTTCATGACTTACTCTACACAGCGAGAGCTCCGCAAGCAGATGTACATGGCTCGCAATACCGAGTGCATACACGACAATGATGCCAACAACCTCGAGATATGCAAGCGACTCATCAACCTGAGACGCGAGCTGGCACAGCTGCTGGGCTTCGACACCTATGCCGACTACGTGCTCAAGCACCGCATGGCAAGCAATATCGACAATGTGTACAAACTGCTGAACGACCTGATAGATGCCTACAAGCCTACCGCCGAGAAGGAGGTTGCCGAGATAACAGCTTTGGCAAAACGCATTGAGGGAGATGACTTCGTGATGGAACCCTGGGACATGAGTTTCTACTCGCACAAGCTGCAGATGGAGAAATACAACCTCGACGCCGAGATGCTGCGCCCCTACCTGCAACTCGACAAGGTGATCGACGGTGTGTTCGGTCTGGCAGGAAAACTCTACGGAATCACCTTCAAGGAGAACAAGGACATACCCGTATACCATCCCGACGTGAAAGCATACGAGGTGTACGACAAGGACGGCAGCTATCTGGCTGTATTCTATGCCGATTTCTTCCCACGCAAGGGTAAACAGGGAGGTGCATGGATGACAGAATTCCAGGGACAGTGGATAGACCATAAGGGACAGAACATACGTCCGCATGTCAGCGTGGTGATGAACTTCACCAAACCTACAGCCGAGAAGCCAGCCCTGCTGACCCTTGGCGAGGTGGAGACCTTCCTGCATGAGTTCGGACACAGCCTGCACGGTATGTTTGCCAACACCCGATTTGAAAGTCTGTCGGGAACCAATGTATGGTGGGACTTTGTGGAGCTGCCGTCGCAGTTCATGGAGAACTATGCTGTGGAGAAAGACTTCCTTCGCACCTTCGCCTTCCACTATCAGACAGGCGAGCCTCTGCCCGACGACCTGATAGAGCGCATCGTGAAGAGCCGCAACTTCATGGCAGCCTACGGATGTCTGCGACAGGTGAGCTTCGGACTGCTCGACATGGCTTACTACACCAAGAAGGAAGCTTTCGACGACGACATCATCCCATTCGAGAAGAAAGCCTGGGCAAAGGCCATGGTCACACCACAGTTGCCCAATACCTGTATGACCGTACAGTTCTCGCACATCATGGCAGGAGGCTATGCTGCAGGCTACTACAGCTACAAATGGGCAGAGGTGCTCGACGCCGATGCCTTCAGCGTGTTCAAGAAGAACGGTATCTTCGACCAGCAGACAGCACAGAGCTTCAGAGACAACATCCTCTCAAAGGGAGGTACCGAGCATCCGATGACACTCTACAAGCGATTCCGCGGACAAGAGCCTACCATCGATGCGCTGCTGGAACGCAACGAGATAAAGAAAAATATAGAATCATAACAACAGAAACATGGAAGAGCAACTTTCCAAACAAGAGAAACTCGACCTGCGCTACTTGCGCATGGCACGCATCTGGGCAGAAAACAGTTACTGCAAACGCCGACAGGTGGGTGCACTCGTCGTCAAGGACAAGATGATTATCAGCGATGGCTACAACGGCACACCCAGTGGGTTTGAGAACGTATGCGAGGAAGACGGCGTGACCAAGCCCTATGTCCTTCATGCCGAGGCCAATGCCATCACCAAGCTGGCACGAAGCAGCAACAACAGCGACGGAAGTACACTCTATGTCACGGCTTCGCCATGTATCGAGTGTGCCAAACTCATTATTCAGGCGGGCATCAAGCGCGTGGTATATGCCGAGAAATACCGACTCAATGACGGCATCGAACTCATGGAGCGAGCTGGCATCAAGGTGGTATATCTCAACCCCGACGACGCTTCGCAGGAAGAAGCCGAACCAAGAACATAAGACAATAAATATATGAACATCAATAAGAAAAAGACCAACCGTTTCATGCCCATCATCATGGCTGTATGCGTGGTGATAGGTATCATGATCGGCTCGTTCTTCTCGAACCATTTCTCAGGAAACAGGCTCAATATCATCAACAGCGGAAGCAACAGGCTCAACAACCTGCTGCACATCATCGACGACCAGTATGTGGATGCGGTGAATATCGACTCTTTGGTAGACAAGGCGATACCGCTCATCCTCTCTGAGCTGGACCCACACTCCGTTTATATCAGTGCCAAGGATGTGGCTGCTGCCACCGACGACCTGAAAGGATCATTCTGCGGTGTGGGCATCGAATTTGTGATCAGAGATGACACCATACACGTGCAGAATGTGATACAGAACGGACCTGCCGAGAAGGCCGGCCTGTTGGCTGGCGACAAGATTGTGGCGGTAGACGGCAAGCCTTTCGTAGGCAAGACCGTCACCAACGAGGAAGCCATGCACAGACTCAAGGGACAGAAAGACACCAAGGTAAAGATTGGTGTGGTGCGCTACGGCAGCAAGAAGGTACAGACCTTCACCGTGACCCGAGGCGAGATACCTACCAAGAGCATCACGGCAACCTATATGCTCGACGACAAGACCGGATACATACGCATCAAGAACTTCGGCGAGAACACCTATCCAGAGATGCTCATCGCCCTGGCAAAGCTCTCGCAGGAAGGATTCAAGAACCTGTGTATCGACCTTCGCGACAACAGTGGCGGATACCTGACAGCAGCCATCAACATGGCCAACGAGTTCCTGCCCGACAAGAAACTCATCGTCTACACACAGGGACGCAAGTCGCCACGACAGGACTTCCGCAGCGATGGCAAGGGATCCTATCAGCACATACCGCTCGTCGTACTTATCAACGAAGGCTCAGCATCGGCTGCCGAAATCTTTGCAGGAGCCATGCAGGACAATGACCGTGCCACCATCATTGGCCGACGTTCTTTCGGAAAGGGACTGGTACAGCAACAGATAGAATTCCCCGACCACAGCATGATAAGACTCACCATTGCACGCTACTACACCCCATCGGGTCGATGCATACAGAAACCTTACACCCTGGGTGACGACAAGGACTATGAGCAAGACCTGCTCAACCGCTATGAGCATGGCGAGTTCTTCTCGCAAGACAGCATCAAGCATACGGGTCCGGCCTATCACACGGGATTGGGACGTACCGTATATGGCGGAGGCGGCATCACTCCCGACATCTTCGTACCCGAGGATACTTTGGGAATGACATCCTACTTCAAGCAGGCAAGCATGAGCGGACTCATCCTGCAGTTCGCCTTCACCTATACCGACAACAACCGTCCTAAGCTGAACAACTTCAAGGAGATGATGGAGCTTGCCGACTATCTGGACAAGCAGAACATGGTAGACAAGTTTGCCACCTATGCCGACAAGCACGGTCTGCAGCGCCGCAACCTGCTCATCCGCAAGTCGCACAAACTGTTGGAACGCTACATCAACAGCCGCGTGATCTACAACATGCTCAACGACCAGGCTTGGAATCAATACATCAACCAGGACGATCCTGTTATCAACAAGACGATGGAGGTGTTTCAAAAGAACGAGGCTTTCCCCAAGAAGCCCGTTCCTGCCACCAAGCCTGTTTACAAAAAGAAGCAGAAGGTAGCTATGGCAAATGTGCCCTACAACTACCGTTCGTTGCACAGAAGCCTACCCCGCTTGGCATAAGAAGGCAGAAAAATGAATAAGAAAGAACTCAGAAATATCATCAGAGAGAGAAAGCGACAGTTCTCCGGGCAACAGCTCGAAGAACTGTCGCTTCTTGTTTTAGACCGGCTGCGCAGAAACATCCGGCTGCAGCAAGCCCGCAGCATACTACTATACTACTCGCTTCCCGACGAGGTGAATACCCATCAGTTTATCGACGAACTGGTCAATCAGGGAAAACAGGTATTCCTGCCTGTTGTCGTAGACGGAGAAAACATGAAGATAAGAGAATATACTGGCTCGAAAGACTTAAGACAAGGTAGTTTCCACATCATGGAACCTATAGGCAGACTGCTGCCGGAAGATGAATACGGGAAGATAGAAACAGGCATCATCCCGGGCATGAGTTTCGATAAGTCGGGGCATCGCTTGGGCAGAGGCAAAGGCTACTACGACCGTATGCTCTGCAAGATGCCCCATCTATATAAAATAGGTATATGCTTCGACTTTCAGAAGACGGAGACCGTGCCCACCGAAGCCACCGATATCAAGATGGATGCTATCGTATAGAACTTGATATCAGAAATGACAAAAGCCTTCGCTGCCTCGTTAAGCCGCTTGACCAACAGGCTGCGACTCAGCGAGAGGTCGGCACGCAAGGCCGGACTGAGTATCTTGACATAGAGCGTCTGGTTCTTGATAAACTTGTCGCCAGTGTACTTGGCTACAGGCTCACCCACCACCTGATCCCAGGAAGCAAGAAGACGCTTCTGCTGCAGCGGGGTCTCCAATCCCTCGCGCCTCAATACCTCGGGCAACAATTCTGATAAGGAACGTACTTTTCGTCTGAACATATTTCTTTACTTAGCAGGTTTTTCTACTATTCTTCGTGAACCAAGTCTATGTTTCCACCTTCTACATGGAATATCTTGTAATTGCCGTCACTCTCGTGCAGGATGCGGTCGAGATGGTCGCGGTTGGTATCGGTGATGAATATCTGTCCAAAATTGGCACCCGATACCAAGTCGACAATCGCCTCTACCCTTTGGGCATCCAACTTGTCGAAGATATCGTCGAGCAGCAAGAGGGGCGTAGTACTCGATACCGTGCGTCGCAGAAAATCAAACTGGGCTAACTTGAGAGCCAAGACAAAGGTCTTGTTCTGTCCCTGACTTCCCTCTCGCTTCATCAGGAAATCACCTATCAGCATCTCCAGGTCGTCACGATGCACACCATGAAGCGAATAACCTACAGCCCTATCCTTGAAGCGGTCGCGCTGTATGACATCAAGGAGCGGACCGCGCTGACAATGAGAGACATAACGCAGGCTCACCACCTCGCGGTCGCCAGAGATATGACGATAGATCTGCTGAAACAGAGGAATCAGTTCCTTGACGAAAGCCTCACGTTTCTGAAAGAGCAGCTCACCATTGCGAGCCATCTCCTGTTCCCATATCTCCATCAGCGTCACATCAGGTTCCTCCTCCATCTTGAGCAGAGCATTACGCTGTTGCAAAGCCTTGTTGTAGTTGGCCAATGCCTCAATATAGGAAGGGTCGTACTGCGAGATGACCACATCCATCAGGCGACGTCGCTCCTCGCTTCCACCCTCAATGAGTACCGTATCAGAAGGAGAGACAAAGATGAGCGGTATCAATCCGATATGTTGTGACAGTCGTTTGTACTCCTTCTTGTTGCGCTTGAAGTGTTTCTTCGTTCCACGCTTCATACCGCAGAAGATATTCTCGACATTCTCTCGCTCATCAAGATAGTTGCCCTCTATCACCATGAAGTTCTCATCGTGCGCAATAACCTGAGAATCGATAGGATTGTAGGCACTGCGACAAAACGAAAGATAGTAAATGGCATCCAGGAAATTGGTCTTGCCCACACCGTTATGACCGATGAGACAATTGATCTTGGGCGACAATTCCAAATTGGCAGCCTTGATGTTCTTGTAATTAATTATCGAGATATTCTTTAAAATCATACGTATTATGCCACTATTGAACTGCAAAGTTAGCAGAAAAAGCGCAAAAAACGAAAAAAGTAGGCTATAAATTTCAATATGTGGATAAATTTACGTATTTTTGCAACCTAAAGTGTAGTGGCCATTGAGCAAGGCACACTAAGAACAAGAAGGAAAAAATAATAAAAAACAAAAAATAAAAATGGCAAACAAAACAGAACAGGTTCTCGAAGCAACAGAGAACATCAACAACCGCGAGGCTTTCTTCATGAAATACAAGAAAGCCATCCTTATCGCAGTGGCAGCAATCATTGTTGTTATTGCAGGTGTATTCCTCTACATTTCACAGATTTCCGGTCCTCGTGAGGAAAAGGCAAGCACAGCGCTCAGCAAGGGTCAGACCTACTTCAACAACGAGATGTTCGAGCAGGCTGTCAATGGCGACGGTGCCGGCTTCGTAGGTTTCGCTAAGTTGGCCGACGAGTATAGCGGTACCAAGGCTGGTAACCTGGCCAACCTCTATGCCGGTCTTTGCTACGCCAACCTCGGCAAATGGGCAGAAGCTCAGAAGAGCCTCGACGCTTTCTCAACAGAAGGCGACCAGATGATCAGCCCAGCTTCTCAGGCTGCTCTCGGCGACGCATACGCTCACCTCAACCAGCTCGACAAGGCTGTTGACGCTTTCAAGAAGGCTGCCGACATGGCAGACAGCAAGGCTGAGGACGATACCAACAACAGCCTCTCTCCTACCTTCCTTATCAAGGCCGGCGAGGTGTTGGAAAGCCAGGGCAAGAAGGACGAGGCCCTGAAGATCTATCAGGACATCAAGAAAAAGTATGTGAACTCTATGCTCGTTCAGAGTGCAGAGATCGACAAGTACATCGAAAGAGCTTCTAACTAATTATGGCTACAGCACTTCATAATTTGTCAGAATACGACTTCACCAAGGTACCCGATGCCAGCAATATGTGCTTTGGCATCGTGGTAGCTGAGTGGAACCCTGAGATAACAGGCGCTTTGCTGAAAGGTGCCGTCGACACCCTGGAAAAGCATGGCACCCTGCCAGAGAACATCCACGTGAAAACCGTACCGGGAAGCTTTGAGCTGATATACGGAGCACGACAGATGGTTCTTAACCAGGGCTATGATGCTGTCATCGTCTTGGGAAGCGTCATCCGTGGCGAGACACCTCACTTCGACTACATCTGTCAGGGCGTTACCTATGGCATAGCCCGCCTCAATGCCTCACAGGAAATTCCAGTCATCTATGGTCTGCTGACCACCAACGACCTGCAACAGGCCAAGGACAGAAGTGGTGGCAAGCTGGGCAACAAGGGCGACGAGTGCGCCATTGACGCCATCAAGATGGCTAAGTTCTAATAAGCAAACATAACCATAGAACAAGGATGAAACTTTATCAACTCTTACAGTCGTTCGACTTTGAGGAACTCTTTCCTACAGTCAGCACGATGTTCCCTAACGCCAATCTGCATCGCGACGTCTTTCAGAAAGCATTCGACATGCTGTGCAGCATCCAGCCTGTGATGAGCAAGAAGACCATTCGCTACGAACTGATGGAGGATCCTAACTCGAGCAACAGTATGATTGTGGGAGCCGACGACAGTTGTTTCAACACCACTTGGGATGCTTGCTTGGGCAAGGAAGTAAGAAAAGGAAAGGGTGCTGACCTGAACGATGAGGAATTGGCAGCCAACTGTCTGCTCAACGTCCTCTTCATCGGTAAACACCCACAATGCTTTGAAAAAGACTTCAAAAAACTATTGAAGTAAGTGATGCTTTATAAACAGTCACTAAATTTTATACATCATACCCCATCATCAGCCTCGTCCTCAACAGACGAGGCTTTTTCGTCTTCATCACCTGCTGTGTCCAACTGGCTATCCTTGGCTATACTGACAGCGCCCATCCGGTTGACAGTGATTACAAGGGGGACATACTCATCACTGGTAACATCGGGTGAACCCACACTGCCTGCAAAATGCAGCACGTCGCCCTTCCCCTCAACAAAAACGATACCCAACAAGGCACCCGTCTTCTTGGTTTCGGCATCAAGATAACCCGTAAAATCGCTTTTCTGGAAAGTGCGGCTGAAGAACTCTGTTCCGTCCTCCCGCAGCACCTTGATCGTAATCTTGTTGTCGTAGTACTTGGTATGATCCTCACTCTCCACCAAAGGCAGACTGTGATCAGACTCTCGTTTCATCACTACACGATAAGTCTTGCCGAGCCAGGAGATGTCGCGCGACTGCTCATAACTACTCAATTCCTGCGTCTTCTTAGGTTTTGGAGCAGCAGGCTTAGGGGCTATGATGACATTGCTCTTTTTCTTCTCGCCGCATGACGAGAAACAGGCGGCACCCAGAACCGCAATCACGAGCATGGAAATTGTTTTCTTCATTGTAGTTTTGTTTTGATATTCATTTGAGTAAAGGCCTAAATCTGCATCATTAACAAATCTAATCCACAGAATGAAGACCTAATTATCTGCAAAGTTAAGAAAAAAATATAAGAACACAAAAAAAAGCACCCCCTTTTCACAAAGAGAATGCTCTTACTACCTAAATACTAACTAATAAATCCTATTGAACTTTTCTCACACGATATAATAAAAGTTCAGTTTATGAATTCTAATCAATAATAAGACCCTACAAAACACAAAAGGTTTAATCGCAGATGAGAAAAAAGTACCTTTTTAACTGCCTTTAACAAAAAGGATGGTCCATGTATGTAACTACTCAGCATCCCTACAAACCAAAACAGTTACTTTAATACAACACAAATTGTTTTAAGTTCATCATGAATTTGTTCTGACACTTGCGAAAAATCTATGTTCTATACTTTAGAACATAAGTTCCATACTTTAGAACACAAGTTCGAAACTTTAGAACATAAGTTCGAAACTTTAGAACATAAGTTCCATACTTTAGAACATAGATTTTAATAGGCTGAAAAAACTTTTTCTGTGGTTTTTCGATTTGAGTTGACCACACTTAGTGTTATTTTTAACTACCCAAAAGCTACAGATTATCACAAAACAAAGAAGAAAAGTACAAAATTGACTAATACTATTTGGTAAATTACTCAAATTGTCGTACCTTTGCAACGAAAACAAAACAATTAGTATGAGAAAGACCATTTTACTTGTCATTATGACAACTGCTATCATATTCTCTGCTTGTACAGGCAGACAAGCCAAAGAGAAAGAGAAGGCTCTCGACACCATTCCCATGATGGTGATGCAGATACAGAAATGCAGTCGTCTATATACAGCCGAGGCACAGGTTCACAGAATCATCACCCACGACGACCAACTCAGACTGAAAGGCTCTATACTGAAAAACGAGTTCGACATCAGTCTGCCTGGAGGAAAGCGCAAGGTTGCCATCCCTATGGACGCCACCCTCAAGGCATATATTGACTTCAAAGGCTTCAACGAAAAGAACGTGAGACGGCAGGGCGAGAAGATAGAAATCATCCTCCCTGATCCTAAGGTGGTGCTGACAAGCAGCAAGATAGACCACGAAGGAATCAAGAAATTCGTATCGCTCACACGCAGAAACTTCAGCGATGAAGAACTCAGCAGCTACGAGCAGGAAGGGCGTAAGGGCATCATCAACGACATTCCACGCATGGATATTCTGGAAACAGCCCGCCAAAGTGCCGCGCACACCTTGGTACCCATGCTCGTCAACTTGGGATTCAAAGCCGAGAACATCAAGATTAGTTTCAGAAAGAAGTTTACCTCATCCGATCTTTCAAGCCTCATCGACGGCACATCGGTTGAGAACAAGTAAGGTACTACAAATATGAGAAAATTTGAAATCATCATCATACTCCTGCTCATCGTCATCATCGGCGGAGGTCTGTACTGGCTCAACAAGGACAACTCCATCTCGATGCAACAAGAAGGCAAGACCACGCTCTCGCCTACACAGATAAAGAGTATCGAAGCCATCGGACAGTGGGAATTCCTGTCCATCAGCGATGAGGAACTGATAGACACCGTGAGAAAGGGACTCATCAGCGACGACGAACTGGTAAGGATCTACTATGGCACCCTCAGGCTGGGCATCAACATGCGAGAGGTGGGCACAGAATGGCTGAGCGCCGAGGGCGACACCATCATCTGCACCCTGCCTCCTATCAGGCTCCTCGACCGCAACTTTATCGATGAGGCAAAGACACGTTCGTTCTTCGAAGAAGGCAAATGGACAGGTAAAGACCGGCAGGACATGTACAAAAGAGCCTATGAAGCTATGAGCAGACGATGCTTTACAAAGGCCAACATCGCCAAGGCTGAAGAAAATGCCAAGGCGCAGTTTGAGGGAATGTTCCAGGCCATGGGTTACAGCAACGTAAGGATAAGAATAGAACATGGGATAATAAAAGAGAAAGACAAATAACAAACAGGTAAAAAAATAAGAGAGATTATGGATACACTAAACGACATTTTCGCAACGCTAAGCTCATTCTTGTGGGGTTGGCCCATGATTATTCTGCTCTTGGGCACACACCTCTTTCTTACGATCCGTCTGCATTTCCCGCAGCGTAAGATTTTCAAGGCCATCAAGTTATCCGTCAAGAAAGACAAGAATGCCACGGGCGATGTATCCCAGTTTGGCGCTCTTGCCACTGCACTTGCCGCCACAATAGGTACGGGCAACATCATCGGTGTGGCAACAGCCATCGCCCTGGGTGGTCCGGGTGCTGTGCTGTGGTGCTGGCTGACAGGTGTATTCGGTATATCCACAAAATATGCAGAAGGCTTGTTAGCAGTAAAATATCGTGTGAAGACCCAGCGCGGCCGCATGTTGGGTGGTCCTATGTACGCCTTGGAGAAAGGCCTGGGCTGGAAATGGCTCGCCATCCTCTTCGCACTCTTTGCCGCGATAGCCTCTTTCGGCATCGGCAGCACCGTACAGGCAAACGCCATCTCTACCCTCGTAGAAAACCAGTATGGCATTTCGCCCTACATAACAGGAACCGTTGTCTGCGCCTTGGGAGCAGCCGTCATCATAGGAGGAGTGAAATCAATATCAAGAGTATGTGGAATGCTTGTTCCCTTCATGGCTCTTTTCTATGTGTTGGGATGCATCTATATTCTCTTTGTCAACCATGCCTATCTGTGGCCGGCTATCAAGGTTATCTTTGAGTCTGCCTTCACTACTCGCGCGGCAGGAGGCGGTTTCGCTGGCAGCACATTGATGATGGCTGCCCGATATGGTATAGCCCGTGGTCTGTTCTCCAACGAGTCGGGTCTTGGTTCTGCTCCTATCGTAGCCGCAGCTGCACAGACACGCAACCCAGTGCGCCAGGCTCTTGTTTCATCGACAGGCACCTTCTGGGACACCGTCATCATCTGTGCCCTTACAGGTCTGGTCATCACCTCAAGCATCATCGCCTACCCCGACATCGACTACCACAACGGAGCAGCCCTCACCAAGGCTGCCTTCAGCAAGATACCTTACATCGGAGCACCCTTGCTCACCTTCGGTTTAGCCACTTTTGCCTTCAGCACCACCTTAGGTTGGAGCTATTATGGCGAGCGCTGCGTGGAGTATCTCAAGGGCAAGCGCTGGATGCTGAGCTACCGTGTGCTCTACATCGTCAGCATCTTTGCGGGCAGTGTCATCGGACTGGAGATGGTGTGGAACATCGCCGACTGTATGAACGCCCTGATGGCAATACCTAACCTTGTATCCCTGCTCTGCCTCAGCGGCATCATCGTACACGAGACACGCAAGTATCTGTGGCGCGACCGATTAGACCGCGACATGGATGAGAACGAGATAGAAGAACTGGAAAAATAATAAAAGACTCAAGTTTCGCAAGTGGTATAAGTACGGGCTGAAGGCCCAAAAGCTCTTAGCCCAGGGCAATGGACACAAGCAGCACGCCCTGAAGGGGCAGAAGCTCTTAGCCCAGGGCATCGCCCTGGGTATAATGACAATCAGAAAGGCGCCCTGTAAGGTAGGGTGTTCAAAATTCGAATCAAAAATCCGGTATAAAAAATGGTGTTATTT
>OBCH01000067.1_pt1 | contig 30456 bp, 20 predicted proteins | sample 1495941 | NCBI WGS metagenome assembly OBCH01 (sample SAMN03418276, study PRJEB22391) | human gut metagenome | biome: human-gut; feature: organic feature; material: feces | host: Homo sapiens | place: Tanzania | collected 2013-01
TTATGTTGTTTATTCTTCAAGTTTTTATTTCTCGCTGCAAATTTACGATTTTTTTCTGAAAAAACTACCCATGCACCCTAAAACAGGGGGTATGGGTAGGATTAACGACATAGCCATTAGGTATGTGGCAAAATTGAGTGGTAAAGGAGTAAGTACCGTACAACGAGTGAAGCGATTACTAAAAGTACAATCATCGCAATAATACTATTGATTTTACGTTCTTTTCAAAAAAGGGGTTGTGCAATAGTGGCTTAAAGGCTAAAAGCACTACCTTTGCATACAATAATAAGTAACAACACGTTTAAGGTCACAATTTGTGACCTCAAAAACAAAGATAGAAATATGGCAGACATAACGGAAAAGACAGGAAACGGCGAACTGGTCACAAATCGTGACCAGTTGGTTGTTGTTGACAATATAGAGCCTCTAATAAAAATCATTAGAGGACAACAAGTTATGCTTGACCGTGACCTTGCCACACTTTATGGCGTTGAAACAAAGCGTCTTAATGAGCAAGTAAAACGTAATATTAAACGATTTCCAGAAGATTTCATGTTTCAATTGACCAAGGACGAATGTTTAAGGTCGCAAATTGCGACCTTAAACGAAGGATCCGACAAGCGTTATAGAAGATATGCACCGATTGATGTTGAAACATTCCGTTTATCACATGACCGCTTCCTTTGTATAGACGATGATGTATATCACATAGGTGCATCCATTAAGGACTTAGGCAAGAAGTGGTTTGGTTTCTCCAAGATGGAGATACTTACACCAGATGAATTGGTAGAACGAATCAACAAAGGGTAATACACTTCTATAATACGTATAGCAGAACATTCTCGTTTGGGGATTGTTTTTCGTACTTTTGAATAACATAGAAAAAGATAACTTAAAAAGATAAAATATGGCCAACAAGATATTTCTTTTAGGATTATTTCTGCTTTCTGTTGCCAACGTGAAAGCTCAAACTCTGACGCAAACGGATTCGCTCACAATGGAGACAATGTTGCACAATCTTCCAGAAGTGATGGTAAAAGGTACTCGCCCCATTGTCAAGGCAGAGCGGGGTATGCTGTCGTACAATATGCCGCTACTCTTAAAACAATTGCCTGCTGACAACGCTTACGAGGCATTGACTCGCATACCTGGTGTCAGCGATGCCACAGGCAGCATATCCTTCTCTGGCAATGAAGTAACGTTGATTATCAACGGACAAGCCACCACATTGACGCAGGAACAACTGACAGAGCGTCTGAAGGCAATGCCAGCCGCACAGTTGGCAAAAGCCGAGGTGATGCTGTCTGCCCCTGCTCGCTATCATGTGCGTGGCATGGCTATCAACATCGTCACGAAAGACTACGCCGGTACCAATCAGCTTTCTGGACAAATCATTGGTGGCATGCGGCAAAACAAATACGCCAATGAGTTTGGTAATTTATATCTTTCCTTGCAAAGAGGCAAGTTTGGACTTGACGCACAATATAAATATGTAAACGGCAATTCCTACGGTGAGTCTTCACGCAAAGCCAATCATCCGCTTGGCAACAATCGTATACGCTATAATGATGAAACCGGGCAGAAGTCGTTTGGCATTACACACGACTACCGACTTGGGATGAATTACACCTTTAGCAAGAACAATCGTCTTGACGTAGCCTATACGGGACAATGGGACAAGACAAACTCAAACAGCCGCACGACAGGTTCAAGCATAAGCGGAATGCATCGTGACACTCATGAATATCTGCACAATGTGGATGTTAACTACGCGCTTCCTTTCGGACTAACCCTTAGCGGTTCGTACACTTACTATCGCACGCCTCAGCAACAAGCCCTCGATGGTACGATAACTACGGAAAACAAAAATGAAACTGAACGCAACCTGACAAGCGGCAGCGAGCAGACCATCAACAAATGGATGTTCACAGCCGACCAAACCCATTCGTTGGCACACGGCTGGGGATTGTCGTATGGTGTGAAAGGGCAATTCACAAGCAACAAGAGTTATCAGACCACAATAGACAAGGATGGGAGCGTTTTGCCCGATGGGACAAGCAGCGTGGACCTCAACGAGCGTATATGGAACATATATGCAGGTTTCAGCAAGCAGATAAACAAGGCTATTAGTCTTGAAGCATCTGTTGCTGCCGAGCAATATCACTCTCCCATATGGGATAAATGGCGCGTATATCCTACGCTCAATGCTTTGTGGAACGTCAACGACAACCATTTGCTCAATCTATCATTCAGTTCCAACTCTGAGTTCCCGAGTTATTGGTCCACTATGAGCAATGTGTTCTACTCGTCCACCTACACCGAGATACATGGCAATCCCGATTTGAAACCCTTCTCTTATTATAATGTCAATCTGATGTGGCAGATAAAGCGACGTTATACGCTGATGGCTTTTGCAAGTCTGAAACCTGATTATTCTGTGCAGTTGCCATATCAAACCACAGACCGCATGGCAGTGATAATGAAGGAAACCAACTTCGACTATTCCAATAGCTTTGGATTGCAAGCATCAGCCATATTCAGTGCAGGCAAATGGCTCAATGGCAATGTGTTTGCTGTAGGAACCTACAAGCACGACAAGAGCAGTAATTTCTTCGACTTGCCATTCAATCGCAAGAAATTCTCTGTTATACTTGGAGGTACAGCATCTGTAAAACTATGCAACACACAAGACTTGCGCCTAATTCTTAATCCTTTCTATCAAACAAAGGCTATACAAGGAGTCTACGATATAAGTCCTATTTTCAGAATGAATGCCAAACTGCAATGGTCGTCGCATGACGGTAAATGGGGATTGCGCCTTAATGGTAGCAACATCTTCAACAACCTATACGACACACGTTCCGTACAAGGCAACCAAGACTACCGAATGAAGATAAACTATAACTGGGCATCTGTCACTTTTGCAGTTATCTATAAGTTTGGTGGCTACAAGGAGAAGACGGTAAAGGAGGTAGATACCTCGCGCATGGGACACTGAGAATGGTATAACTTTTAGCATGTAAATATAGAAATAAAAAGTGCATTCCAAGAAGTTCAAGTCTCTTGGAAAATAGGGAAGAAAAAGATGAAAGCATTGTTAGTCATCATAATGAGTTTGTGCCTACACGTAACTTATGCACAAAAACCAGATACAACTAAAACTTTTATTCAAGGCAAAGAACTTGGTGAAGTTGTTGTAAAGTCATCTTATCTTACAAGAGAAGGTGATCATATCCTTGCTATTCCTACAAAAGAGCAACGTAAACATGCTGTAACTGGCTATGACCTGTTGAGCAATCTCATGATTCCGGGAGTGTCTGTCGAGCGTTCGACTGGAAGTGTGACGACTCCCAATGGGGCTGCGACTCTCTATATAGATGGGCGTGAAGTTGATTTTCGAGAGGTACAGTCTTTAAGACCGAAGGACGTTTCTCGAGTGGAATATTTTGATGTGCCGACTGGTAAATATGCAAAAGATGCATATGCTATAAACATAATAATGAAACCACTCAACAATGGTGGCTACACGCAACTTGATGCGTCTCAGAATGTAGGCTATCTCCATGGTGATTACAATCTTATTTCGAAATTTGTCACAGGAACCAAAAGTTTGAACCTTTGGGCTGGATATTCTTTGGAAAATCCAAAATCGTCTATGGACGAGAATGAGACTTTTATTTTCCCTGATTATCAACTGAATAGACTGCAGCATTACAATAATGCTGACAATAGGCAAACGGAAGAATATGTACAGGCATCAATCAGCAACCGAGGAAGAAAATATATTTGGATGCTTAGAGGTGGTATGGCATGGAATGCCTCAAAAAACGATGTCTATAATGGAATGACGGAGTATTGGAAAACTGCTGCTGCAATCAAGAACGGTAGCATTTTGGACATTAACACAAGAAACAAATCTTATCGTCCAAGTGTCTATTTTTACGGATTGCACACATTTTCTAACACAAAATCGTTGGATTATGTTTTTGATGGATATTATTCTCGAAACGATTATGACCGTCTCTATAACGATGATAATGTGTCTTTTCGTTCACTTGTCAAGGAAGATTATTATTACATCAAAGCGAATGCAAATTATTCTATGGCGTTCAGTCATAGAAATAGATTGACTTTCAGTTTATACGAGTTCATGAGAATTAGTGATTCCGAATATGTTGGGACTTCTGCATATAATCAAAATTTGCATTCGTCCGAATCCATCCTTTTTGCAGACTATTCCCAACGTTTAGGGCGTTTTTTCTTTGATATTAATCCTGGACTGTCATTTCTAACATATCGTTTGGAGGGGATGAAGTCAATCAATCATCTTACTCCGAGACTTCAAGCAAGGGCTACTTATAGGATAGATAAAGTACAGCAACTTCAATTTATGTTCGCTTTGGGAAACACCTATCCGAGAATAAATACGATTAACAATGTAGAACAGCAGATAGATCCTATCATCATTCTCAAAGGTAATTCTAACATGGATAATTCAATTCTTTTGAATCCGCGATTAAGCCATACCTTGAACCTTAACAAATTCGCTTTGCAAACGGGAGTGTCATACTTTTACCAAAATCATTCGATTATTTCGGATTACTATATTCGAGACGGGCATCTTATTAGCACTTTTAGAGATGACTGTATCTATCATCGTCCCAGTGTAGATATATCTATGACCTATAAACCTTCAGGTTCGCTTAACATGAAAGTTTCTGGTCAATGGATTGAACATTTAGTTCGAGGAGGAGCTGAGCATCGTAATTTGTCTGCATTCTCTGGGACTGCTATGATAAATTACTATGTTCGGGATTTTTCTTTTGGTGCATCCATAGCGTCACCGTCAAGAGATTTGATAGACAGCCAGATTAGTAGAAAGACATTTTGGCGGTATCAACTATCGGCAATGTGGAATCATGGGAATTGGGCTATCGAAGCTAATGCAAACAATTTATTCATGATGAAGAATCACATTGTAGATGAATTATCTGCATCATATTATTCTTTCAAACAAATAGATCAAAGTCGTAGTTATAATCAGTATGCAAATCTGAAAATTGTTTATAGTTTTGACTATGGCAAGAAGACATCAAAGTCACCAGATTACAAACATCAAAATAGTGAAAGTGCAATCTTAAAATAAGAAGGCAAAGACATAATCAAGTCATTGGTAACATGTTCATGCGAAATGCAAATTAAAAATTACGAATTATGAAAAAAATACCATCTATAATGATTGTAGTTTGGGGAATAGCGGTATTATGTACACTATTCTTGAGTTCATGCAAGCGACCAGAGGTCTTAGACAATAGTACTCTTGTAAATAGCGCAAGAAACGTGGCTTTGACCTTTGGTCCTGCGTATGTTCCATATTTTAAAGAGGCTAACGTATCGGATGTTCAAATTTTCAAAAAGGAGGATTACGGAGGAGACAGCCGCCCTCAAATAAGAAAACAGATAGGAAGAAAGTTCTATACTGTAACTTTTACATATGATAGTACTGCCGTTAAATTTGATTTTGGATTTGCAGCAAGAGTCAGAATATGGAAAGATACAGGGGAACCATTAGATGTTATATTTGGTAATGGTTGGGGAAGAAATTTTCTATTTAAAACCTTTGTAGAGCAAACCAATCACTCACCAAATGACTATGAGAAAGTGGCTTCTGACTCTATTGTTAAAGTACCATTGCAAACTGTACATGAACCAGAGAACATTTGGAATTCCAATGCTGACAACAAACAAGACAGCCTATCAACAAGGGATTTTCTAACAAATACAGAGAAAGAGAAAATAAAAGAATTGGCTTCACAAGTACCAGATAGCATAAGAAATCGTTTTGCAGTTTTAGTGGATAAATGGAACATAGCAATAGATCATAATCCTAAGACGCGATATAGTGCAAGCACATATTCATATACAAAATTGCCTGAGTTCATTCCTCTCAAATCAATGGGAAAACAAATAGTTCGCTTGCGCGCACCTTTTCTCGCCATGGCAGAGCGAAAGCAAGCTTTCTCTGCCCATTTGGCTTAACGAAAACGTTCCATTAATTATGGAACGAATGATAAACCCTTCCGATTTTTATTTTCTTGTTCTTTATGAAGCTGTTCTGGAAGGAAATGAAACGAATGACGATTCTAAGTTTAGCGAAAGCGAACAAATCAGAGCTATAAGGTGTGTAAAAAAATGGCTGGAAAAACAATAATAGGCAAGTTCTTCTATTATAATTGAATCTACATCATTTCTCCTGTGCCGCAGAATATAGTAGTAAGTTTACTCCGCAAGGGGTATTCCATTCGGGATGTGGCGAAGTTAAGTGGAAAGGACGTGAGTACCGTACAACGAGTGAAGCGATTAATAAAAGTACAATCACAGCAATAATACCATTGATTTTACGTTCCTTTCAAAGAAAGGGGTTGTGCAATAGTGGCTTAAAGGCTAAAAGCACTACCTTTGCAAATAATATCAAAATAGAGTATAATGGAAGGAAACAATATAACAGTAGATAAAGCTGTCCAAACCATAAAAGGGGCTATTTTGCGAGCTCAAGCACAGGCGAGCCAGTCAAGTAATGCCATACAATTGTCTTTATATTATGGTATAGGACGTTATGTGTCTATCAATTTACAGCAAGCACATTGGGGCGCAAAGGCTCTTGATACTATTAGTGACAGGCTGCAACATGAATTACCAGGATTAAGAGGTTTTTCTTCTGGTAACTTGAAGAAAATGCGTATCTTCTATGAGGAATGGCAATGCCTTTCAATTGGTTCGCCATTGGCGAACCAATTACAACAGCTTGAAAATAAGATAGAAGAAGGTATTGAAATAGGAGAAAAGACACTCCTTTGTATTAACAGACCTATAGAGTCAGCAGACTTGCATATAGAGGATTTTGTGGGCATTAGTTTCACTCATCATATGGAAATTTTGCATAAAACTACCACTTTAGATGAGCGTATCTACTATATACATCAAGTGAACTTGCATCATTGGAACAAGTACGTATTACGGAAATACTTATCAGATGACCTATATCACCATCAAGGCAATATGCCTAACAATTTTCCGAAAGCGATACCAGACATTAAGCAATCAATGAAAACAATATCAATGTTTAAGGATGAATATTTGCTTGATGTTACAAGGCTTTAGATGGCGATGTCACACTTTTTATACTTTTATATACAGCAATAGCTGCTATTCAAATGTTAAAATCGGACAGTAGTGGCAGAAAATCCAAGCAAACCTTGCTTGTTTTGAAGAAATTTTGTTATTTTTGCTGTGGCTGCAAGTAAAATGATGTAATAGTTTTAGATCTGGCTATATCACCTTTTGCAACGGCTATGCAGTTTATACACATTGTACAAACTTCCCAACTGCATCAAAAAATAAATAATACAACCTTTGAGAAGTCGGTTGTAACTAAATCTCCTTAACTATGAAAAAGGTAAGATTATTTTCCTTGGCAGCAATAGGTTGCTCTTAGTAGTTTTATTGCTCCTCAGACTGCTTCAGCTTACAAGTATCATGTGACTTTACCCGACGGAACACATGAAGTTTTTGAATTCATTAAAATTAACAGAATGAGATTCCTTGTTTTATTTATTACGATATTATTATGTTCGAACACGATTAAGGCTCAAAGGCTATATAGTGAGAGTGGCGATTTTTATGAGAAATCAAAGAGGAGTGTTGTTGATCATGCCAAGTTGGGAGTATTTTATGAATTAAAGTTCCGCAAAGATTCTACCAAGTTGGATGATTATACTGAAGCGCAAACAGTATTGATGGTTTCAGATAAGCACTTACTTTTTAGTGATTATAATCGATTGGCATTAGATTCAATAAATGACTATTTAGCCAGTAGCAAACAAAATAAAAAGGACCAAAAGGCTCGTGAAGAATGGATGCAAGCTATTAAAAAATGGACTTTTTTCTTTGTTACGCTAACTGATTTAGAAGAACAAAAAACCACGGTACAGACTTACGATGTATTGCGAAGCTACGAGTACACTTACCCAACGCCTCAAATGGACTGGCAATTGGTATCCGGGGATTCTATAATAAATCAAAGAGCTTGCAAAAAGGCCATTTGTTCTTTTGCCGGTCGAAATTATATTGCATGGTACACTGAAACGATAGCACTTCCTTACGGACCTTATCTTTTTACAGGATTGCCTGGGCTGATCATGGAAATCCATGATGAAGGTCGCAATTGGATTTTTACAAATAACGGGGTCGGAAAGATGCCTCAATACACTGACATGTATCTTTATAAAAAAAGGTATATCAAAGATTTGATTGTAACCACACGCGAGAATGCCCTGACCGGTTATCGGAATGACATTGAGGATTTTGATAATCTAAGTATTGAGATTTATAATGTAAAAATTGAGAAAAATGGGAAAATGGTAACTCCGGAAGCAAATAATCCGAAACGTCCCAGTAATATGCTTGAACTAAAATGGTAAGAATCTTTAAAATACTATTTTTGCTGATTCTGTTTCCTCTGTCTGGCTGGACACAGGAAACAGAAACTGTTTTTAAAGGGACCGTTACAAATACAAACGGCAAGGGCATTGCAAATGTGTTATGCAAGGCATTGAATACTAATGACTCGTTATTGGCTTATTGTATTACCAAGAACAATGGGCAATATTCATTGCAATACAAGAAGAATGCAACCAAACTGACATTCTCTAAAATGGGTTATGCCACACAGACCATACCGGTTCAAAAGGATAAATATCAATATACTGTTCAGTTAGAAGAAAAGACTTGTACTCTGGACGAGGTGGTTATAAAGACCGATGCCATCACCCGAAAAAAAGATACGCTTAACTATTATGTAGAGTCATTCCGCCAAAAAGAGGACTACAGCATTGAGGATGTGCTCAAACGTATGCCGGGTATCGAGGTGATGCCTTCCGGACAAATTCTGTACCAAGGCAGTAGCATCAACAAACTGAACATTGAGGGATTGGATCTTATGGGAGACCAATATAATCAAGCCACCCAAAATATGCCTGCGGAAGCAGTATCCACCATTCAGGTAATGGAGAATAACCAGCCCGTCCGTTCCTTGGAAGGGAAAGTTCATAGCAACCATGCAACGCTCAACATTAAATTGAAAAAGAATTACAAGATGCGTCCTTTTGGTGATGCAGAAGTGGGAACTGGAGGCACGCCTACAGTATGGGACGGCAGTATGACGGGCATTCAAGTGGCAAAGAAAAACCAGCTATTATTTACCGGAGCCTTGAACAACAGAGGGGCATCATTGCGCGGCATCCAAAACGGCATGTCAAACTTCAGTGGCGTCTATACGCAAGAGCCACTGCCCTCTCCATTCCTCTATTCTTCCACAAGCCGCCGTCCACCCATTTCCCCCATTTACTATCTTGACAATCGTTCCTATTTTGCTGGAGTGAACTATATGCACGCTTTCACGCCTTATTCCACGCTGCGTTTCAACCTGCTTTACAATCACGAAGGAGAAAACCGTGAGGATAGCACCCGAAGCGAGTATTATGCGGGCGACACAATCAGTATTTACGAAAACAATCGGCAAAAGAGCTGTGAAGATGTAGTAAAAGGACAGGTGCGTTACGAATTGAATGGCAAGAAGGTGTACGTGGAGAACGTCCTTTCGGGGCAATGGCAGGATGTCAGCTCCTATAATCAAAATGTATCCAATTTAGGCTCTTTGGGAGAGGACATACATCGCAAACCTTATTTTATTCAGAATGTCGCCAATGTCAACCTGACCACTCCAAGTCGTGTCTATAGTTTGGCTTCCATTGTGCGTACCTATCAGACGCGCGAGCGACTTTCTGATTATTGGACAGCAGATAACGAATACAAACGGCAGAGCTATTATCTGAATCATTGGTTTATGCGCCACCGGCTCTCCACGGCTTTCGATATAGCGGGCAATCCCTTGACGTTGGGTTACATTATAGAATACAAGCACAACCGACTACACGACCCCCAACAGACGGCTACTTCGTCCTATTGGCTGCACACACTCGAACCATCGTATCAAATTCAATGGAGCGGTGGAAACGTCGAACTACTTCTTCCTGTGGAATATACCATTTACCGCTGTGGCTGGCGAAAAGAAAAAGACCAAAAAGTTCTTTTCTCTCCTTCGCTCGATTTCGCTCAACAAATTAGTTATCTATTGCGAATGGAAACCTCGGTAGCCTATAACCAAAATGCTTCAAACGCCGATCCTTGGTTCAATGGAACGATGATGAACAACTACCGTACATTTACGACAGGTATCGACAGCCTTTCGGTGCAGCGTGTCGCGTTGGCGAATCTCCGTCTGTCGTATCTGAACACCATCACGCTCTTTTCGTGGAATGTTTATGTCGGCTGGACGCGCAGTACTTCCGACCATTATCTTAAAAGTCTTTATATGCCCGATTATACGCTCTTTGTTCCAGTGTGGAACGACCGCACGAAAACTACCTGGAGCATGGCATTGTCATGTCGTAAGAACTTTCGCAATGCCCACATCAATTTGAGCGGACAGACCAATTATTCATATAATAAGGAGTTTGTGTCTCAAAACGAGGTGGAAGATTATCTGCGCTATCATGCCTTGCATGCTTCAGTCACGGCGCAATGGAGCGGACTGACATGGTTCCAGCCCAAACTCACCATGGCCGGAAATATCAGTTGGAAAAAGCCAGATGCCTTCTCCGTAACTGACAATCTGCTGAAAAATGCCTATTATTCCTTAACAATGGATTTCTATCCTATCAGTAAACTCCGGCTGTATGCCGACTTTTCGCAATCGGTCTTCGAAATAGTCCGTAACCATTACTCTATTAACAGTTTTTTGAATGCCGGTATGCGCTACGATTTCAATTCTCGCTGGTCTGCAAGCGCAAATATCAACAATCTGTTTAACCGCAAAGACTACGAAGTTTCGCTTTATCAAAGAGCCAATTTTCAATACTACCGCGTACCGCTGCGTGGTCGTGAGTTTATGATTTCGCTAAGGCTTAAATATTAAGATAAAGGCCTATTTAACCCAAATCCTTTAATTTTTGTTGCAAAATATCTATGATTATGAGGATGGCATAGCCAAAGTGAGATGGGAGGTTAATCCTGATGGTATGTATTATCGTGATGAGGATGGCTTTGGCAAGACTGACGATGATGAGCAGAACCTGTTCCACAATCGCGGCATGGAAGGGCCTTTCTGAGAAATATAATATTATCTAAAAAAAACAGCAAACTTCGCTCTTTTCTTCTCTTTTTAGTATCTTTGCAGCGATTTATGCCCTGAGGCATCGTAAAGAAAGTAAAATCATACATTTAAGTTTTAAAACAATAATGAAACAGTACAAATTGGTGGACAATATCTTCGGATGGGTCGCTTTCCTTATTGCGGCCTTCGTGTATTGCTCCACAATTGAGCCGACAGCCAGCTTCTGGGACTGTCCTGAGTTTATCACAACTGCCTACAAGCAGGAAATCGGTCACCCTCCTGGGGCACCTTTCTTCATGCTCTTAGGTAATTTCTTTACTCATTTTGCCAGCGATACCACACAAGTCGCCAAGATGGTGAACACGATGAGCGCTCTGCTGAGTGCCGTCTGCATCATGTTCCTCTTCTGGACCATCACCCACTTGGCACGCAAGCTCATCATCGGCGACTGGAAAGAGATGACCACTGCCAAGATGGTAGGCATCGAGGCATCGGGTATGGTGGGAGCACTCATCTATACCTTCAGCGATACCTTCTGGTTCTCGGCTGTAGAGGGTGAGGTATATGCTTTCTCATCTGCCTTTACTGCCGTGGTTTTCTGGCTTATCCTGAAATGGGAAGACCATGCCGACGAGCCTCACAGCGACCGATGGCTGGTACTCATCGCCTATATGACAGGCCTCAGCATCGGTGTTCACCTGCTCAACCTGCTCTGCATCCCTGCCATCGTATTAGTATATTACTACAAGAAGGTGCCACATGCCAACCTCAAGGGCTCGCTCCTGGCGCTGTTCGTATCTTTCCTGGTAGTCGTTGCCGTGCTCTATGGAGTGGTGCCTGGTATCATCACCGTGGGCGGATGGTTTGAGCTGTTCTTCGTCAACACCTTAGGCTGCCCATTCAATACGGGTGAGATCGTATATATCATCTGCTTGGTGGCTTCGGTCATCTGGGGTATCTACGAGACCTACAATGCCACTGACAAGAACGAGAAGCGACAGAACCTTGCCTTCGTCTTGGGCTTCGGCATGCTCGGAATCCCCTTCTACGGATATGGATGGAGCGCTGCCATCACAGGTATCGCGGTGCTCATCGTACTGTGGTTTGTACTGGGTTACAAGCGCAAGAAGGAAGTTGTGGTTAAGAACGACGAGACTACCGGACTCACCAAGACCAAAGTGCAGCTCCTGCCTCTCATCTCAGCCCGCGTGAAGAACACAGCCCTGCTGTGCATGCTGATGCTGATGATAGGTTACTCAAGCTATGCCCTCATCGTGATCCGCTCGGCTGCCAACCCTCCTATGGACCAGAACTCGCCAGAGGATATCTTCACCCTTGGCAGCTATCTGAGCCGTGACCAGTATGGCGACCGTCCTCTGTTCTACGGACAGGCCTATACCTCACAGGTTGCACTCGAGGTAGATGGCGACATGTGCAAGCCGGTGATGACGGAGGGTGCTCCCGTATACCAGCGCAAGGAGAAAGCCAGCAAGGACGAGAAGGACTCATACTTCGTAGTGAGCCACAAGAATAAATATAAGTATGCGCAAAATATGTTCTTCCCACGTATGTATGATGCCGCTCACGCACAGGCATACGAAGACTGGATGGGTGGCGTCAACGGAACAGAAGTTCCTTTCGACCGTTGCGGTGAGAACATGACAGTAAAGGTTCCATCACAGTGGGACAACATACGCTTCTTCCTCTCCTACCAGTGCAACTTCATGTACTGGCGCTACTTCATGTGGAACTTTGCCGGACGACAGAACGACATCCAGGGCAACGGCGAACCAGAGCATGGCAACTGGATTACGGGCATTCCGTTTATCGACAACGCCATGTTGGGCGACCAGAGCAAGTTGCCTGATGACCTGAAGGAGAATAAGGGACACAACGTGTTCTACTGCATGCCTCTGATATTGGGTCTCATCGGTCTCTTCTGGCAGGCATGGTACACCCGCAAGCGCAAGGTGGTGAAGAACGGAAAGGAGACAGAGGAGTTGCTGCCTATCGGTATCCAGCAGTTCTGGGTGGTGTTCTTCCTCTTCTTCATGACAGGTCTTGCCATCGTGATTTATCTGAACCAGGTGCCTATGCAGCCTCGTGAGCGCGACTACGCCTATGCCGGCTCGTTCTATGCCTTTGCCATCTGGTGTGGCCTGGGCGTACTGGCTATCCTCGACCTGCTGAAAGAACATGCCAAATTGAGCGGTACTGCCGTAGCAGCCATCGTGGCAGTCATCACACTCCTTGTACCTATACAAATGGCTTCGCAGACATGGGATGACCACGACCGCAGCAACCGATACACCTGCCGCGACTTTGGTCAGAACTATTTGATGTCGCTCCAAGAGAAGGGCAATCCTATCATCTTTACCAACGGTGACAACGATACCTTCCCATTGTGGTACAACCAGGAAGTGGAAGGTGTAGGCACAGACGCACGAGTTTGCAACCTGAGCTATCTGCAGACCGACTGGTATATCGACCAGATGAAACGTCCTGCATACAATTCACCTTCCGTTCCTATCACCTGGCCACGACTCGACTTCTGTTCAGGAACCAATGAGTATGTGACGGTAGAGCCAGAGGCCAAGCAGCAGATTCTCGACTTCTACAAGCAGGATCCCGAGACAGCCAAGAAGCAGTTGGGCGAGGATCCATTCGAGCTGAAGAATGTGCTGAAATACTGGGTACGCAGCAAGAACCCCGACCTGCACATGATTCCTACCGACACCCTCTACCTCACTATCGACAAGGAGGCTGTAAAGCAGAGCGGTATGATGATGGCTGCCGACAGCATACCAGACAAGATGGTTATCTCATTGGCAGGAAAACGCGCGCTCTACAAGGGCGACCTCATGATGCTCGAGATGCTGGCACAATGCAACTGGAAACGTCCGCTCTATGTGGCACTCACCGTAGGTGAGGAAAACTATATGAACTTGGGTGACAACTTCGTACAGGAGGGACTCGTCAACCGTATCACTCCTTTCACCACCAACAAGCCTGGTGCCAAGAACTTTGATACGGAGAAGGCATACCACAACATCATGACCCGCTTCAAGTTTGGCAACCTGAAGCAGAAAGGTCTATATGTAGACGAAACTACTATGCGTATGTGCTACACTCACCGTCGCCTGCTGGCTCAGACAGCCCTGGCGCTCATCGCAGAGCACAAGGACAAGAAAGCCATCGACATTCTGAAGAAAGCCGACGTGGAGATACCTTATTATAATGTTCCTGTCGACTATATGAGCGGCGGTCTCGACATGGCACGAGGATGGCTCCTCACCGGTCAGAAGGCCAAGGGTGAGGAATACCTCAAGAAGGTATGGACCAACGCCACACAGTATCTCAACTACTACCTCTCGCTCAACGCCGACCGATTCGCACAGGCACAGAGCGACTGCATACGCCAGATCATAATCATGCAGAGCGCAGCAGAGGTGGCTGGCATGGTAAGTCCTAAACTGGAAGCACAGTATGCCAAGCAGCTCAACGCCCTCTACACACTCTATCACGGACGTGGAGGACGTATGCCTGAAGGGTACTAAAATGAAGAGTTAAGGAGTTAACTCCTCAGCGACCGAAGGGAGCGATAACTCCTTAACTCCTTTAGCTTCTGAATATTAAACATTTAAAAAGAACTCGTCTATGTTTATCGAGCAACCAGCCAAATGGCTGAGATGGCTGTATCCGAAGGCAATTTGGAGGATGGATCCGAAGGAACACTCTGTTTACCTGACGTTCGACGACGGACCTATACCCGAATCTACACCTTTTATCCTTGAGACGCTGAGGAAATACAACATCAAGGCGACATTCTTCATGGTGGGAGAAAACGTGTTGCGCAATCATGACCTCTACAACCAGATTGTGGCAGAGGGCCATCAGATAGGCAACCATACATTCAACCACATTGGAGCCTTCAAGCATCGTGTGATCTCCTATGTGCTCAACACCAACAAGGCCAACGAAATCATCCACGCCCACCTATTCCGTCCGCCACACGGATGGATGAGACCCAGCGAGTACTGGTGGTTGCACCGCACCTACGAGGTAATCATGTGGGATGTGGTAACACGCGACTACTCCAAGTGGCTGACGGCAGAGGACGTGGTAGACAATGTGAAACGATACGCCCGCAACGGAAGTATCATTACATTCCACGACTCACTGAAGAGCATAGACAAATTGAAGACTGCCCTTCCGAAGGCTATAGAATGGCTTCAGGAACAGGGCTACGAATTCAAGATATTCAAATAAATGAAGAAAAGAATAAACAGCTATCAGGCTGTGGCAAGTTTCGTAAGAGGTTTCTTCGAAGCTTACGCACGTGGCATCATCGATGCTGTCATAGAGGGCAACGACTTCGAGAAGAAGAACGATCCAAAGGAAATCAAGCAGATGATGTTGGAACACTATGGCGAGGTAAACCAATATTACTTCGACATCATGTTCTCTACCTTGGTACGTCTGAACTACAAGACTGCTGAGGAAGCCAACGAGCGCATGCACAAGAACTTCGACAGTATGAAGAAAGCCGACCCAACCTTCGAGCCTACCATGCTCGACTACCTGCGCATTGCCTGCAAGAGTCCACAGCTGTACAAGGCGATGGAGGCTGAATACAAGCGCAACTTCACCTGGCTTCTGCAGGGCAAGTTCACTACCCTTGAGGAGCATGTACGCAACTATACCCACGGCATCCTCATCAGTCTGGCCGACGAGCCCATGGCTGTGCACCTGCTGGTAAGGATTATCGTGAAGGCTTATGCCGCCGGACTGAAATGTGGAAGCAAGGAGGGCAAACTGCCACAGTTGCACATGCCAACTATCCACGGAATGCTGCTCAACAACGTGAACATACTGCTCAACGAGACACCGCTGAAAAGCAGCAGCGAAGACCCTGTGGCGCTCTTCAAAGAGGCGTGCAAGGAGGAAGAAGAAAACATCAATGTACTCTTCAATACTCTCAACGACACGATGAAAGAACTCGCCGAAGAGTAAAAAGAAAACTTCACTACTCGTGTTGTGCAACCGCACAACACCTGAAAGACAATCGCCCAACAGCTATTGTGCAAGTGCACATCAGCTGTTGGGCGGTTTTATTACTTATATTCTGCAAGAACATTTCACCCATATTCCTGCAATTTTTCGCAGCATCTACTGCATATCATAAACCACCTGCATGAGCTTCTTGCCGAGTTCGTCGGCCTGCTCCATGGTGGAAGCCTCGCTATATACGCGGATGATAGGCTCGGTATTACTCTTGCGAAGGTGAACCCACTTGTCAGGGAAGTCGAGTTTCACGCCATCGATATCTGTTACGGTCACATCCTTCTCCTTGCCATACATCTCCTTTACCTTCACGAGGATAGCATCCACATCGGTAGAAGGTGTCAGGTCGATACGATTCTTGGCGATGAAGTAGTTGGGGAAAGTGGCACGAAGCTCGCTCACCTTGCAACCCCTATGTGCCAGACTGCTCAGGAAAAGGGCAATACCTACGAGGGCATCACGGCCATAGTGGCTCTCTGGATAGATGACACCGCCATTACCCTCGCCACCTATCACGGCATGAACGTCCTTCATCTTGGTGGTGACATTCACCTCGCCTACTGCAGCAGCTGTATATTTGCCACCATGCTTCTCGGTCACATCACGGAGAGCACGGGTAGAAGAAAGGTTGCTGACAGTATTGCCTGGAGTATGGCTCAGCACATAATCGGCCACGCTCACCAAGGTATATTCCTCGCCAAACATCTTGCCGTCCTCGCAGATGAAAGCCAAGCGGTCAACATCAGGGTCAACAACGATACCCATGTTGTAGCCACCCTTCTTCAACTCGTCCATGATGCCACCGAGGTTCTTCTCCAATGGCTCAGGATTGTGAGCGAAGTCGCCAGTAGGCTCACCGTTCAGGAAGGTATACTCCACTCCTAACGCATCGAGCAAATCTGGAAGGATGACACCACCCACTGAGTTGATGGAGTCGACACAAACCTTGAAATGTGCCTTACGGATAGCCTCCACATCAACGAGTTTCAAAGCAAGCACAGAATCGATATGGCGCTTGTTGAAGCTATTGTCCTCAGTATATTTGCCTAAATGATCGACATCGGCATACTCGAAGTCTTCTTTCTCGGCGATGGCAAGCACCTCATTGCCGTTGGCGGCTGTCAGGAACTCTCCCTTCTCATTGAGAAGCTTGAGGGCGTTCCACTGACGAGGATTGTGAGAGGCTGTGATGATAATACCACCTGCTGCCCCACTCATGGTGACAGCGAGTTCGGTGGTAGGAGTAGTAGCCAGACCTATGTTGAGCACATCATAACCCATGCCCATCAAGGTGCCACATACTACATTCTTGACCATCTCGCCAGAGATGCGGGCATCGCGGCCCACTACGATAGTATTGCTTGAAGACTGTCCGCTACGACGAATAAAGGTAGCGTAAGCTGAAGTAAACTTGACGATGTCGAGCGGATTAAGAGTATCGCCCGCTGGTCCGCCTATAGTTCCGCGGATACCAGAAATAGATTTGATTAGAGTCATAATATTCTTATTAAGACGTTAATGCTTGATAAATATTCAGAGGAAAAGAAACCACTCCCTTAACGGGCAGCCTGGAAGCGAATGTCATACAGACAGGCATACACACTCGCTGAAGCTGAGGTAGTGCCATAAGTATGAGGTACCAACAGGCGCACATGCGCCAGTTCATCGTCGGCAGTAATGAGACGCCCCACCTTGATCCAAGTGAAAGGAATCAACCAGCCTGATGGAACCGTGGCACTCACGGTACCATAATAAGAGGAATTGTAGGTATTTGCCAAGAGACTTTTTTTGATGTCGACAAAAGAGCCTTCAAACGTTCCTGACGTATTTTTAACGCTTATCTCATCGGTCATTGCCGCATAAGTAGGCACATCATTGGTCAGTGTGATGGCATCGTCGCATATCTTGGCACGCTTGGCAAGACAATACTCCGTGAATCGGCACAACACATTCTGGGTTTTACCCTTGGCGATATAGTCGCCACAGCCATCGTTGATGACCTGCATATAGATACCATTGCTCTCGAAGAGCACATACTCGTTGTTGTTGGGATCGGTATCAGTCAACTTGACCGTCTTGTCACCAGCCTTACGGGCTTCGAAACGTTTTTCAAACTCGGCCTCTTTGATGACTTTGATATTCTCATTGCGCAAGAATGCATTGATAGAGTCCAGCTCTCTGTCGCGCTGGTCTGCATATGTCTCATTATGGTCACACGCGGCAAATGAGATCAAAGCCGCTACTGCTATCATTGCTAATAATAGTTTCTTCATTCTTTAAGTTCGTAATTTTTATACAAATATGGCGCAAAGGTACAAAAAAAAAACAGGACTGCCAATGTTGGCAGTCCTATTTTATTATTATTTATCACTTATCTTTCTTATTTCAGCAATGCCTCGAACGCCTTGATGGCTTTTTGGGCTACCACCTCTGCCTCTGCCATGCTGCAGAACAACTTGCCTCCCGAGGCATTGAGATGGCCTCCGCCATTGAAAAACTGCTCGGAAACCTTGTTGCACGGGAAGTCGTCGACCGAACGAAGACTCACCAATATCAGATTGTCGCGCTCGGTATCTTCGCGCAAGGAAATGGAAAACTTATGTCCCTTGATACGCAGTGGTTCGTTGACCAAACCTTCGAGGTCGCCCTTGATGAAATGGAATCGCTTCATATCCTGACGGGTGACACAATAATAAGATGCATGCAAGCCCTCCACCACACGGAGCTTCTCGCTCATCAGATAACCGCGAAAACGGATGGCAGAAAGGCTGCTGTTATTGAATACATTGCGATAGATCTTGTCTTTATCGATGCCCTTGGTAAGCAGCTGGCTGATAATAAAATAGATGGTAGGGTCGGTGGAATTGTAGGTAAAACCGCCCGTATCGGTCATCATACCACAATATACACAGGCAGCCCACTTGCGGTCCATCTGCCCGAAGCCTCCCAACTGCCACACGATGCGGAACACCAGCTCGCTGGCACTGCTCATGTGGGGCTGAGAAATCTGAAGATCGACATCCATACAGGGTGCCAGATGATGGTCGATCATCACCTTACGGGCACGACAGCCGGTAAGCACATCCTGCATCTCGTCGAGACGACCAGCGCCATTGAAGTCGAGACAGAACACCAAATCGGCCTCATCGAAAGCACGCTGCACCTCGGCAGGATGCTTGTCGTAACGCAGAATGGTCTGACTGTCGGGCAGCCACTGCAGATAGTCGGGCATCATGTCGGGCATACATACCTGTGCCTGCTTGCCCTGCGAGAGCAAAAAGCCACGCCATCCCAAAGAAGAGCCGATGGCATCTCCGTCGGGCGACTTATGACAACATATCACAATATGCTGAGAAGCCGCTATCATCTCCTGGAGGGTAGCGGCTTCTTGTGAACTCAATATATTTACGTTCATTTAGAAGAGTTTGCTTGGATAAACGCCTTCGTCTATCAGACTCTGAATTCTTGCTACTACTGATGGACGGTCGGCAGCATAAGTGACACCAAACCACTTGCTTGTGGTGTCGAGTACCTTGACGGTAGCTGTGCCATCGTTGATCAGCTTGTTGACCATCAATGGAATGAAGAACTCAGCTTTCAGGTTCTCCATATTCTTAGGATCGCTGAGGAACTCCTTGAAGTAAGCCTCGCTGTGCTCAAAATAGTCGGGAGTGAAGCCCCATACGTTCATAGATACAGGAGTGTTGTCCTCAACAGCTACCCACTTGCCTTCCTCGTCCTTGTAAGACACCTTGCCGTCTACGCGCATAATCTCTGTACGCTCCACGACTGTGGTCAGATTCTCAGCATCGTCCTTTGAGCAGATGCCACGAGCCACAGTACCATTCTCGCTCAAGGTGTTGCCTACACGGAAACCTACCATGGCATAGTTGTTCTTGCTGCCCTCTGGAAGTTCGGAAAGGAACTTGCCTATGACCTTGAAACAGTCACGATTGTAGAAGTCATCACAATTGATGACACAGAAAGGCTCCTTGATAATGTCCTTTGCCATCAATACAGCATGGTTGGTACCCCATGGCTTCTCACGACCCTCGGGAACTGAGAATCCTTCAGGAAGAGCGTCGAGTGACTGGAAGCAGAGTTCTGCTGGGATATGTCCCTCATACTTGGCAAGTATCTTCTCACGGAACTGATCTTCAAAATCCTTACGGATGACAAAGACAATCTTGCCAAATCCTGCCTGAATGGCATCGTAAATACTGTAGTCCATAATGGTCTCGCCGTTAGGACCCAGACCATCGAGCTGTTTCAAACCACCATAGCGGCTACCCATACCAGCCGCCAAAAGCAATAATGTAGGTTTCATATTTTATTTGTTTAATAGTTGATATTATCTAACAGTATGCAAAAGTAATAAAAAAATGACTGCTGCACAATTTTTATCACTTTTTTTTGGCGATTTATATTTCATTCGTCTACATCTATGCGACTATCGGCAAAAATCAGAAAGGATAACCCACAGTCAGATGGAGGCTATGCGAGTTTTTGAAGGATTCGATATTGTAGAAGCCCTTCTTGCTGGTTTCGTAAGGCACATGAAGCCCCACACCCCAGTCTACACGGATGACGAACATACCCATATCATAGCGCACACCCACACCCGTGCCCACAGCCATCTGCTTGAAGAACTTTCGGAACTTGAACTGTCCCTGCGGACTGTGCTCCTCGCTGCGAAGTGTCCACACGTTGCCGGCATCAAGGAACAAGGCTCCATACAGGTCGCCCCAGATGCGAGGACGATACTCAATGTTGGCAAGAAACTTAATGTCGCCTGTCTGGTCGATATAGGAATACTTGCTGCCTGTAGGCAGATACTGACCGGGGCCAATGCTTCGCACATTGAAAGCACGCACACTATTGGCACCGCCAATGTAGAACTGCTCGTAATAAGGCGCCTTCTCGCTGTTGCCATAACTCCATACCACACCCGCATTGAGGTGACCCACCAAGGTGGAATGCTCGGCGATGCGCCAGTACTTCACAAAGTCGGTCTCCAACTTCAGAAACTGGGAATAAGGATTGCGGAACATCTCCTTGTCCTCGTCGTTCCACTTCTTGCCTGTACAGAGATAACCCAACGACAGGATGTTGCCTGCCTCGCTGACAGTCGTCGACCAGATGATGGGATGACGGTATTTCGCCGGACTGGTATAAGTATAGGTGTAGCTCATCTTGGGTACAAACTGGTCGCGCATGGCTATCTGCAGATAAGGACTCTCAGAGATGGCCTCATCGAAGGCTGCGGTACGGCTGTTCATAAACTCATACGACAACACTAAAGGACTGAACGAATGGCGATGCTTGGCTGAGGTAGCCCAGTCGTAGGTAAGTTCACCCGACACCACATGGCGACGGAAATAACCTGCCCTGTTGAGCACATTCATCGAGGCCTTCACTGTGGTGGAAGGAACACCATAGAATGAACGCGGAATATGACCTTTGCGGAAACGGCGCTCACGCTGTGCCATGGTCGTAAATAGATTGAACGGGGTGACGATGCTTGGGAACGAGAGTGACACATCCGTACCATACTCATAGGAATTGATATGGTTGGAGCTGGCTCCGTTGCCTTTCTCGCCTGTCTGCCACTCGTAAGAGCCATGCAGATTGATATCGAGCTTCTCGCCTCCACGGAAGGCATTGCGCTTGGTAAAACCTACAACCAACTCGGGACCTACACGGCCTGTGGTTTTGCCCTTGACATTGGTCTCTATATAGAAATCATAAGGCTTGTCGAAAATCAAGTCGAGTGTGGCATCCAAGGTATCGCACTGAGCTGTGGTGTCACGAGGAGTAAACTGAAGGCTGGTATAGTTGAAGACTCCCATCGACTGCAAATGCTGGCGCGCCTTCTCCTCGTTCTCTACCCTATATAGCTGTCGGGGACGCAAGTTCAAGTCGCGCAATACCACACCCGCACGGATAGGCATCTTCTTGCCATGATAACGGATATTGAGGTAACGGCGACAGAAAGAATCGGTAAGCTCTTCTGTAAACTGCTTGCGGAAGTTGATATTGATATTGCCGAGATACCACTGGCGGGTGACCTGCGAGTCGAGGCTGTCGGCCATGATCATCTTCATGCTTGCCTTGCCTGGCACATCTAAGGTATCAGCAAGATAGGAGACATAGCCATTCTGATAAAAATAATAGCCATTGTTGCGGAACAGACGGGTAAGGCGCTGACGCTCACCTTCCAGGCGAGGTACATTGAATGGGCTGCCCGTATGTACCAAAGCCTCCTGACGGGTGGAATCGATCAAAGCAGAGACTACTGATGGGAAATTGACATACTGCAACGTATCAATGGTCATCAACGGGCCCAAAGACACATGATAAGCCAACTTGGCCTTCTTGGGATTTTTCCGGGTCAGAATCTCGTAGTTTACCTTGCCATGAAAATAGCCATACTTGGCAAGCTGGTTCTCTGCAACCTGTGCACGCAATCGTGGATTCACATTGCCCATCAATTTAGGACGTGAGCCGAATGCCTTGGTAATCCACTTGGCTATGGCGCCATCCGACTGCGAGAAAGCATTCCAAACCCAAAGGCGAACAGGGAAAGGCGTGCGATAATAACTGCTGCCGAAGAGGGCTCCATTAGGGGCAGAAGCCAGTACCGACTCCATTTCGAGAATCGTAGAATCGGCATAACCGCCTGGCTCATAATCGGTATATTCTATTTTCTTCAGACCCGTGAAGAGCTGCTCGCCTTCCTTGAGAGCACTCGTGGAAGAACAAGATGTACCTGCGGCAACCACCACTATGGCAACAAATACCATAGCCAACAGGCGGAAGCCGCGGGAATGATTATAGGGAATGCACTTTCTGTTTTTCATCATTTGCTTTTTCATTTTTGTTGAACAGCTGCAGGCACAGCCTTCAGGGTGTCGGCTGCAGCACGTGGCAAAGCCTGTTTCTCGGTCTTAAAGCGGAAGATATCACTGAAGCGCTGCAATTTTCTGCGCCACATGAAACCAACACCATACTCGCCGATCTGACCCTCTAACCAGTCGTAGATGTTGTTGTTGTAGAAACCTCGGATATACTGACTGGCTCCATCGTTGAGTCGATATTGTATCTCCACATTATTAAAGAAGGTATCGTTGTTGACAGCATTCTCCATCTCGGCTCCCGAAGAAACCTGACCGCCCACACTGAAGCTCAGACGATTGTTGAAGAATCGCTTGGCAAACTTGAAATTGTAGTCAGTATGCAATGCACCGGCAGCATTGAGAGAGTTGTCGACAGTCATGCCTATATCAAGTCCCATGGAGCGCATGGCGGTTCCTGCAATGTTGTTGATTTCGGAATTGAGGAACGAGCTGAGGGCACTGTTCATCGAGAACGAATTGGTATTGCCGTTGGCAAGATACATGCCCGAAGCCAGCATGGTGATAGCCACCTTGCCGCGTTCGTCCACACTCATCGTGTTCAACTCATCCTGGACGTTCATGTCGGAAGGTGCTGAGATGATAAACTGTATACCAGGCTTATTCAGTGTCTGCGACAGTTTCACCCCACACTCGAAATCTACCGATCGGCCTGTACCCTGCCCTTCATTCACGGTCGATTTGATCTTCTCGGTAGCCGTGATGTTGAGCGTAGGATTGAAAGGATCGCCCGTAAACTCGATATAACTTCCGTCCTGAATGGTAAAGGTCTTCAGTGGAATGACAGGCAAGGAGTATTTCATCTCGCCATTACTCAATGTATACTTACCCGACAGACGCAGATTGTCGGCAGGTTTGTAAGTCATACGCAAGTCGCCTCCACCCACAAGGTCAATATAATTGGACTTGTCGGCATTCAGCGCACAAAGAATATGGGCAGACTCATCTATCGACATACCCAAGAGCATATCGAAGCCTTCGAGTTTTGGACGCACCACCGTCTCTTGCTTACAGTCTTTGAAATCGGTAAACTTCACCAACTCCTCAAGCTGAGTATCAGTGGTGAGTTCCGACTCTCGCAGGATATAAGTCATGTCGGTATTACCCAGCACGTCGAGCTTACCTCGCATCTTCAGATTAGACAAGGCGCCACGCATACTTCCCAAAAAGTTGACATACGCCTTACCGAAAGCCTCGGAACGGGCATTCTCCTTAGCATCTACCAGGAGGAAGTTCTGGGCACGCATCCTGACATCAAGCATCATCTTATCGAGATTGGAGAAATCCAGATAGCCCTGTATGTTGAGCGGACTCTCATTGTTGGCATACATCATGAAGTTCTCGAAGAGCAACTTACTGCCGGCTATCCTCACTGGGTCGTTGTCGAAACGCATCCTCAGTCCGTAAGGCACACTCACTAAATAAACTGAGTCCATGTATATCTCGCCGTCTACCTGTGGCTTGCTCAACGAGCCCTTGATGGTAAGACTTCCCTCACCACAACCTTCCAGACCAACAAGCTGGTCGGGCACAAATCCATTGATGAAGTGGAGCGGCAGTTTGTCCATGCCGACAGTAGCGTCGAGATAGCCCTCGCCCTCCGACTGGTAAGTACCTTTGATGGTAGCTACGTCCTCATCGTTGTATTTCAGTATTCCGTCGACGGCATGAGTGCCATCGCTCATAGGCATATACACGAACTCGGAGCCGACATTACCCATCGGGCAATTCTCGTAAACCAAGTTGTTGACCGATAGATTGGACGATACAGACAAGGCCTCCTTGGTCTGCACAATATGGAAATCGCCATTCATGATACCTGAGACATCAGGCATATAAGGTATGACACTCAGTACCTTGTCCAAATCAAAACGGGTCATGCCGATAGTGATATCCTGCAGGGCATCCTCATTGTCGTCGTTAGAGTAGATACGCACACCCATTCCCTTGCTGGCCTCCAGCTGAAGCTTGGCGGAGATACGCATATCGCGTCCCAGCATCAGATAGTTGTCATCGTTGGCTGTAAATTTCTTATATCCCAGTATAGGATGAGTATCGGTAAGACTCACCTTGATGCCGTTTTCCTGCATCATTGCCGCCAAACCTACACGCACGCCCAACTTGCCGTTGGCATCATAGATGCGGGCAGCGATATCGGAGCCTCGCTCTGCCAACTCGCCATCCACCAATGCCTGGAATACGTATTGCGGATTCTTCTTGTTGTTCACAATCCTCGCCGTATACCGGATGGTGTCGCCCTGGGTCATCACGTTGGCACGAACCGTATCCAACTGTACACCTTGTGCCACCAAAGAGTCGATATTAAGATGACCGTTCAGACCTGATAAGGGTGAGGTACGAAGATCCATGTCCACCGTCTTGAAATGATAGCCGTTGTACTCGATAAAACGGGAGATGAAATTGTCTTTTCCTGTGGTAAGAGTGATGCGACCCAAGGGGAACTCGCGACGGATAGCCACCTGGTCGATACGTCGGTTCTTGAGTTGACTCATCACCTCGCCTTGCAGTTCATCAAGTCTTGACAGCAACTTTTTATAACCTCCATGGGTGTCCATACGAAGATGGAAGTCACCACAATTGAGTACGGCATGGGTTGTATCGCGACGAGTCAACACGTCGGCAACAATATCCACGGGACGATATTCTTTCTGCTGAGTCTTGATGACGATACTGCCCAACATAGCCTGCAGGTAGTGGTCCTCCTTCAGGTTGGTCTTCAGGTCTACCTGTCCACAGGCAGTTGCTCTCATAGGCACCTTGGTGAGTCCCATGAGGTAAAGGTCCACATTCCTGACATCAGCTACTACTGTTCCTTCCAGATTCTTGCTGTTGGTCAGCGCATCCAGGCTCACCAATCCCTTGAGCAACTGATTATTGCTGTCGATGTCTGCATGTACTTTACCATTTGCTACATGGGCAACAGCCAACAGGTTGTTGATGTGATACTTGCCATAATGCAGCTGTGCCACCTTTGCCTTGGCGTTGAGTCGAGTATGGTTGGACAAGAAATCAGTGCCCACGCCCTGGGCTTCCATCGATCCTGTAAAAGAGTAAAGTTCCTGATGAGGCAGGAAATGACTCACCTGCATCTGATGGGCTTGCACCTTGACACGATAGGCCAGGTGGTTCATGTCGAGACTTCCGTCTTTCTTTGTATGAGTAACAACAGATGCTCCTACATTCATTCGTCCACGACCTTCCCACAAGGTCATCTTGGTGGCATACTTAGAGCCGTCCACTGCGACATCCCCCTTCAGGATCATGCCATTAGGGATACGCACATCCTTCATTAGAGCCGGATCAAGCATCGCTGTTACAAATCCCAAATGATAGGTACGCGCATCTAAATGTATTTTCGCCTTCATCTGAGACATATCGTTGAGATGTGCCAACCAACCATCGGAGGACAACTGGAAGGCTGAAGGCAAATTGAGTTTCAAACCCGAATAGCTAAGACGCTGCATGTTTCCCTTTACTGTACCGGCAACCTCCATAGGATAATAAGGCCAGTTCCGACGCATCTTTTGAGGCATGTATGCACCGGCAAAAAGCATGAGGTCTTCTCTGCCGATACTGCCTCGTATCATAGCAGTCAACTTGCCAGGAGCGCTGTCGGCAAAGGCATTCATGTCCATGTCGACCATGGTCTGAAGAGTGGAGGAAGGAGTTCGCAGACAGAGGTCGGGCAACTGCAACTTCAATGAATCCATCACAAACCGGCCATACATCTGCTGTACGTTCAGACCACAGCGTTCTCTGAACTGTGCCTGACGAATCTTTACATCTATCTTCGAGTCACAGAAATAGAATGAGTCTGCCTTCAAGGTCATATCCAACAAGGCAATGTGGTTGAAGTCCAGACCTTCTGCCGGACGAAGCACAGAGATATTCTTACCAGCCAGCATTTCTGTCTGATAATTGTCGTAAGTTACCCTGCCCTTTCGCCAGTCGAGGGCACGCACTTGATAAAGTCCTTTGAAGAGATCGAGGTAGGTACCATGAGCCGTTGCATCACCCATATAGGCATTTACCCTGAGAGTATCTCCTGGCATGTGAAGCGCCAAAGCTGTGTTTTTCAACTTGAGCTTCTGGATATTCACCTTCCACTTGTTGGTCTTTGGCGTAGTATCGGGAGGTACGGTATCACTCAGTTCTACCGACAGACGGGCATCCGACAACAAGGCGTCATCTACATGGACAAGTTCCTTGCTCAGGTCGATGCCATGGGCACGCAATGCCATCTGCCCGACATCACCCTTGATACGCGCCTCGTGTATCCAGTTGGTGGTGTTGACCTTCATACGTCTGAAGTCCAACTCGTCCACCATTACCTGCTGCTTGAATAAAGGCATCAACTGAATGTCAACTACCATTTTTTCTATATCAGCAACTGTATCTTTTTTATTTCTGAGAGTTACATCATTACTGTTTTTCAACGAATCGATGGGCTGAAGCGCCTTCACACCCTCAACACCCAATCGCAGTGGAAAGACCAGTTCCACGTGCTTTACTGTAATATCCATGCCTGTAGACTCGGAAGCATAGGCAGCTACGCGCTTCACTGCCCAGTTCTGCACAGGTGGCAGATAAAGCAACAAAGTCAGCAAAGCTATCAGCAATATCGGGGTAAATACGATAACTGCTGCCCAAATTCCGCATTTTTTCTTTGTAGACATGGATTCTAAGTTTTATATTGTAAAACTGAAGTCAATTTCTTACTAACCATCGCCTATGGTATCAGTGATATGGATTCTATCGGTTATGGCGCTATCGCCTTCCATAGATTGTCATCGGGCAAAGGAGCCTCTACGACGATAGTCTCCTTAGATACAGGATGAACGAACTCAACCCTATGCGACAACAATGAAATGCTGCCGTCGGGATTGCTGCGAGGAGCACCATACTTTAAATCTCCCTTGATAGGACATCCCATCTTTGCCAACTGGCATCTTATCTGATGATGACGTCCTGTCAACAGATTCACCTCAAGCAATGAGTAATGGTCGGAAGAACCTATCATCTTGTAACGCAGAATCGCCTTCTTCGAGTTTTTCACCTCATGATCATAGGCGTAGCTCTTGTTCTGCTTCTCGTTTCTCACAATCCAATTCACCAGCTCAGCCTCTTCCAAACGGGGCTTATTCTTCACTATGGCCCAATAGGTCTTGTGCACCTCGCCGTCTCTGAACATATTGTTCAATCTGCTGAGCGCCTTGGAAGTCTTGGCAAAAACAACAAGTCCTGATACAGGACGATCAAGGCGATGTACCACACCCAGGAACACATTTCCCGGTTTCTGATACTTCGCCTTGATATATTGTTTTACCGTCTCAGAGAGAGGCTCGTCGCCGGTCTTATCGCCCTGCACGATTTCACCACTTCTCTTTGAGACAATAATTATATGATTATCTTCGTAAACTACTTGCACGTTCTGATACAGATAGATTACATATTCATACCACCATCAATCTGGATAACCTGACCACTAACGTAGCTGGACATATCAGAAGCGAGGAAGAGACAAACATTTGCAATATCCTCAGTCTGACCACCACGACGCAAAGGAATCTTCTTCATCCAGTCCTTACGGATTTCCTCTGGCAACTGTGCTGTCATAGCTGTCTCGATGAAACCAGGAGCTACTGCGTTAGCACGTACACCCTTAGGACCCAACTCCTGGGCAATAGACTTAGCCAAAGCAATCATACCTGCCTTAGAAGCAGCATAGTTACACTGACCAGCATTACCATGAACACCTACTACAGAAGCCATGTTGATGATAGAGCCACTGCGCTGACGGAGCATGATAGGTGAACAAGCATGGATAAAGTTGAACGCAGACTTCAAATTTACATTCAGAACTGCATCCCACTGAGCCTCTGACATACGAAGCATCAAACCATCCTTGGTAATACCAGCATTGTTTACCAAGATATCGATAGAACCAAAGTCTGCCTGTACCTGCTTAACTGTCTTCTCTGTCTCCTCGAAATCGGCAGCATTGCCTGCATAAGCACGACAAGTTACACCAAGAGCCTCGATTTCCTTGCGTGTTGCCTCCAAACCGGCAGCCATGTCATCGTTAAGAACGAGGTCTGTAAATGCGATGTTTGCGCCCTCTGAGGCGAATTTCATTGCGACAGCCTTTCCGATGCCGCGGGCAGCTCCTGTTACAAGGGCTGTCTTACCTGTTAATAATCCCATTTTGTTTTGTTTTATAGTTTATGATGTGTTTATAAATTTATCTACTTGGATATATTGAATACTCTTTGGCGGAGCATGTTGAATACTTTCTGCTTAGAGTCTGACTATACACCTTATTATATATAACATGTTCGACATCAAAATTCATGTTCGACATTGATAACATTAAATATAAATTTCGGTTTACAATTTTAGTCCAGACTTTCCTAAAGCACCATACACCACCTTGGCAACTAAAGGCTTGCTGCTCTCTTCAGTCAAACCATGCCCCAGACGACCATAGATGAAGGGTACCTCCAAACCTTTGATACAATAGTGGGTGATATCGGCAACCAAATCTACGTTCTCTATGTCAAACTCACCGTCTTCCTTTCCTTCAGTATAAACCTTTCTGAAAAGTTCAATCTCGTCTTCATCAAAGTTCTTGCGAGCCTTTTCTACCATCCAGATATTACGGAAAAACTCTGCTCGAAGGTTACCGTTTCGAACCACGGTTTCCTTGATCATACTCAAATGGGTATAAATCAATTCGATAATCTTATCTTGGGGGCGAATCTTACATGCGGCAACCTCATCCAACTTGTCGGAAAGACGTTCCAACTCTGATTCTATAACCGCATAGTATACATCTTCTTTCCTACTAAAATAAGTATACAGCGTTCGTCTTCCCTTGCCCGAAGCCACAGCAATGTCATTCATCGTCGTGTTGGCTATACCATTCTTTGCAAAAAGTTGCCGAGCAACGTCTACCAGTTTCTGTCGAGTTTTGGATATTGACATGTCAAAGTCCCCCTGTTATTATTAGTTGCACAATAAATTATCTGTGTGCAAATTTAGTGCTTTAATTCGATATAAGCAAATAATAAACTTTAAAATCCGTTAAAACGGTAATAATATACAGAAAACATTTGGTCATTTCAAGAAAAGTTAGTACCTTTGCACTCGCAATTCAGAAATGAGTTGAATATATCGCGGTGTGGAGCAGTTGGTAGCTCGCCAGGCTCATAACCTGGAGGTCGC